>Ga0208161_1001116_pt1 | contig 14556 bp, 22 predicted proteins | sample CB_VirMetaG_3_FD_184538 | JGI IMG/M metagenome (GOLD analysis project Ga0208161, IMG submission 184538) | Freshwater to marine saline gradient viral communities from Chesapeake Bay - CB_1508_1S Viral MetaG (SPAdes) (version 4) | ecosystem: Environmental > Aquatic > Marine > Coastal | place: USA...
TTAAAAGCACTTTCGGTTCCTTCAATAACTTCCGTAACGAGTTCATTGAATCTGGCAAGTCCCAGTTTGGGTCTGGATGGGTTTGGTTGGTAAAAAAAGATAATAAATTAGAAGTAGTTCACACTCCTAATCAAGATAACCCTCTTATGAGTAATGCCGGTAAACCTATATTAGGTTGCGATGTTTGGGAACATGCTTATTATCTTATGAACGGTCCAGAAAGAGGAGACTGGATTAATAACTTCTTTAAGATTGTTCATTGGAATCATTGTAATACTATTTTAATCAGTGATTGAGATTAAATAATTAAGTGAATCGCGATAATCATTTAATATTTGAAGGTTATAGACAAAAAAGACACCTTACTCCTAAAGAATCTTTACAAAGAGATAAAGAATTCTTTAATTATGTTATTGAGAGTAACAATCACTTGTTTCCATTAAAAAAACTTTCTACTAAAAAACTTTTTTCTTCTTATATTTCAACATTAGCTAATCGTATCGAATCTAATAACCCCGGTTTAATTAGAGAAAGCAATATGAGCGATGCTCAAGCTTTTAGTGTATTAAATGAAGCTACTCAGACAGTAACAGATCAAGAAGCTTACTATGCAGTAAAAGATATTTTTGAAGAGATTGCTGTTAAGCAGTTAATTAGAAAAGCTGATACAGTTTTAGAACAAGTAGCTGGAGATCCTAATGAGTTAATGAATAGACCAATGGCAAGACGCCCTGGTCAAAGAGATGCTCAAGGTAAAATGTTACCAGGTCAAGGGGCCGCACAAGTTCAAAATCAAGCTCAAAGAGATAGGGCAGCTCAAAAAATGAAAAGTTTAAGAGCTGCTAATAAAACTTCAACAACAAGAATAGCAGAATTAGAAGCTAAGATTCAAGAAATGGAAGCTGCTGAAAGAAATATGAACCAGCAGCAAAAGGCGCAATCTGACGCTATACAAGCTCAGATGATGCAAATAATCCAACAATTAATTGCTAATCAAGGTATTGGTCAAACAAGCACATCTTCAGCTAATAATGCTCAAGGTACCGCTGCAGCTAAAAAAGAACCCGGTACTTTAAATAAAATCGATAATTTTTTACAGGGTAAATCATCTAGACCTAGTGCTGATCCCGGAGTTACCGGCGGTGCAACCGAACCAGCTGTTAGTGCACCGGAACCAAAAAAACCAGGTATAATGTCTAAAGTAGCAGGTGGTTTAAAAAATCTAGCAAAAAATCCCACCGTACATGGTTTAATTGGAGCGGGTTTAGGTAATATGTTATTGCCTGGAGTTGGAGGAGCAATTGGCGGAGCATTAGCTAAAGGTTTGAGTAGAGGGGTTCAACAAAAAGGTAACTTAGGTCAGAAGATTGGGGCCGGTCTTGCAGGAGCAGCTACGGGTGGTTTAGTAGGAGCTGGTGCAGATGCATTAACGGGTGCTGAAGATATGGGAGACATGAGTATGCCTGCTGATAATGCTTCAAGCGTTTTAAGTAAGCCAGCAGTTCCTGATGTAGGAGGTTCACCTGATGTAGGTGCAATTGATTACAGCGATACGGAGGATGCTAATAACCCTGAATATATGGCAGGGGATCAAGACCCAAGCAACGTATATGGAGCAGAAACCGGCACTGGTTTACCTGCTGGGGGTGAAACTCAAGAAGGAGATGATGTTCCTGCAGCAAATGAATATAAGTCTGTTGATAATACAAAAGGTGCTCAAAAATTAAAAGATTTATCTAAACAAAGTTATCAAGGTGATAGAGGTAAACCAGGTACTTGGTTAGGCAGAAAATTTGGTTTCGGTAAAGGTAAAGGATATACAGGATAATGAAATTTAAAGATTATTTTTTAAAAGAGCAAACATGGTACGATAAAACTAAAAGCAAAACTCATTCTGCGGTTCAAGGTACCAAAAGATTTCTTAAAGACGTAGAAAAAGGAGCAGCAGATTCCTCAGGTACATATGGAGTGGTTAAAGATATTGCTAAGTCTGCATGGAAAAATAGACCTAATCTTTCTAATTTACAAAAATTAGATAATTGGTTAAAAGGTGGTTCTCAGACATCACCTAAAGATACGATAGCTAAATTTAGAGAAGTAAAAGTATACCCTAACGAAAACAATACTGAATATAATAAAGAGGTATTACGTATTTTAGGGTCTGGAAAATTAAACCCTGACGGTACGTTCACTTTAAATCCAAAAGATTCTGATTTTGGAGAATGGGTAATAAAAAGAAAAAGACCCATCAATTCTGCTTCTCATATTGCTAATCTAGTAATTGATGAATATGTAAACAACATTAATAAACAAATTCCAAAAGATAAAGCAATGGATAATGCTTTAAAATCAACTATTAAAAGCGCTAATTTGCAAAGGTTTATAAGAAGAACCGGTATGTTACCTATTTGATTTATGTAGATAACCTCATATAATATATCTATATATGGAGGTTAAACTAATTTCTCTTACTAAACCTGTAGACGAATTATTAATGGAAAACTCTGATGAACTAGTAGCATTTATTGCTAGAGTATCCAATCCAGAGAACCAAATGAATCATGAAACAGCACCAAGACTGTTAAACTATTTAACCGAACACAAACATTGGAGTCCTTATGAGATGGTTGACTTCACAGTAGAGATTAAGACCAGTAGAGCTATTGCGGCTCAAATACTTCGTCATAGAAGTTTTTGTTTTCAAGAATTTTCGCAACGTTATAGTGCTGCAACAGAAATTGAACCAATTGAATTAAGAAAGAAAGCAGAGAAGAATAGACAAAGTAGTGCTGAAGTGATTGACGAGCCTGTTATTAATAACGTAGTTAAGCTAGCAATAAATCATTCAGTACAGACATATGATAAGCTTATAAGTCAAGGAGTAGCTAAAGAACAGGCTAGGATGGTTTTACCTCTAGCCACCCAATCTACTCTGTATATGAAAGGTTCTTTAAGATCTTGGATTCATTATATTGATCTCAGAACAAAAGAAGATACTCAAAAAGAACATCGACTTATTGCGGAAAAAATAAAAAATATATTTATTGATCAGTTTCCAATAGTAGCAAAAGCCATTAAATTTAAGAAAGATAATAAAAATGATTGAAATAGTAGAATTCGAAGAAGAAAAATACCCCAAATATAATACCGAAGGTAATGCATCTCAATTTGCTATACCTTTTGCACTACACGTTTGTAAAGGGGAAGGATACGATATTGGATATTGTAAAAAGGAATGGAAATACCCAGGTGCACAAGGAATAGATCTAAATGATGATGACGAATGGCATGCTCTTAATTTACCTGACAAAAAAGTTGATTATATCTATAGTAGCCATTGTTTAGAACATTTACCTAACTGGGTTTCAGCATTAGATTATTGGATCGACCATTTATCAGAAAACGGTACTCTTTTTATGTATTTACCACATAAAGATCAAAAATACTGGAAACCGTGGAATAATAGAAAACATGTACATTGTTTGGATGAGAATATAATTGAAAATTATTTGCAATGTAGAAAAGATTTAAAAAATATTTTTGTCGGTAAAAGAGATTTAAATTGGTCGTTCATGGTAATGGCAGAAAAATGTTGATTTATTTTTAGATTAGGACTATAATGGATAATAAGCAATTACGAAAACAAATTTTAGATAAAGATAATGAAATATCAGAACTTAAAGTTTTGATTGATACAATGCAAACTAATTTGGCATCCATTATTGCAATCTTAAATGACGAACAACGTAAAAGTGTATATACACCAAGTCTTAAATGGTGTCTTAATTGGGGTAAAAATGAAAAAACTATCGAATAATAATACTCAATTTTCTACTGGTGCTCAACGTGATGATAGAAAAGGCAAATTACGCATGAGCTTAATGCCTCACATAGCTATGCAAAGGGTTATGAAAAGATATTTAGACGGGGCTGAAACTTATGGAGAAAACAATTGGCTAAAGGGACAACCATTTTCTGTTCTATATGATAGTGCGATGAGACATATGATGCAATTTTGGTCTGGTGATAAAGATGAAGATCACCTTGCTGCTGCAGCATGGAACATTATGTCTATGATGCAATTTGAAGATAGTAGAGAGGATTTAGATGATCGGATTGAGTTCCCTAGATAAAAAATAAATTTATATATGCGTATAGCTATATCAGGTTCAGCTTGTCAAGGAAAATCTACTTTAATTACAGACTTTTTAAGAGAGTGGGACATGTTTACCACTCCAGAAAAAACATATCGTGACCACCTTACTGAAAATAATTTACGACATAGTAAAGAAACCAACCAGAAGACACAGTGGGATATCCTTAATTTCATGGTTGATTCTTTACAATTATATTCAAAAGGGGATAAAGTTATTTTTGATAGGTGCCCTCTTGATAATATGGTGTATTCTCTTTGGGCTTATGAAAAAAACATTAACGATATTGACGACGATTTTATAAAGAAATGCATACCTTTAGTAAGAGAAAGTCTTAAGTTTTTAGATGTTATTTTTTATATACCAATTACTAAAGCCGCTCCAGTACAAATAGTAGAAGATACACTAAGAGAAACCGATAAACTATATATTAAAGAAGTAGATAATATTTTTAAGGGAATTGAACAACAATATTTGCAAGGGTTAAAATCTTCACCATTTTTACCTAATGAAGAGTGCCCTGCTATTGTTGAAATTTTTGGTAATAGAGAACAACGTTTACATATGATACGTCAATATATTGACGCTGAAGGTGATTTATTAGGTGAAAATTCTAGTACAATATTAGGTGAAGAAGTATTAGATATGGAACAAATTTTAAGAGACCAACAGCGAGAAATGTACAAAGAAAAGGCGCAAGCAGATAAACTGATGCGCCAAATTCAGTATACTAAAAATAGACGTTAAGAAGAAACAGGTACACCAAAAATTTGATAAGTTAATTCTATTTTTACTGGCATGCCACCATTTCTAAGATACCTACCTATAGACCCATTATTATTATATGCACTACTATATTGAGTTACATCAGAAGGTGTTAAAACTAAACCACCTTTAACGTTAAACGATATATTTAAAGGAGTTGCATCACCTTCATTACCAAGCGGTAATACCACGGTTCCAACCCCACTATAAGTAGTTCCGGGATTACCTACTAATATGGTAACATTTCTATTATTAAATGACACAGAATATGATGTATTACTAGTATTGACATTATTATTTTGATAAGAAAACACTAAAGATGAATTTATTTGTATATTAGTGTATTGATCTGCTATATCTTCTATGCTAACTGTTTTATTAATACCTTGTTTGTATGTCCATTTTGTACCAAATCTTGGTGCACTCCTAAAAGCTTTATAAGTAGCTTGTCCGTCATTAACAACCGTACCAGTAGTCCAATTTTGATCATAAATAGATAGTGTACCTGATTGTATTAGTACTGTTTTTTGACTTGAACTTGAGTTAGCAGAAAATATAGGCACACCTGTTTCGCTATCAATAGTTAAAACCGACCCTGCAGGCCCTGCATCAATTGTTCTCCAATCCCCGGCATTACCATCATAATATACGATAGCACCTGCTTTAAATTTCTCTGTTTCGCTTGGTAAAGGTAACCACGTATAACCACTTAACTGTCTTACAGTAGTTATTGTATCAAGTATTTCTGAACTTAAACTTGACCAGTCTGAAGTAACATCACTTGCTGATAAATAGTCAACTGTCGTTTTCACTTCTTCATTTATATAACCGTTAATCGCACATAGTGATTGAGTGTTACTTACTACTTGAGCTGATAATGAGTCTATAACGTTATAAAAATCGGTATTATTCTTAGATATTATAAAATTTTGAAAGTCTAATTTATATATAATACCATTAGATATGGTAAACAGATAATCACCGTCTACAATATCTTGAATTTCGGCAATACTGTTAACAGTTATAAAATTTTGATTTTCCGTTGACATTTAAAGTATTTAATCTATATTACATATTAACCAATGATAAAATTAAATTCGTCAATTATTGTTTTTTATCGTAAAGATTCTGAAGACAGAGAACGAAATCTTAAAATTCTTCTAGAATATTATCATAAACATTATGAAAATTTTCAAATAGTTATCGAAGAACAATTAAATTTAAAATCTAACATTGATTTTTCTTCTTTTCCAAATGTTCTTCACGATTATGTACCTGAAATAGATAATACATGGAATAAAATGAAGGCATATAATGAAGGTGTAAAAAATGCTTTTTTTGAAAATTTAATTTTTAATGATATAGATGTTATTTTTGATACTCAAAGTGTAAAAGAATCAATTGAATATATTTCTAAAGATACTAAAAAAATTATATTACCTAATGATGGTCATTTTGTTTGTATAAAGAATAAAGCTGTAAATGAATTTAAAGAAAATTTAGATTATAAATTTTTATATGAACTTATAGATAAAGAAAATTATAATCAACTTAATTTTGAAGATGATAATGTTCATATAGGTGCATTATCTACACCGGGTGGTGGGTTTATTACTAAAAAACGAAATATTTTTAATTGTAACGGATTTAATCCTAATTTTGTGGGTTGGGGTTATGAAGATAATGAATCATTAACTCGTTTTAATAAAATGGGATACACTGTGTGTAGATTAACAGGTCAAAGTAAACCGTTATTTCATTTGAATCATGAAAATGCAGAAAGAGAAACAAACCCAAATTATAAACAAAATGAAAATATATATAAATTCGTTTCGAAAATAGATAGTAAATTACTTTATCTTTATTCTAATACTTGGAAAATGTAATTTAATTAATAATTATTATAAATGGTAAAAGTTAATATTAGAGATAAAAATTTTATACCATATGATAAATCTTCTTGTCATCTGGCTACTAATAAACATGTAGAATGGGTTAGCTCAAATGAGCCTGTAAGTAAAACTTGCTTTATTACTGATTTGTGTTTAAATGATGTTTTCAAAGCTAATGGTGTTAAACGAAAAGTAGCTTGGATTTTAGAACCTAGAAGTATTCATCCTCATTCTTACGACTGGATCGAAAAAAATAATAAACACTTTGATTATGTTTTAACTTTTGATCAAAAATTAATTTCAAAAGGCGAAAATTATCTATACTATCCACACGGTAGATGTTGGATACATAATTTTAACAACGAAAAGAAAACAAAATTTTGTAGTATGTTTGCATCTATCAAATCAGCTACAAATGGACATAGACTAAGACATCAAATTATAGATAGATTTAAAAATTTTAATATCGACTGTTTTGGGGGTTATGTTAAAAATCATATAGATAAAAAGGAAAAAGGTCTAAATGAGTATATGTTTTCTATTACTGTAGAGAATTCTATAATACCTGGATATTGGACTGAAAAAGTAGTAGATTGTTTTGCAACTAAAACCATACCAATTTATTTTGGTGATAAAATATCGGTAAATAATTTCTTTGATTATGACGGTATCATTTACTTTAATAATTTAGATGAACTAGGAGATATTTTAAATGATATTTCTAAAGACCCGGAAAAGGTATATAAAAGTAAAATTGGAGCTATAGAAAACAATTTCAAAAAGTACGAAGAGTTTATCATACCTGAAGATTGGATATATATCAATTACCCATTTTTATTTGAATAATGAAAAGTTTAAACGCATCATTTATAGTATTTTATCAGTTTGATCATCCTGATAGGGAACGTAATTTAAATATATTAGTAGATTTTATTAATAAAAATTATATAGATTTTGAAATAGTTGTTGTACAGCAATACAAATCAGCTGAACAACGAAATCAATTACCTACCCCGGATTTCCTTAAACGTGATTATATTAAACATATTATAATAGATGAAGATAACAGGTTCTTTAACAAACTTAACGGTTATAATATAGGGGCTAAAAATGCAAAACATAACATTTTAATTTTTAATGATGTTGATGTAATTTTTGGTCCTGAAAATGTAATTGAATGTGTTGATAAAGTGGTAGAAAATAAAAACTTTCTGTTTCAACCTAATGACCCTCACGTAATTGATGTTAAACCACATGCTATTGAAATTTTTAAGAAAGAATTAACCTACGAGTGTTTAAAAAACTTTATTGGTAAACATTACGGTGAATTAGGCCGTGAAAATTCAAATGTAAAAATTTTAAATGTTGGTTCTACTGGTGGTGGATTGATAGTAGATAAAGGTACTTTGTTTACCAACCTTAAAGGTTTTAATCCTAATTTTAGAGGTTGGGGGTTTGAAGATGATGAAACTATGCACCGTTTTGAAAAACTTGGGTACCCTATTAAAAGAATGGTAGGATTTAAACCTATGTTTCACCTTTATCATAGAGAAGCTAGAAGAACACCGGGTAATGAAAATATATTCTGGGATGATAATAAAAATTTAAAAGAAAAAATTATTAAAATGCCTAAAGAAGAGCTTATTGAATATATGAAAACATGGAATAATTAATTTTTAATGATCACGTGTTTGCTAAAAGGTGGGGTAGGTAATCAATTATATCAAATAGCTGCTGCTTATAGTTTATCATTAAAACATAAAGTACCATTTAAACTTGATTTGAATTTATTTGGAGGGGCTATGCAAGGCCACAAACCTTCAAAATATAAAGACATATTATATTCAAATATTGATTTGTTTACCTGTGAAGAAGAAGATGTTCATTTAGTCTATCATGAAAAAGGATTTAAATTTAAAGAAATTCCCTTTGATTCTAAATTGTTTAAAAATTTTAATTTTGCTATAGATGGGTATTGGCAAAATCCTCAATATTTTAAAGATCATTTAAAAGATTTTAGAAAACTTATTAAATTTGATAATAATTTAACTAAAAAAGTTAAAAACAAATTAAAAAGTTTTAAGAATAAACATATTGTTGGCGTACACTTAAGAAAGGGAGATTATTTAAATAACCCTCAAATTTTTCCGATACCTCAAGTTAGTTATTATAAAAATGCTATTAAAAAATTTGATAAAAAAAATACAGTATTTTTGTATTGTACAGACGATAAAACAACATTAAATGATTTTAAATTTGATAAAAATAATATTTTTATAAATGGTGATGAAGTTACTGATTTGTGTGTATTATCTCATTGTGACTCTCTTATTTTAGCCAACAGTTCATTTAGTGCAATGGCCTCTTATTTGGTAAAAGATAAAGAAAAAGTTATTTGTCCTCCTGATTGGTTTGGTTCTGGGGTTCAGGACAAATATGAAATATATGATGATAGTTGGGAAAGATTATGAAAATAGGTTATATCATACAACCTGCGGGAGCTGGGGATATTTTTTATTGTTTAAAAATAGCAATAAAATTAATTGAAGACAAAAAAGTTGATAAGGTAATATGGCCGGTAATAGACCACTATTCTTTTATAAAAGATTATATAAAAATTAATAATATAGAATTCCCCTCTATTAATGAACCTGAATTATCTTTTCTTAAGAAATACTATTATTCGTCTCAGCCACTAAAAGTACATTATTTAGACAATGATCAAACCCAGTTGATTATACCTTTACAAACGGCTGATAAGGTTTTTCCTAATTCATTGATTCCGCATTCTAAATATAATTTAGTTAATTTAGATTATTCTGATTGGGACAACTATTTTAATTTTGAAAGAAATTATGATAATGAAAAAAATCTTTTTGAAAAACTTAATATTCAAAAAAATGAGGAATTTGTTGTAATTAGCAATAATTATGGTTCTCCTTCTGACGAAAATAATATAAGAAGTACTGCATTTTATGATATACCTTATAATGGTAAAAAACGTACTGTAAAACTAAATTTTATAGAAGGGGTTTCTTTGTTTGACTGGTGCGGGGTATTAGAAGCAGCATCTGAAATACATATGATTGAATCTTGTTGGATTTACATTATGGAAAAATTAAAAGTAAATGCTAATATTTTAAAGTTATACAGTAGGAGAGGTCATCATAAACAAACGGAACATATATACAAAAATATAAAATGGCAGTTGATGTAAACAAAAAAATTATTAGATTTTGTAGTATGTATCGTAGTGGGTCTACGTTTATATATAATTTTGTAAAAAAAATTAAAAAAGATTTAAACATTAATTATATTGTTGATAAAAAAAGACACGAAGATTGGGTTAACGCGGTAACTGAAAAAGATTTATCAATTTATTCATATAGAGATATTAGAGATGCTGCTGCTTCTATGATTCGAAAAAATAATATGGAACAAATTGATAAATGTTCATTTCAACACAAATCGGGTTATATATTAGCAGGTGGGTTTAATGTAAATGATTTTATAAATAATGCCTTAAAATTTTATAGTTTAGTTAATACTATTGTTGATAATAATAAACTATTAAAAATAAAATATGAAGATAAAATTTTAAATGATTTAAGTTTATCAATACAAGATATATTTAAATTTTTAAATATTAATGTTAATGAAAATATTATAAATGAATATTCTTCTTTTTTTGATATAAACAAAACAAAAAAATTTACGGATAGGTTAGGAAAGTATGATAAAAAAACAGAATATCATCCTGATCATATAGGTGACGGTAAAACTAATTATAAACAATATTTTAGTATGAAAGATTTGAACAAAGAAACAAGACTGAATCTTGAAAAGTGGTTAATTGACCACAATTATAAAATTTAATAATAAGTATTATGAAAAAATGGAATGTATTAACCAAACTTATTAATAAAAATAATTTTAAAACTGTTGTTGAAATAGGTACAGCCCGGGGTATTAATACAAAAAATATATTACAAAAAAATAAAAATAAAAAATTAGTTATATATACAATAGACCCATATGAGGTAAATTCTACATTTTCATTTACACATCAAAGTGAAAATGAATCATATGCTAAAAATAATTTATATAGTGAAATTATAAAAGGTAGATGTAAAATGGTTAAAGCTTTTTCTAAAATTGCAGCTAAAATTTTTGAACCTAAATCAGTTGATTTAGTTTTTATAAACTGCGACAATTCTTGCAAATATGTTGAACAAAATTTTTTAGATTATTTACCATTAGTTCGAACCGGGGGTATTCTTAGTGGAAATAATTACAAAGAAAATTCTGAAATCATGGAAGTTGTAGATAGGTGTGTAAAAAAATCGAACCTAGATTTAATCACCGAATATAAAAACGATGATTGGTTTTGGTATATTAAAAAATAAATAAATAAATGGGTAATATAAACTACTTTAATCTTGACAATTTAATAAAAAAATTTAATACTTCTGTTTTTATTGAAACAGGTACTCTTTTTGGAGCAGGGGTTGAACATGCATTAAAATATAACTTTAAAAAAATTATTTCTATTGAAATTACCCCAGAGGTTGCAGAAAAAGCAAGACAAAAATTTGCCAATTACCCTAGGGTAGAAATTATTACCGGTCATTCTACAGATGTTTTAAGAGATATATTACCGACCATAGATGATAATGTTTTATTTTGGTTAGATGCTCATTTTCCTGGTTGGAATTCCCATTCTAAAACATATAAGGAAATTAAAAAAATAAATTACAATTTAAATCTTCCTCTAGAAGATGAAATAAATTTAATCTCTGAAAGAATTGGTAAACACAAAGATTTAATAATTTGTGATGACCTTTGGTTATATGAAGATGTAACTAAACGTGATCTTCCTGATTTTAATACTCATTGTAAAAAACATAATTTTGATATTAAATTAGATGATGTAAACCCTGGGAAAGATTTAACATTTTTATATGAAAAATTTAAAGATACCCACGACTTTAAAAAAATATACACCCATCAAGGTTTTGTTGTAGTTTCACCAAAATTATGAATTTAGTAAACGATATTCCTATAGGTAAAGATGCACCATGTAGACTTAATACCGTAATTGAAGTTGAAAAAGATACTAATGCTAAGTATGAATATGATGAGCAGTTAGGTATTTTTAAACTTAGCAGGTGTCTTTATAGTAGTATGAGATATACATGTTCTTATGGATTTATACCACAAACTTTAGCTTTAGATAACGACCCGTTAGACGTGTGTGTTTATAATAATGTACCTATTAAAACCGGTACATTGGTAGAAGTTTATCCAATAGGGGTTCTAGATATGGATGATAATGGTGATAAAGATTATAAAATTATTACCGTACCTGTTTCTCATGTAAAAGATTATCGTTCTCTTAAAGATCTAGACCCGCATTGGGTTTCAACTACATTTAATTTCTTTTCTCATTATAAGGATCTAGAGGAAAAAGAAGTAAAAATTCACGGGTGGTTAAGTAAGCCTGATGCAAAAAAAATTATAAATGCCGCTCATAAACGTTGGTCTTCTTTGCAGAGGTGATATAATGATTATATGTTTAATGTAGAAAAATACGACGGTAATCTTCTTCATAGCAGATTTGCATATAAGTTTTTCAAAGATAAAGTATTACCTATTGGTAATCTAGTGTCATTTAGAGCTCCTATGGAAGTGCTTGCTGATGGAATGATCGATCAGGAAGATGTAGATAAGCAAGAATTCATCTGGAGTGATGACTCAATTAACTTTCTATGGGAGATTCCTATCCTAGATAACCCCTTTGGTGCAGTAGCATATCAGAGATTGCTTAACACTTGTATTGCTAATATTTTAGCTAAGCCTGAATACCTGAATTGCCCTATCTATATGGATGGTGATGATATTATGGTTCAGAAAGAGTTTACTCAAGGCGGTGTTACTCAGCAAGAAGGTAAAGTAAGTGTTAGTATTACGTATGTAAAGGATGGAGTTGCACTTGGTCATACTGGTATCAATATAGTTGCTGGTAAGAAGGCTCCTGCGTTTGCATTTAGTACTAATTTTACTAATGAGCAAGTAAATAATTTTTGCAGTGATGTTAACAAAGCATTCTATGAGTTGAATGATGATATGTTCGTTGCTACATCTAAAGTTATCATTAAGTAATTATAATGCTTAATATATTTGATATTCTTAATGATATAATTGTTACTAAAAAGGGAAACCTTTTGGATAACGTTGAAGATGAGGACCAGTTTCTTCCATATATTGTTTGCAGGTGGCTAAGTATGTATTCTCCGGAGTACGCTCAGATTATTAATGAAACTACTAATAAACATTATAATGTATTTGATACTAAGAAAGAATGGTATAACTATCTGATTAAAATTTTACCAAAAGGTTCTCCTGGTCGTATTCATTATATTAAAAAAGAAAAAAGAAAAGATATTAATAATTTTGATGATATAGTAAAATTTCTTGCTAAACGGTTTGAAATATCTAGACGAGAAGTAGAACAGTATCTAGATACAGGAAAAATTGATCTAACTAGAATAAAATTAGCATTGAAATAATATAACAATATAATAAGTCTTTACATGTCTAAGGCAGAAAAAAGTATTGACTTATTAACTCCAAAAAAGAGTCTTATTGACTTGTCAGACCCCACTCAAGGATTCGATTCTACCTTGATGGGGTATTCCCTTTCCACATTGATGGAAGATGTTATCCTTGTTCGTTATGTTGACTCTAACGATGATGGTACAGCTATCGTCCGTAACGGTATTCTTGTACCAATTAATGCTGATACTAAAGCATGGCGTATTGGAGAAGTATTACTTAAAGGTACTAAGTGCGAATATGTCAATGTAGGTGACCATGTTATGTTTCCAAACAATCTTGGTATTCCTATTAATAATCTCGACGTTGACGGTATCGGTAACGTTAAGAAAGGTTTATTCTTAAATGAAGCCAGAATTTTTGGCATTGTAAAGCCTAATGAATGTAAGTAGACAACAACTTATATCAATTTTAAAGGATAATGTATGTGAAGTAAAATTTTTTCGTAAAGTTTTTAAACCCGGATTTCCTGAAACTAGAAGAATGTTGTGTACTAATAGTTTTGCATTGTTAAACAGCGTTAACGGGAGATTAACTTTAAATTATAAACCTACATCAAAATTACCACATTATGATCCAACAATAAAAAATTTAATCATAACATGGGATATTTTTATGCAAGATTATAGACAGATAAATTTTAATCAAGGGGTAAATCTACTTAAAACTATCCCAGCTAATGAAGAGTTTTGGGAATATTTTAATAAAAATTTAGCAGGACTCACCCCTCAAGAAAAATTAAATTTTCAAAATACATGATTATAAAAATTATAGAAAATATAGAGAGTGGATTAAAGTCATTTTTTTTAAATGATGTTGCATTCTATATAAATGATAAAGTAATTAAAAAAGGTAAAATTATAAACGCAAGTATAAAAGATTTTTTTATTATATTCAAAATTGAAATCCAAAAGGGAGGTATAAAGACTTTCGAAGTTCCTTATCCTTTTAATATTAATTATAAAAATAAGGAAATAATTTTTGATTATAAAATAAATTCTCTCGTTGATGGTGATACATATAAGTTCTGTAAAGCCAAAAATTTTAAAACAAAAAAAATGTCAAAGTTTTATGACTGTGAATTAATTATAAGGAAAAATAATGAGTAAAATATATTTTAGTGTTTTTAG
>Ga0208161_1001118_pt1 | contig 14548 bp, 19 predicted proteins | sample CB_VirMetaG_3_FD_184538 | JGI IMG/M metagenome (GOLD analysis project Ga0208161, IMG submission 184538) | Freshwater to marine saline gradient viral communities from Chesapeake Bay - CB_1508_1S Viral MetaG (SPAdes) (version 4) | ecosystem: Environmental > Aquatic > Marine > Coastal | place: USA...
TCTTGAAAAAGAAGGTTTTAGTCCACGTGTTTCTGCTGCCCTGGCACCAGAGTGGGCATCACTTCCCACTGAAAGTGGTCAGAGTTATTACGGGCAGCCTGTCAAAAAACTATCTGAGCTTCAGAAGATTTATGGACAGGATATACAATCACTATCCCCTGGTCCTACACCTGCCCCAACAGCAGATACCAGGAGTGTAGAAGAAATTCTTTCTTCTGCTCTCAGTGGAGTACAGAAAACCGACTTGGAAGAACGCGAACAAAAATCACAAAGTCTACTTGACACCGTTAAGAGTGCCATTAAAGAGTCTTTGATTCGTTCTGCTATTCCAGGATTGATTCCTCCTGGGGGAATGTACTAATGTCAAGCTTTTCTCAATATCTAGATAAGGACTATCTCCCTGGAGAGGTTTATGAATCTTCTCTTGGAGAATTACGTCTTGAGCCAGTCGCCGTTAAAGAGGCACTTGCCGAAAAAAAATTTAAATTTAAGCCAGCAAAAGACGACGGCTCTTACTTCCAGCGTTTTATGGCACTTCAAAATAATCCAGAACTCTTGTCCAATCAAGCCTTTAGCTCGTCACCTGGATTTTTTAACGCTTTGTCCATGTTCGGTGGATAGAGCTATAATTAACAAAAAGCGGTAAGAACATTGTCGAGTTCCTCCACAAATAAACAACCCCTGTTAATTGACAGGCCACTATTTGATTCGGTTCGTGTAACAACTCAAACCGTTGGTAGTGCATCAACTAATACTTTGTTTGTGCAGGGCGGTCAAGCTCCAGCACTTCTCGTGGACATGGATGCCACATTGAGTGAAGATAATAACAGTGGTGGCGTTATTGATTCCATTACGATTGCACGTAATGATTTTTACCGCGCTGCTGACTATACAGTTAATACCACTACTTCTGGTACCGTTATCTCTTTGACAAGCGGTCAAATTGTTTTTATTGCAGAGACCGGTGTTCTTGGTACTGCCGCCCAAAGTGGATACGGTTATTATACCTACACCGGAGCAAGCACCTTAACCGGCGTCAACACCGCACTCATCTTTTCTGGTGGTACTACGACCGGCTTCTCTTACCAGGGTGTTGCTTATGGTTACCAGCCTGCTGTAACATTTGCTTTTTACCAGACCCGGAATACAACGACACCTATTCCTGCATCTGGTGACTATCGTTTATTGTTTGCTAAAACAGTTCCAGCTAACAGCGGAGTTGTTGACTGCAGTGATTTGATGCCGCAACTTGCTGCTCCCGTTTCTCAGGCAGGTAACACCAATGGTCTTGGTAATACTGCACCTTTACGCAACAAGGGCATTTACCTGGAGCGTGGCGACCGCATTTACGTTGGTGTCTTCCCAGATGGTCCTAACGCCTCTGGCTACATCCCTGGCGCACATGTGATCGCAGAAGGCGGCTTCTTCTGATCATGGCTAAAAAACGAGGAAGTTCTTTTGGTAGCTTCGTTCGTTCAGAAACATTTATACCAAAGAACGTACAACCAATAAGGACTGAATTCTCCAAAGGTTCAGTTCCTGATTCTATTTACTCCGCAAACAGAGAATCGGCTTGGTCTCGTTGGAGAAGAGGCTTTGAAATTTACTGCAATACACTCGCAGATAACACCTATAGCTATCCTTTTGATTACACAATTCCACTGCCCCCTGGAACAGTAATCCCCCCTGGATCCAACCCCCCTAAAATTCCAGGTGTTTTTCAAGGTTTTCCAACAACCAATAAAGAGCTTGGCATGCATTGGGCCGGTGTACGTGTCGCTGGCAGCTTACGGTTTGATAATTTACGTGGCGCAGGTGGAGTTGCAGCATCCATTCAGTCTGTAACTGAGGATACAAACTATTGGTATATAACTTTAGACGGCGGCTGGAACGTATCTAATCCACTGCCCCCACCTTTGTACATTCCTCCGGTAATAATCGGTGGTCAAGTCATTGTTCCTGCCCAATACCCCATCAATGGTGAGATCTTGGAAGATCGCATCATCACAATTGGTGGCACACCGATTACCTCTGAAACAATTGATCCAAACACTCAAAAACGCTACGGGTATGTACAGGGTGTTCTTGTAGCAACCGATGAAATCAATGGGATATTGACAATCCAAAAGCAAGGATCCGTTGAATCAACTCCTGATGCTGTACTGAGGACCCCCTCTCAAACGGCACCGCATGCCGGCAGGTATTTAATGACAGGCACCAGATATTGCTGTTCGTGTCAGGATTTTACACGCCGCGATTACGCCTACATGATGGGTCTTGGCAAAGGAAATCAAAAGGCCTTTCCACGCACCAGGGCAGCCACGATTAAACCTGGTCGTTACGAGATTATGACGCTCAATGGAAAAGTTGATAACAGCTCCATGACCAGTGCGACTGTGAATCGTGGCATGGAAGTTATTGCACCAACGCCTGATTACAATATTCCCCCAACCATCACACCGAATTCCTCCGTGGTCCCAGGGGCGCTCAGAGATAACCCTGGTGTGTTCAGGGACTTTGGTCGCCAATACCTCAGGAACACGCCTTTACCCTCCCTGGAAGGTGCTACAGCGGAAGGTCCTGTCCTATTTGAAGACTATGCTTCACAGCGGAACGCAGATGGCTCCTACGAAATTACCTCTTTAACAGACTTTTGGTCTCCCTTGCTTGATGAGTTGCGCTACTGCAAACATATTTACGCAATGAAATTTACTGAAAAGGTGTTCCCTCCAGAGCCTTCTGATCTGCCAGTCGAAATGGGAAGCATTGTGGAATGGGAACAAAAACTCGTAGCGGAAGCAAATAAAAACAACCAAGAGGCCGGGTATCGTCTTGCAGCAAGAGGGCTGTCGATTATGGATGTACCGCCATACAACTGTCAAGCACCGATGATGATGCCAATGATGCAGAAACTATTCAACGTACCGTCAACCTTCGTGTTGATGTCTGGCTTTACTATGTTTGATAAAAATGGACAACCTTATGTCCCAGCACAAGGTGGCTTACCTGGAACCTAATGGCTAATTTTGGTGACATTGTAGACGGAACATTTGTCCTATCAGAAGAACAAATCGATATCCGCAAGTATGGCTTCAGCCCAATTGAAGCCAGTGGTACTCCCACCGTCTATCACGTTGGCGACGTAGTGAATCTTCCTTACGCCTCAGGAGAAATCTCCTCCATTGAAGCCATGGGTCTTGCCTGGTCCGCTTTTGCCAGTGGCATTACACCCGCATAAAAAACAACCCCACAAATGTGGAGTTGTCGCCGTCCTTTCTCATCCAGCTAGATCATAACCGATCAGCAAGCCTCCATTGCCATCTTTGCTTGTTGACGCTCAATCTTGTTGAGGCGCTTCCGGACTGCTGCTACATTCCAGCGGTAACCGTCACGGGACATACAGCCAGGAAATGCAGCAAAATGCGTTCCAAGTGTTAGGGTTCCGTCGTCGCGATACTTAAAGAGGGTCTTCCGGTCGATGCCGAGAAGCTCTTGTGCTTTTTGGGCGGATACCCAACCGGGCTCTTTGGTCATGGCACAGGGAAGTGCGTACCTTTATACAGTACACAAAGTCAAGACCCTGTCAACCACCTTAACCAAAATTTTATCTCTTTATTTTTATTGAGAGATGTGTGGGCAAACTAAAATAAATTAACGGCAACTAAAGAGTATGTTCAACTGTGAACAGGAACCCCTCGCCCTGCTCATTGAATTAACTCCAAAGTTAGCAAAGAAACGATACAGACAATCTATCTACGAAGCCTGGGACTGTAAGTGCGGCTATTGCGGGGAAGATGCCACATCACTGGATCACATAATACCAAGGTTTCGCTCTGGTACCAGCAACAGAAACAATCTTATTCCAGCCTGCCGTCGTTGTAATACGAATAAAGCAAGCTCCAAAATGGAAGAATGGTACCAGCAGCAAGAGTTCTTTAGTCAGGCTAGGATGGATAAAATCAACGCCTGGACTGACCAAGGTTTTTTAGATTTCTCCCACCTGCCGCCAAACATACTAGAACAAGTCGCATAAGATGTCTGCTACTTATAACTCCTCCACAAAAAAATGGTCTTTTACTCCAAGGTCTGAGCAGGCGTTAAAGCAGGTTGACTATCCTGCTGCTACAAATTATTTGAATATTACATGGAAAACAGTTGTTTCTGCTGATAAATTTGAAAGATCATATAGACAAGTTACTAGTGCGTCTATTGGAACTACCTCCGCAGGAAATACAGTTACGCGAACGCCAGGTTACAAGAACCAAGGATACCAAACAACAGGAACCACTTCTATTGAATTACCCACTGCAAATAGTGAAGCAAATATTAGAAAAATTATAGACAATGTCTATTATGAACTACCTGACGATATGGCCTCGAGTGCAACATATAATGCACTAAAAAATTTTGGAAGTAATACGCTAGAAAAATTTAAAACTGCACAAAATAATGAAAAAACTAATAAAGAATTAATTGAGCCATACAATAAAGAAGTACGTGACTACAATGCAAAATTACCAAGAGCCCAACAAATTATCAACACTACGAAGGGTGGTGATTATGTTGCACAAAGAGGTGCATTAAAAGAACTTGGTATTGCTGGAGTAGAAGATAATTTTAAAGCTTTTTACCTGACAGAAAAGTTGCAACCTTGGGATTCAAACCTTGGCGCTAAACCTTTGTATGGTGATTTTGATGCGAGCTACTACAAAACTCAAAATCCTGAACTTGCAGCAAAATATGCTGAAGCTGTTGCAAAAGATGATGTAGATATTGTCAATAAATACGGAGAAAATGGCTATTATCTTTGGCATTATACGACCCAAGGCAAGCCCGCTGGGAAAAGAGGCAACGCACCTGAAGCAACAACCCAGGCTTCCAGCTATGTAGAAAAGAAACCAACAGACAAGGATATTCAAGATGCAAGAGCTTTTCAGCTTGGCATTGATTCAGACTCGCAAACAGATCGATTAATAAAGGTTCCAGAAATTGCTGCTGAGTGGGAAAAAGCAAAAAATGGAGATTCTTATTGGCAAACATTAGGCAAAGAAAAGTTTTTAGACCCTCAAAAAAAAGAAGACTTTGTTGCCTTATTTCGTTTATCTCAAAGACCTGAAGACAAAGAAGTTGCGTTTTTAAATAACATCAATATTGATTACGGAATAACTGAACTTGAAGATGCCATCAATCAAGTAGTTGGTGAAAAAGCTACAGTTGACGTAACTAAATTCAGTGCATTAACCCAGAATGTTTTAAGAGATACAATTGAAGAAATTAAGAAAGCCAAAACAAAAGAAGCAGAATTTGATCTGCTTTCTGGTCTAGGTAGCATAGGGGAAATCATCAATATAAATAAGACAATTGCGGATTCATTATTTGTGGATTCTGGAATTGGTGCGTATGCTTCCATGATGGGTGATAAATCATTCAACCAAGACAACCTGGAAAAAAGCCTACAAAACATTACTGGGATTCAAAACAACGTTACTTACAATTGGCAGCAGTGGTTTGATGAGACGATAAAGAAAAAGTATGAGCAAGAGCAAGAGCTTGCCTATCAAAGAAACACGCCGGAAGGTGTTGTAGAAGAAAAAATTAAAATTGAAGCAGAGTTTGCAAGAAACTTTATAACAGACTATTTGCAACCGCGCTTTGATCAATCAAAGTCAATGAATGAATTTACAGAGTATTTAGACGTCAGACAAGAAGAAAAAAACCCATTCCAAACGGAAGACATGGTAAGCGCAGTCTCTAGGCTTGCCGATTTACGAGCAAACGAATACTTACAAAATGTACAAAATCAAGTTAAAACCGGACGTTTCTTTGATGCTGAGTTTTACTTTAATCCAACAGGCGATGTCGCTCAACAGGCTTTGTATGAAAAACAAGCCAAACAAGTTGCTAGTGATTGGGAAGATGCTAAAAACGGAGACGATTATTGGGCTAAACAAGCCTATCGTTTTGGCGTAGATGTAAACGATAAAAAAGCTTTTGCAAAAATGCATTTTGAAGTTAAAGGTCAGGGTCAGGGTTTTGACCCAGCGGAAAACTTTTTGACAGCAAGTAAAATAAAAGATTTTATTTACACTAAAGTTTTGCCTGAGTTAAGCGATGAAGCTTTAAAACAAAAAAATATCTTTGGTGTTTTTCTGTTACCAGAAGAATTTGCTGATGATTTGCTTGAAGGATTAGATCCAAATAATCCTGAACAATGGCAAGAAGTGTTAAAAGACTTGAACCTGGAAGGTTTTCAGGGAAGTCTTGATGAATTAAAAGAACAAATTATGAATACGGTAAGAACAGGAAGCGCAGAAGAAATACGACAAAACATTAAATACCTGCAAGAAAAAAAATTAAAACCAACGCAAGAAAGACTTGGTATTACTTACATACAAAGAGATGAAGATAATTTAGAAAAAGATAAAGAACCAGAGACGGAGTTTTATCAAATTTTTAAAAACGCTGGTTACAAAGGTACGGAAGAAGAGTTTTACAGGGATGTTTATCCAGATGCAGACAGAGAGGATATGGCAGTTATGACGCAACTCGTGACAGGCAAAGGACTCGAGTTTGATTTTGGAAAACTTACTGCAGATCCTTTTGAATCCCTGGGTACAGTTGAAAAGCTAATGGGATCTCTAGAGGATGAAGATGATCAAAAAACCGCTTCAGACGAAGAGGAAGAAGAAGGATACTTTAGCTTAGGATTGAAAGATGACAACGACGAAGATTACATGTCTTCTACCGGAAAAGGTATCTTAGGTGGCTTTACGGCTTTCTTAAAATGAGCGACAAAAGGAAAAAGGCGGCATCTGTGGCTAAGATCGCAAAAGATAAGATGGAATGTAATAAGCCTCGGCGCGATATTAAAGGAGGCAAAAAATCAGTTGTAAAGGCTTGTGAAAACGGCCAAGAAAAAATTGTCAGATTCGGTGACGCCAACATGGAGATCAAGCGAGACAATCCAGAACGACGCAAAAACTTCCGTGCAAGACACAATTGTGACGAAAAAAAGAGCAGGTTGACTGCTGGCTACTGGAGTTGCAAGGCTTGGTAGAAACCGCTATACTTTTGTTGTTACCCCTACGACACCATGGCAAAGCCCAAGTCAAACTCAACTATTAAAATTGAATCCCGGCCTAAAAAAACAAGGCAAGGACAGGGGATGAATTCACTTCCTAATCACGGACGTAAAAAATTGCGCGGGCAAGGCAAGTAAATTGTGTATGATTGGGGATAACAATAGTTATTCCCATGTCAGATTTTTCGCATGCCGTTAACTTAATTCGTAAATACGAAGGGTATAGCGAAAAGGCATACCCAGATCCGCACACAGGTGAAGAGCCTTACACCATCGGGTTTGGAACCCAGTTCTATCCCGATGGTTCTCCTGTAAAGAAAGGCCAGTGCTGCAGTAAAGAAAAAGCACTGGAATATCTTTTCTATGAGATTAGTATTATCGAGTCCCAGCTTTTGAAATTGAACCTGGAACTTGATGACTGTATGCGCCAGGCTCTTATTTCGTTTATTCACTCTATTGGCTGGGAACCTTTTCTCTACAGCAAAGTAATTGACTGCCTTGAAGTTGAGGATTTTGGAGGTGTTACAGATGAAATTAGTCGCTGGATCTTTGACCAGGATCACAAGGTGGTTGGGGGTCTTCTGGACCGTCGACGAGAAGAAATGAATTTATTCCTCCAGGAGATTGATGCTAATCCCTGGTCCTCAACAGAGATTCTCCTGACTGCATTTCGTAATTACACTGCTGCTCCCCACGAAGTCAGGGCAATTCGAGAGCTAGAAGAGCAAGTCAATCCTTATGTTTTGTCAGCATTTGCTAACAATTTCAAAATTGACAACAACCCGTGGGTTGATTTTGCGGACGAAAGCCTGGATTCCATCTTTAACCTCTAGGATTAGAATAGTTGCATCAGAGACATGCAGAGCGGAATGGAGCGATCAGTTGAACCACGGGAATTTGAGCTTCCACTGGAACTTCAATTTGCTATGCGCAAGGCTGATCTTCAGTCCCAAGAGATGACATGGGAAGAATTAAGGTTTACTCTTCTTACTCTTTATCATCAACGCATGATGGAATGGTATGCACTTAAAGACATCCTTGCGTCTGAACACATCGAACTAGATTGGGATCATCCCACTGAACTTGAGTTGGCTGAACTCGCCGCCGCATATGCATACGACGACGAGGACGACGATGAAGATGATCTTCAGCCCTTCTGAGACTCGTCAAGTTGAATAAGACGATCGAGGTACCACTGTGCTTTCTTCAGTGATTCTGTCCCGCCTTTATGCTTCTCACGCCAAATATACTTCATGCAATTTCCCTTGCAGTACCCACGGAATTCTTCGTTGGTTAAAGCCGCCTCAATGGCTTCGATGCATTCGATGCCCCCATCGGTGTAATGCGAGGGGTGATTTATAGTGTCCCCCTGGATCACGGGAGACTCTTCTTTAGTGGCCCAGGGCACAGGACACACGCCACCTGGGCAGTCACTTACTTCCTCTACCGGCGCAAACCACGACGTTTGAGCGACTCCTCCATCATCTCCTCGTCCGGTCCCTCCAATTCCAAGACCAGTGCTTTGGGTTTCGGTGATGCCCCCATCGCCAATCCCTCCTCCATCGAAGGAATGTAACCCGTCGTTCCAGGACGTGCTCCCTCGAGATTCAACGGATTCCTTTCGAGCCCCTGTTCGCATGCTACTAACCCGCGATTATACATATCATATAGTGGCACATCATTCTCTTCATTGGCAATGGGTGCACCAAATGTTTCTTCATCAAGACAACGACATTTGACTTCGTCTTGTACAAATGCGTCTAGAAAACCAGCGGCGGAGTTGTGATACATGATATCCGAGATTGATTTGCTCCTTTTACAATGATACTATGGCAAGTTTCTTTAATCCCACTTACGATCCCCGCCAGGATGCCGCATCCTCTGGTACAGAAGTAACTGATCTTAACCCTGAACGCATTTACGACACAGACCTTCGTCGTGTCGATGAAGACAATCGAAGATCTGTTGAATCAATCAACGATAAACAAAGGCGTGTAGCCAAATTCATGAGAGCGGCCAAGACCGCTGGTGCATACAAACAAAGAGCTGGTATTGCAGAACCAACGATTCGTGGACGGACGCCTAGGAACCCATCCGTGCTTGATGGAACAGAATTTCCAAGCATGGGAGACAGGATGGGCCGAGGTGGTGGCACAAACTATGCCGACAAACCACAACCCAGATCCGGTCGTCCTTTTAATTAAACCTGAGAAAACACAACCTCTGCAGGTTGATCCTGGTATTTACCCTTCCGATCTTGATAGCTGACAGCGCAGGGGTTACCGCGATAGAACAACAATTGAGTAATACCTTCATTCGCATAAATGCGATTAAAGAGTCCAGTGCAGTTGCTGATTTCTAACGTCAGATAACCTTCCCACATTGCCTCGGCAGGCGTAATATTCACGAGGATTCCGGAACGAGCATACGTTGATTTACCGACTGCAACAACAGTGACATCCCGAGGTAGCTTGAGACGCTCCATTGCGACACCAAGACAGTATCCATAAGGTGGCAACAAGAAGTATTTGCCACGTTCATCCTCCAAAAGCTCAGTTGGTTTCAAGATACTGGGATCAAAATCCTTTGGGTCACAATCACCGGCCTGTACTTTACCAAAGATCAGACACTGCTCTGGTGACAACCGGATGTCATACCCATACGAACCAAGTCCATAGCTCAGTAATTTTTTTCCGTTTTCTTTGCTAACCAACCGATCAACAAAAGGAGAAATCATCTCCTTTTCTTCTGCAAGTTTTTTGATTTCCCAGTCGGCAAGGACGCTCATAACCTTGTTCAATCGTCCTTTAGTATACGTAACTCATTTGAGAATGTGCCCTTTTTCCTCGTAAATGTCGATAAATCTTTCGGTTGCCGATGACGTGTCGTCAACGGGAGGAAGATAGACAATCAAAGAAGTGCACGTCTTGTGTTTGCCTACACCTTCACTGGTTCTCATTACCAAAGTTGGCGGAGTTTTCAAGATACAAATAGGAAAATTAAAGATTCGCGGGTCATAGCGGATCATGTCCGTACAGTTTGTAAAGAAAAGACCTTGCTTCACTTCTCCTGCAAGCCATTCCTTGTATAAGCGGTTAAACCAGACAGCATGGGACGACATCAATGTCGGAGATGATGTCCGTGTCATCTTCCAGCGTTGCCTCTTCTTATCCCAGAAATAAGCCCCGGAAGGAGGAAAGAGATAGACACTTCCATACCAAGGTTGAACATTCAACCCATCCTTGCTAGGTGTGTAGTATTTTGTTGCTTCCACATACGTGTTGGCAAAGTCAGAGCTGGCAACATCCAGATCAATTCCACCCAATAACTCATGGGCAGCCGTCACCAAATCTTGGCACGTCACATACTCACGACCTTCGACGTGACTACTGATATGTTGGAGTCCCATTACTTCTCCGACACATGGTTGTAATCGATTTCGAAATAACGAATGCCCTCTGCATCATTGATGACATAACCTGCTTTTTCCGTAGGATCAATCTTTTGTGCAGCGGATAGGATTCGACGAAACGTTTCAGCCATATCACCATCGTTCCCACGCTCACACTCCTCTTGGGCAGAGTGAATTTCCTTTAGAGTCCAAAAGAACATAGAGCGTTCTTTGTTCTCTGGTTGGAAAACCATGATACCTGGCCCTTCGACCTCCCAGAGTTTGAAGTACTGCTGACCCATATCACCAAGAATTAACTTGATTGTTGCGTCAAGCATGCGAGTTTTAGTCTCGTCCAGCTCTGGGCCAACGACTGAAGCAATTAGTTTTTCACGTCGGTTCATTTTTCAATTAATTTTTGGCGAACTAAAGACTCGATGAGCTTGTCAGTTGGTTTATACAAGACAACCATCTTACCTAATATGCCACGTTTTTTGACAAGGTTTCCATTTTTATCTTTGACTTTATCTAATTCCCCCGATCGAATTAAATACTCAGCTACACAGCGCAACCGTCGTTTCAGGGGAAGCTCGGCTTGTGGAAACTTACCACAGATCGTATCAGGTAATGAATCCTGGAACGCTAGACGCAAACGATTCGCCAGCGTCATGTGAGAATTTTCATCCTCTTCTTCATACTGCCTTAAGATTTCAAGGTATCTTTGCAGGCACCCATCATCAAAAGAACCTTCTGGAGGCAAGAACATTTCCACCTGAAGCCTTATTGATTCAGGTAATGTCTCAGTGACGTTATCGATAGTAACGCTTGGGATATCGACAGTACTAAATCGGTGCGCCATCTTCCATCACCTGATCTGCGGTTTTGGTTTTGTACATTCGTGGATCGCGGTGATCAGCAGCGCATATCTCCCTATTCTTTGCGAAGGATCGAACCAGCGCGTTCCAGGGGATGCGGATAACAGCTTTTTTATTGGTCATGGGAGAGGCGTTGATGTAATGGATGCCTTCAACCCAGCCCTTATCTGGTTTTGTTTTTCCAACAGCAATCCAATTCCGCAAAGTCTGATCTGATACATTCAAACGACGAGCGCATTCTTCCGTTGAGATATACTCATCGGCAAAAGCCTCTGGATTCAGGACATCAGTCTCTCCATTTTCATACCTGCTGTGCCACATGGATGCCAAGATGTTCCTGATTCCCTTGAGTTCAGCAGCAATATCTTCTAGACCTTTACGAATTCCGTAGGCCATAGCAACAAACGCACTAATAAGATGCTAACGTTTTTGAAGATAGGATTACAACCATGGAAGAACAGATTCCACCGAGCCAATCTCCGGTTCAGCAGCCAATGGAAGGGCAGATCACCCTGGAACAACTCGCAGAGATGAAAGCGCGTGCAAGGGAACTTGCCATTCAGCAAGCCTTTGCTCAGCAAAGTATGCAGTCTCAGCAGGCACCAAAGGTCATTTATCTCCGTCGTAACCTAACCGTTGCAGAACTGTTGATTGTTCTCCTAATTTCTTGCGGTATTGTAACAGGAATTCAATGGTCTTGGAGTTTTGTTTCCAATGCTCTTCCAAAGATTGAGATTAAGGTGCGATAAATAAGCGGGCGTATAATTGAAGAAAGAATTGCGCAATACAATAGGTGGCAAACCGTAGAATCACGGAATTTCCAGCCATTAATGGGGCCGATATTATCGATCAGGACTTGCTTACGCTGGTCCATGTTTTCGAGGTCGACCCCACTCTGCGCAATAAAAAGATAACTTTTACAGAGTTTAGAGAATATCTCAATGTTTATTACGCTTCTATTAGTGGAGCAACATTTAGTGGAAACGTCACGATTTCTGGAGACCTGACGGTTACTGGCTCCAGTGTTTTCAACACTATTACAGCATCTGGTTTAAGTACGTTCAGTGGCATTGTTGTTCAAAACAATGCAATTGTTAGTGGAACAGTCAGTGGAGCAACAATTACTGGAACCAACGTACAAGGAACTAATCTCAACGCTGTAACGGCAACAGTTACAACTGCGACAGGTGCAACAGCAAACTTTGTTTCTGGTAATTTTAGTACCCAAGTTTCTGGCGCAACCATTACCGGTGATCAAGTCAGGTCAGCATCTGGTGTCTTCACTAACCTGAGCGGTATAACGATCACTGGAACAACTGTTGCGGCAACCACGGGTTCTTTCCAAACGCTCAGTACTCCAGTTCTTAATGTCAGTGGGAATTTATCCGTTGCTAGTGGATTAACAGTCACTGGCCTTGGTCAATTTAGTAATGATGTTCAAGTCACTGGCACTTTATCTGGAACAATAGTTACAGGAACGACTGCTGTTTTCACAACCGTATCAGGTGTTTCTGGTGTCTTCACAACCCAGCTCTCTGGTTCCACAATTACCGGTAATACGTTACTAGCTTCAAATACAACAGGAGTTTCTGGCACATTTACAACACGAGTTTCTGGTGCAACCGTTACAGGTAATACAGGAGAATTTGGAAATGTAACTGGTGTTTCTGGTGTATTCACCCAAGTTTTATCTGGCGCACTTATTACTGGAAATACGGCACAATTTACGACACTTACTGGTGTGTCCGGGACGTTTACCAATGTTTCTGGTACAACAGTCACTGGCAATACCGTAGCTGCAACAATTGTTTCTGGTGTTTCTGGCGTATTTAATAGTCGCGTTTCTGCTACGACGATTACAGGCGCGTCTGGCATCTTTAGCGTTGTTAATTCCGTATCAGGTACCTTCAGCGCCAATGTTTCTGGCGCAACTGTCACAGGTAATATTGGTGCGTTCACTTCGTTGACCGGAGCAACAGGCACTTTTACAACCCGTGTTTCTGGTTTACTTATTACAGGTAATACAGGTGCATTTACAAATCTGACTGGCATTGCAGGTGTATTCACTACAAGTATTTCAGGTGCTACTGTCACAGGTGATACTATTCAAGGCACTTCGGGTGTTTTTGTTAATCTCAGCGGTGCAACAATTACAGGGACAACAGTAAACGCAACGACCGGTGTTTTTGGCACTCTTGCGGCCACCAACCTTTCCTTCACAAACACTACTGTTTCTGGTGACCTGAACGTATTAGGTTCAGGCTTCTTTGCTTCTGGTGTGCAAATTACTGGAACGCTAAGCGGAACCACAATTACCGGAACAACTGTCAGTGCAACGACGGGTTCTTTTGTTTCTTTAACCGGAACAACGACAACCGGCGTAACAGCTACGTTTACTACAGGATCTTTTACTTACTTAACAGGGACTACAACAAGCGGTGTAACAGCAACCTTTACAACGGGTGGTTTCACATCTTTAACCGGAACCACAACGACGGGTGTTACAGCAAAATTCACCAGTGGCTCGTTTATTTCTCTTACTGGCACTACGACAACAGGTGTAACGGCTACGTTTACAACCGGTGCCTTTGTAAATATCACAGGCAGCACACTGAATGTAACAACTCCATCTGGGCCAACGCCTGCAATTGTATGTTCTGGTGTTGTATCTGGTGGTACTGGTGGATTTATTATCCAAGGTCCCTTAGTGATTTTGCCTTAATTCTTCGGTTAAAATAGACAAAAAGAGACAACAAAATGGCTTACGGGATTATCAAAGTAGATACCATTACCTTTACCGATGGTGGTATTGATAAAAGTGTTTCTATTTCTGGGTTAGTACAAAACCCGACGTTTAGCGGAAATATTACTGTTACTGGCACTATCTCTGGAAACATTGTTCGAGGACAAACAGTCTCTGGGAATACTGTTACTGGAACTACTGCACAATTCACTTTCGGAACATTCACTAACATTACTGGCGGTGTAGCAACAATTACATCAGGTGTTTTTGCTTCTGGTTCTGCAGCCGCACCATCTGTTTCTGTTGGCACCACAGATAACGGCATTTATTCACCCGGCACAGACCAAGTAGCCATCTCGACTAATGGCACGGGGCGGTTGTTTGTTGATGCGAGTGGCCGTATAGGCATAGGGAATACTTCGCCTAGTGCGCGGTTTGATTTGCACACAGGAGCTACA
>Ga0208161_1001119_pt1 | contig 14545 bp, 16 predicted proteins | sample CB_VirMetaG_3_FD_184538 | JGI IMG/M metagenome (GOLD analysis project Ga0208161, IMG submission 184538) | Freshwater to marine saline gradient viral communities from Chesapeake Bay - CB_1508_1S Viral MetaG (SPAdes) (version 4) | ecosystem: Environmental > Aquatic > Marine > Coastal | place: USA...
GAAACTTGAAATGCCATATGTGTTATTCTCCTTATTAGCTAATAAAGTATCAATTATCTCACATCTATTTATGAATATGATAATCTCTACAGGATGTCACCTTTTCTTATCTTTACAGGTGTCCATCTTTCTCCTTGTTCATCAACAAAACTATTTTCTTCATTTACACCATCATCTAAAAACCCAAAGGGTGCCATATCTTGTTCTATTGCGTTTTTCTGTTCTTCATACATTCTGGCACGTACATCTTGGTCTGTTAATTCTTTAAAGTATCTTTGATTTGATAACCACGCAAATATAACACAACACATTGTTAAGTCATCATTTGAACCTTCTTCAGCTTGCCAAGAAGTACCTTTACGTATAAAAGTAGAAAACTCTTGTATGATATGAAAGTCAGGCACAAACAGTTTATCGCCTTCTACTAAAGTCTTTAAGTTTTGACAACCTATTCTTTTAACTTGTTTAGTCATACGTACTCCTAATTGAGCACCTCTTTTAGAAAAACCACCACCAAGTATTTGACCTGCACGACCTTTCATCATACACATCATAAGATTAGGATACTCTAATTCAAATTGCAAAGCGTCTGCTACTTGATGGCCTATATCATTTACTTCAACACAAATATAAGCATTATTATATTGTCTTGCTACTTTGTCAATTGTGTGTGGAAATAATAAAGGTTTAATTTCATTATCTCTAAATTTTGCTACAATCTTATAAGGCATTTTAGATACATCAAATACAACAAAAGCAGAATAATCTTTTACAGTACCTCTTGCTACGTCAACTGTCATAACATAATCTTTTCCTTTTTCAGGTCTTTCATACATATCTAAACCTGCGTTTGAAACAATAGGATTGTTATGTGATAAAATTCTAATTTTAGATGGATTAATTAATGTATCAATTGAACCTACAAACTCACATTCAAACTCGGTTGCAAATTGTGCTTCACTTGTATTTCGTATAGTTTCTTCTTTCCATTTATCGTCTCTTCCTGGAACTTCAGACCAATGTACTTCAATAGGTACATAATCATTTCTTTTATTTTCAGCATCGTTCCAAAGTTTGTAAAACATATTCATACCGTGTGGTGTAGATACAATCATTACTTTAGATTTCTTACCAGATGAAATTGTAGGATATACTGAACTAAAAAACTGTTCAGATATATTTGCTGGAATAAACGCAAACTCGTCTAGGAATATGATGTTATAAGAACCTCCTCGAATTGCACTTGAAGAAGTTGCAGCAGCCATTATTTTAGAACCATTTTCTAATTCTAAAGAACCTTTGTTCCAGTTTAGAACACCTTGTTGTAACCATTTAGGTAAGTTTTCATATGCAAGTTGAAGACGACCTAACAAGTCTCTTGCCGTAGAACTTTTGTTGGCAAGTATGGCCACATTTATATTATCATTAAAAACAACTTGATGTAATAAGTACGCAATGATGGTTGTTGATTTACCAGACTGTCTAGGTAACTTACAAATAGAAAAACGATTATTATGAAACGTATCGACCATACGTTCCTGAAATTTATACATATTAAAAGGAACTAATCCTTCATCTATATTAACAATCTTAATATAATTTTTTATAAAGTAAGTAGGATCATCCATACACTTAGCAATTTCTTTAATTTGCTCTTCGGTGTATTCTATCTTTGTATTGGCTTTAAAAAGGTTTGGGTTACCAAGATATGCTTCAGACATTTATTATTATTCCTTCTATTGCGTCATAGCCTAATTGCACAGCTGCATTGACTCGACTGCTACCTTTATATATAGAGTATTTTTTTTCTTTGTAAAGAATACCATTTGCACCATATCGAGGTATATCAGATATTGTATGTTGTATAACCTCTATTGGATCTATCATTTCTTCACCTTCAATTAAAGACGGCCAAGGTCTTTTTTTAATATACGTTAAATCACTAATCAGAAATGTTTGTTTTTTCGGGTGTGATATTTTTGCCTTTAAAATCTTCATCTTCTTTACTACTAACATCACCGTTTTTATTTTTTAATATTTTATGTAATTCGGCAGATGATCCTACAAATAATGCTTGTTTAATGTTAGTAGATGTTTTATTAGGAACGTCTTTTAAATTTTTTAATTTACTTTGTAAGTCTTGTAATTTATCTACAGTATCAGCAACTTGTTTTATTAAGTTACCTGCAACTTCATATGCACGAGGGTGTTGACTTTCATTTGCAATATCAAGTATACCTTGTATAGCGTCTTGGCCACGCTCTATTAAGTTATAATAGTTTTCTCTACTATACTTGTAATCATTGTCAATATCTTCTTTGTTTGGATCGTCTTTTCTAGGAACAGGAGGTGTAAATTCTTTTTTAATAACTTGTTTTGTAACCTGTTCTTTTTTTTCGATACCTAATACCTCATTTATTTTATCATCAATACTCATAAAGGTATTTATAGATGTTTATTTTTATCGTTTTTATTTCTAAACCATTGAGGTAAACCTAAATGAGGTCTAGTATCGTAAATATTTTTATCCGTAGAGGTTTGTTCATAATTTATTTTATTTTCAGCATCATTATAATGAAGAAAAACTTGTGTGCAACTGTTTCCTAAAAAAATATCTCTCCAATGTTCTAAAATACATCCTCTATACATTAACATATCGCCTGGTTCTAAATCTATTTTTATACCTGCACTTTTTCCAGGAACATATTTTTTAGTTTTTTCATCATAATGTCCATTTTTTGAATCAGGATCAATATATATTGGCCATTTATCACCACCTAAATTTAAAGTAGTAGATATTTCACAACTAAATCTATCTTTATGTCTTTTTAATATATCTCCTTTTTTGTATATACGAGCATATGAATATGTAGGATTTAATTTAACACCTGACTCTTTTTCCATTATAGGTTGAACTTGTGTTAATAATGTTTCCATAGCTATATCTGCATAATGAGAATATGTATTTGGAACTTGCAAGTCTCCATATGAACCCCAATCAATATTAAATTTTGAAACATAAGTGTAATCTAAAAAAGTATCAAATACTTTTCTTTTTAAAGAGAAGTAATTACTAACAAAATTAACAACATCTTTAGGTATTATATTTTTTATAACTTGATAATGATTTTTAATAAATGACATATTATTTCCTTACACTATTTAAAATAAATTTTCTAATTGCTTGTAGGTTAAAATGTATAAATCTAAAATCTTCTAATCCATCATCTACAGTAAATTGATGTGGCAAATATGAATTAAAAAAGATTAAATCGCCTGGATTAGGTATATAATTTATTTTTTCATTGCCTATCGTATCTATACTTCTATTTTCTTTTAATTTTAATCTTGCCATATTTAATCCAAATCTTGGATCGTGGAAAACAGGAAATGATGTTTTTTTACTACATTTTAAAAAATAAAAACCAGATATATGATTATCATAATGTGTATGAGTATCGTGGTGACCACCACCGTTTTTAGAAAATTCTTGCACCCAAAATTCAGTAAAAAATAAATCATATAATGACATATCATAACCTTGTTCATCAAGCAAATTAAAAGCAGTTTGTCCTATATATTTTTCTAATTCACGTAACTCTGGAACACCTACTAAATTTTCAGAATGATAAGACATACCGTGATCTTTAACTTTTTTATAACCATCATTACCAATAAGTTCCTTTTTTCTTTCTAAATCTTTTTCAGCTGTTTTGTAGGCTTGATCAATATACTTATCAGTTGCTTTTATTATATCTGAAACCCACTCAATTTTATTAATTTTGTATATTGGTGTTACAAAAGAAATATTTTTATCTAATTTATCCATATCACTATATATAATTTTATTTCCAAGGTTGTCCTAGAGACCACATTACTAAAGACTTTCTATTACCTCTAGTTACAGGTGTTACCCTATGCCAAACAAAACTAGGAAATATAACAATTGAACCTTTTGGTCTTATTTCTGTACAAACTTTTTTAGATTCTTTTGAAAATTCATAATCTATACTATTTCTAAAATCAAATTCTAAATTACCTCCATCATATTCTTCTGGATCTGTCAATGAAACTGTCATTGATAATTTTCTTATTTTACCAACAAATCCTTTAGGATTATTTTTGTCATATGGTTGATTCCATCCATCACAATGCCATCCGTAATATTGATTTGTATTATATTCAGTATATTGACAAGCTTCAGAAAAATCCCATTCAAAATTCCATCCAGCTCTTCTATTAGCTTCTTCTATAAAAGGATGTAATTCTTTAAATAAAAATGAATCATCTAAAAAAGTAACATCGGAATTTCTTTTATCTAATTTTTTTTCAGATTCGGTTATTGGTTTTTTATTTTTATCTAAATGACCACCAGTCAAACCTTTTTGTAAAATTTTAGATTTACCTAGTGTAACTATTTCATCACATAAACTTTTAGGTAATGCTTCAATAAAATAAAAATAATAATGCTCTAAATTCATTATATTAATTGATAATTAAATTGTAAATTAATTAGTAAGTCATCATTTGTATTCTTTGTAAAATGATGATTTAAGTTTGAACTGAACATTATAAAGTTACCTGTTTCTAAAGGAACTTTCCATCTACAATGTTTATGTCTAACATTTTCATATTCAAAAACAACGTAAACAGGATCTTTTAAATTTGAATGAGATACAGTAAATAAAACTGATATGTCAGGAGAATCTGGCAAATTATATTCATCAATATGATTATGTGTATGGATTGACTCACCTTTTTGTTGAATTAAAGCTTTTATAGGAAATTTATTTGTTAAAACTGGTGTAGAGCCAAACTCACCTAACCAATGATCCCTAGTAAATTCAGACAACCAACCAATGTGTTGATGAAAATTTATATTATGATATTGATTTAAATACCAATAACGACCATCTTTAATTCTGTTATCTTCTTTATAAAAAGACAAAATAAAATTTTGCACCATATCTAAATTAACCTTACTGTGTTTTTTAGGTAATGGTTGTTTTATAAAAAATTGTTCGTTAAATCTATACTTGTTATTTTTCAATCCGTCTAACAGTAATATTCCGTCACCTCTTAGCATATTATCTTCACCTTTTTTTTAATTATTTAATATTAAATACTAGTCCAACTAGATGTAGATGTATTCCAGTATACCGAAGCTGTTGACTCAGTTACCGTTGCACCTTCCCAACGACTATTAGCTTCATTCCAAGATAGTGTATAATATTTCGTTACACCATCTTCTGTATATTCAATACTCGGTTGAGTTACAGGAGCTTCCCATTGACAAGTAGTTTCATTTAATGTCCAACTGTCATATGGTTTAGGTCCATAAAAAGCTTGTCTTGTTTCATCCCAAGTATCTCCAATTTTTGCATAATTTTTTCTAAAAGCTTTTGATTGATCATCAGCTAATGTGCCGTCTGCATTATAGTATTTTCCTTCTTTAGTATTAAAAGAAGTTTGAATCCATAATGACTTGTCCCATCCAGTAATTCTTTCTAAATGAGCTTGACCATTACCTTCATTTTCAAGGTCGTCAGCTCCTAATAATTTAGAGTTATCTACTGTAATAACGTTTATAACTTTATTGTTAAATCCGATTTTTGCAAAGTGTGCCATATTTTTTTCCTTATTAATTAATTTGCCTCGTAAGTCTTTTAATTAAATTACATTATTATTTATATCAGAAAACATTTAGATGTAATTAATATTAACAACTATTCTTTTTTTATATTTTGTACAACTAGTCCCAGAGTGTTTTAATGAATTATTAAACAAAAGTACCCTATTTTCTACTGAATTAACTGTTTCTCCTGTATCAAAAAATGTATATCCATCATTAGTATTTACATAAAAAATTGCAATATTACAATCATAATCATAATCTGTATGTAAATCATACTTTATTATTTCACTTGTTCTTGTAGTTAAATTAGCTTTAACTCTTATAATTTTTTTAGATTGCAATTTATTGATTAAAGGTTTAATTATTTTAAAATGTGGACTAACTATATTGTTGTCTCTTATAAAAAAATGTGTAAATTGAAAATCATATTTTTTAGAAACTTCTATAGATGTTTTAAAATCAGAATAAAACCAAGGAAAATATGAACCTGATATTTCTTTTTCTAATATATTAAAGTCTTCACTGGATAAAAAATTATCAATTATTTTCATAATAATATATATGTCTTAATTATTCATCTACATCTGTTGTAGGATTATAGTTTTTTGCGTCATTAAACGTACTAATTGTTGTTGTAAATCCAAAATCATCATTTGCGTCAGCACTTGTAGGATTAGGAACAACAATAATTCTACTTTCTCGTCTTGGACTATCTGCTGTGTCTGTATATGAATCTGCTTGAGTTTCTTTGATAACTCTTTTTGCATAAACAGGTCCATATAGATATGTCTTTGCAACAAAACTTAAAGTATAATTTACAGCACGTCTTGTTGTAAATGAACCATCATAAGTGTCTTCATAATTTACACTATTTAAAATAATTGGTACGTCTCTTTTAATATTCATACTTGGTATTGCATTAATGGTTACTGTATAGTCAGGTTGAAAATATGGTAAAATTTGTTCTATAATTTGTAGACCGCCTTCTGCTGTTGCTGTAAATGAATATAAATTAAAACTTATATTATAAGGAACAGGATTATATTGATAGTCCATTACATCTGATCTATCTGTTCTTGCAGCTCTAAACTTGCCCATTTTTTGTAATTTACGAGAAGGGTCATATGAAATACCTGCAATTTCAAAACCCATACGAGGTAATGTAATTGCAAATTCCCTATTATCTAAATTAGGTTGTTGTTCTAATCTTGCTAAAAACTTTTCTTTTGGTGAATAAGCCAAAGGTACTTTAATAGATTGTACGACATTACCAGAACTATCTGTTCTATGAATTGTAATGTTATTAAAGATTGTTCCAAAAGCAACAACTACTTTTCTTAATGATTCGTGGTAAAAGTGTTTTCCAAACATAATTAAAATCCTTCATCTACTTCACCAAAAGGATTTCTTTCAGTAAAGTCTAATATATCATCGGCCGTACTTTCAGTACCAAAACCTGCGTCTGTTTCATAAGAAGAATTGTCAGCATACTCTCTTGCCTGTGTAGCAATATTGTATGACTCGTTTATTAAATAATTTATTTCTCCAGTAGAAGACTCTAATAATATTGAACCTGTTTCATTTTCTAAACTAAATTGATATTTAAGTTGGTCTAAAGATAAATTATCTTCAGCCTGATCAATTGCAGTAACACCTGTATTTAATCGTTCAGAACTATACTCAAATCTAGTTGCTTTAAGTTTATAAACTGGCAGATTACCTAATTGAAAGAATGGCTCTTGGTCTTCAATAAACTGTATCTCAAAAAAACTATTCATCAAAGGCACATAAATTAAATCACCTTCATTTGGTCTTCCATCTTTAATTAAAGTTGCAACATTATCAACTTGATTTTGCCATCTTCGTTTTGCAATAACAAAAGTTGTATCTTCTCTTATTTCTAAACCAAACTTAGAGATTAATTCTTGTTCGCCTTGGAAACCTTCAGTAGTTTCAATGTACATTTCTAATAGATAAGAGTCATCAAATTTAGAAAGTGAATCTTCTCCTAATATTAAATCCTGATTAACTAATGTTCTTGGTAAATAATAACAGTCGTGGCCATAGATTTTAAGGCCTTCTATGATAAGGTCTTCGTAAAGTCTTTTTTCGGAAGCGTCTCCGATTCCGTTACCTGATTGAAAATAGTGATTAACTGCCATTTCATTATCCTATCATATACGATACAGGTGTTTCGTAAGTACCTCTTATATCTTCTTCAAGTTTTTGAATATCTTGTTGTGCTTCTTGGAATATTTGTGCTCCATTTAAAGTAACACCACCTATCATTGTAACACCATTAAATTTTGATAAATTAGCACCCCATTGTCTTTTAAATAAAGCAGTTACATATCTCTTTAAATAAATGTCATTATAAACATCTGTAAAAGTTTCAGGATCTAATTTTCTATAACATTCAATAATAATAAATTCTCCTACACTTATATCATTTTTCCAATCCATATCAATATATAAACGATTATTATGTTGGTTAAATCTAATTGGTTTTTCACCAACTAAAATATGGTCTAAAAAATCTAAATGATTTCTTACCATTTGATAATGAATAACTGAAGTAGAAGAAAAATCATATAGATCATTAAGTCTTAATTGGTATCTAACATCAAACATATTTAAATTACTTCTGTCTGATAAATTGAAGATATTAGTTACAGCTAAAACTGTTTCAGGAACTATAATATAATTGTTTGCTTCTTTGAGTGTTGTTGTAATCGAGTTTTTAGTAGCGGTTATAGTAGTATCACCTGCAGGTGATAAAATTCTGTCTTTGTCTGCTTGAGTAACTTGATATTTTAAATAACATCGCTCAACACCATCATAATGATATTGAGAAAAATATTGTAAAGCTTCGTCTAATCTATCTTCAAGTTGGTCATCATCTACGTTAATTTCAATGACTGGTTTACCCAATGTTCTTAAAGCGTATTGTTTTAACTGTTCTCTAGTAGCTGGTGTTGCCATAAATTATACCTTTTATAGATATATTTATAAGATTAACCAAGTGCTATTGCTTGTGCGATTGCAAATGCAGGTGTAGTTTTTGAGTCTATTTGAGTTTGAATAGCTGAAGTTACACCATTCAAATATTGAAATTCTGTATTGTCTACTGAGCCATCTGCAATCTTAGTTGCATCTACTCCAGCAGATAATGTAGCTACACCAGTATTATTAATTGTAACTGCACCAGATATAGCTTGGTTTTCCCATTTAGTAGCTGCGCTATCATAAACTAAGAAGTCAGCATCTGAAACTGAAGTAATATCTACATCATTCATTTCAGCTAATTCATTTTCAACTGCTACTGCATTTGTAACAAATTCTGTTGTAGCAACTTTAGTTGAATTATCTCCTGTTGTAGGAGTTGGTGCTGAAACTGTACCTGTAAATGTTGGAGAAGCTAAAGGTGCTTTAAGTGTATCTAAACTTGTAAGTTGAGTTTGTATATTACTTGTTACACCATTTAAATATCCAAATTCTGTATTTGATATTGAACCATCGTGAATCTTTGCGGCGTCTATTGCTGCACCTGATTTTATAGAAGCATTTGCAATATTTGTAAATGTGTTGTTATCGGCATCCATACTTTTATTAGTTAAAGTATCTGTAGATGTTTCAGTAACAACAGCACCATCTGTTGCAAATGTAATTGTGTCACCACTAATTGTTGTTGTAATTCCAGAACCGCCAATAAACTTTAATGTTTCTCCTAAAGAAATTGTACTAACTGTAGAACTATCATCAGCAATTGTAATGCTTGAATTAGTTAAACTTGAATTTCCTATATTAGATAAAGTATTTGAAGAACCACTTATTGTTTTATTTGTAAGGGTAGCTGTCTCATCTTTTATAGCATTCTGTATTTGTGCCAATGTAGCACGACCTTCAGTACCTCCGTCAGATATTAGGAATAAATCTGTACTTGTTAATGTGCTTCCTGTTAAATCGTTTGCATTGTCTATATTTACAACTGCCTCAACATATCCATATTCTAACGCTGTTGCACCTGAATTAACTTTTAAAACTTGTCCTGATGAACCTAATGATGATAATCCTGTACCACCAAATGAATAATCTACAAATTCGCCTGTTTGAAACTCGGCTAAACCTGTTGCTGTATCGCCATCGAATACTGCTCTTACGGGTGTTTTTGCTACCATATTTTTCTCCTACTACTATTTATATCTTTAAAAACTGAAGATTTCAAATTTTCCTTGTTGATCTCCGTTAGCTTTAGTAAATCCTGTAAATACTGCTGTTCTAGCAGATGTTGCAGCCATAGTAAAATTAGTATTTGCAGTAGATAAACCCCCACTAGTTGAATAGAAAGGAACTACTCTAACAGCAACTCCAGATTTTGTGTCTGCTTGTGCTATCTGATTATCACCAACTTTAGATCCTACAGGTAAAGTTGCACCAGTAGCAGATATTGTAATATTACCAGTACCATCACCTGATATAGTTGCACCATTCAAATCTATCGTATTTCCTGATAGATAAACGTCTCTCCATCTTCTTTGAGGTGAACCTAAATCATATGTTAAAGTATCTAAAGGTTCTAAATTTGAAACAAATCTTGCAACTACATTTATAGTATCTTCAGTAGAATCACCTGAATTAACACCAAGTGTTAAATTTCCTCTTAATGTTGTACTACCTGAAACATCTAAATTACCAGTTAATGTTGTGTTGCCTGTAACACCTAAAGTACCAGTAGCTGATATATTTGCAGCTCTGATATTTGCGTCTGTTAAAGTTAAATCTCCTGTACTTGCACCTGTAAAAGAACCTGTTCCAAAAGTAATTACATCAGCAGATTCATCATATCCAATAAATACGTTATCATCATCTCCTCTTTCAATTATGATACCAGAATCTCCTGTAGCAGAACCTGTACGACCATTACCTAATTCAAATAGTTTATCTTCAACCACAGTATTTGTTGTTGATAGTGTTGTTGTGTCACCATTAACAGTAAGATTTCCACCAACCGTTAAGTTACTTGTTACAGTAACACTATCTGGTAACCCAATTGTAATTGTATTATCAGTAACAGCAGTTTCAATTTCGTTTGCTGTACCAGAAATAGTTAATGTATCTCCAGTATTAAATGTGTCGTTTGAACCACTATCAGCAGCAAGTGTAAATGATGTGCTGATTGCAGCAGTGCTTAAACTTGTAATTCTTCCTTGTTGATCTACAGTAATTTGAGGAACAGCAGTTGATGAACCATAACTACCAGGTGTAACAGCAGTATCATCTAAATCTATTAATAATGTATCGCCAGTAACTGTTGTTGTAATACCAGTATCACCAGAGACTTTTAATGTATCATTTAATAACTCTATACTAGCTGCTGTTGATGTATCATCTACTATTGTTAATGTTGTTGCAACACTAGTTGATGAAGCAGATGTAATTCTTCCTTGTTGATCTACAGTAAAAGTTGGTATTGATGTGGCAGAACCATAAGTACCTGGAGATACAGCAGTATCATCTAAATCTATTAAAATAGAATCACCTGATATAGTTGAGGTAATACCAGTATCGCCTGAAATTTTTAAACTTTCTCCTAAAGAAATTGTTGTAGTTGTTGAACTGTCATCAACTAGTGTAAAACTTGAATTAGTTAAATATGAATTACCAATTGTATCACCTGATTGATATTCAGCAATACCCGTAGGTGTTGATCCGTCAAATACTAGTCTTATTGGTGTTTTTTCTGCCATACTTTATCCTTAAAATAAAAACGCTGGGTTGTCATCATTAAAACTTGATGGTGTAATTGCTTTTGAACCTAAACCTGATGAAACTGTATATACTTCATCAAAAATCTGTTTTATTGTATTAACCTTAAATTCAAATTCAGTTGCTGCTGTACTCAAACCATCTGCCGCTGTAAATACATTACATCTAGTTTTAATATTTCGTCCTACAAATATATCTCTAAAAGTTAATCCTAGTGAACCTATGTCATAAGTGTTATCAGTATCAGGTATGATACTTGATCCTACGTTTGTTAGGTCAATAGAACCTGCACTAGCATTATTAGCTACTTCAACAATACTTGCACCATTACGAACATAAATCTTCTTATCAACTATATTAACTGCTACTTCACCATCTGCTAAATCTCCAGTAGTTGGAATAGAACTTGCAGTTGTTGACCTTTTAAGTTTTATTACAGCAGTCATTATAAACTCCTAATTAGTAATTAAAATGTTCCACCATCAATTGATGTAACTGTAACTACACCAGTTGATACTGTAAAATTGTCTGAACTAAATGAAGCAACACCTTTATTTGAAGTAGTTGCCAATTCAGCAGCAATAGTGATTGTTGAACCACTTGCTATTGTATCTATACCTTCTCCAGTTAAAAACTCTAAAGTACCACCAAGAGAAACAGAACCAGAAGTTGAACTCTCGTCTGTAAATGAAATCGCACTATTTGCTAATTTAGCATTTGTAACGTTTCCATCTGTAATTTTAACAGTAGTAACAGCATTTGTTGCTAATTGTGAAGTAGAAACTCCACCATCTTTAATATATAATTCATCTGAAGTAACACCAATTGTTGTGTCATCATATTTAACATCTAAAGTATTACCTGTTTTTCCTAAAGCTTCACCAGCACTTATTTGACCAGCACCAGAGAATTGTGAGAAAGTAATATTTGTAGTACCAAAAGTAGGTATACCGTTATGTGTTGCAACATAACCATTGTCAGCATTAGTAGAACCAGCTTCAACAAAGAAGAAAGTACCACCAGTTAATTCAGCAGCAGTGTCAGCATCAGGTGCTCTTGTTAATACGAAAGCAGCATCAGCAGCACCAGTTGCAGTAACTTTATAGATACCGTTTTGAACAGCACTTGCTTGATCTTTAACTAATATTCTATCATTTAAAGTAACAGCAACACCATCTACTGATAATGCACCGTTAGAATCTCCTGTAATTGTTCCTGCACCATTACTATATGTTGAAGTTGGTAATGCAGCTGTAGTAGCAAGATAAACTGAATCTTTAACATCTAGTCCATTTGCAACACTATCAACATATGCTTTTGTAGCAGCGTCTTGGTCGCCTGAAGGATCAGTTACGTTTGTTATTCTACTAGAATTAACATCAACAGTACCAGAACCTTTTGGACTTAATATTAGATTAATATTTGTATCACTACCATCTGTAGCAATTGTAACACCATCACCTGTAGCACTATTTGTAATATCAATATAGTTTACAGCAGATGAAGTTGTATTAAATAATATTTGTTCATTACCATTTGCGTCAGCAATAAAACCACCATCAGCAATTTTAGGTGCTGTAAGTGTTTTATTAGATAATATTTCTGTTCCTGCTAATGTAGCAAATGAACCATCTGATAATGCACTATTAAATTCAGCTGTAGTACCAGTTAATGTTCCTTCAGATAAATCTAAAGTAATTGTATTATTCGCACTATCAATAGTTTTATTTTGTAAAGTTTGTGTACCTGTTAAAGTTGCAACAGTTGAGTCAATTGCAAATGTAACTGTATTACCAGAACCAGATGTATCAATACCAGTACCGCCAGTGAAAGTTAATGTTTCACTATCTAGGTCAATTGCTAAAGCACCACCTGTGTCAGCTTGAAAATCTAAATCTTGAGCTGTTACTTGTGAATCAACATAAGCCTTAATTGCTTTTGCTGAAGCAAGAGTATCATCACTTGCTGATACACTTGAAAGGTCTGTGTCAACAACACCTGAAGCAAAGTCAGCAACTTCAATGTTTGAAATTGAGTTACCAGTACCATTTGCGTCAAAAGTTTTATTTGTTAAAGTATGTGTTGATGAAGCTGTTAATACATCAGCGTGTGTACTGATTGTAATTGTATCACCTGAAACTGAAGTATCAATGTTTGTACCACCAGTAAATGTTAATGTGTCTGAACCTAATGCAACACCATCGTCTGTACCGCTATCAGCAGCAATATCTAAAGTTGTTGATATTGAAGCAGTACCAGCCGCTGTTAAACGACCTTGTTGGTCAACAGTAAATGTTGGAATTTCAGTTGAAGAACCATAACTACCTGGAGTTACAGCAGTGTTATCTAAATTAAGTGTAATTGTTGAACCAGAAGCACTAGAAGTTAATCCTGTACCACCTGAAATTTTAACTGATTGTGTAGTAGGAATATCAATAGTAGTTGAACTATCATCAACAAAAGTTAAAGTAGTATCAACATCAGCAAAACTTAATACACCTGAACCATCAACTTTTAAAAATTGACCATTTGAGTATGTACTTGGCAACGTTAGTGTAATACTCGAAGATATATTATTAGGTGCTTTAAGAGCTACATATTCTGAACCGTTATCAGTTCCTTCGTTAAATTTGATTGAACCACCAGTAGATGTTGAATTACCAATGTATAGATCATCAATTGCTTTATTAGAGTCAACTAATATTGCTGAACTTGCTGTTAAAGTACCTGGTACGTGATCTGTTAAACTTGTAAAATATTTACCACCAATGATGTCTATATTGGCTGCTACACCGTTTGTTTCTGTACCAGTTCCAATAAAGAGTCTATCACCGCCATTACCTTGGGTACCTGTGCCGTATGTATAGGCCAGTTCACCTTGAGCTAATTCTGCTGGAGCGGTTGTATTGGCAGATCGTTTTATCTGAATTATTGTTGCCATTTAAATTCTCTCCTAAAAGTTTCCACCATTGAACCTAAGTGTTCCAGTGGTTGTTTCTATTGTAGTTTTTGTTATAAATTTATCAGAAGCAGAATCATATTGAAGTAATGCGCCATCATTTAAAGTTGCGGCATTCACGTCTGTTAATGACCTCAAAGAGTTAGATGTAGAAGAACTAGGCACCTGAACAGAAACCTGTTGAG
>Ga0208161_1001120_pt1 | contig 14545 bp, 27 predicted proteins | sample CB_VirMetaG_3_FD_184538 | JGI IMG/M metagenome (GOLD analysis project Ga0208161, IMG submission 184538) | Freshwater to marine saline gradient viral communities from Chesapeake Bay - CB_1508_1S Viral MetaG (SPAdes) (version 4) | ecosystem: Environmental > Aquatic > Marine > Coastal | place: USA...
AATGTCATTCGTACCTGGTTAATTCCGTCTTGAACGGATAATTTGGGAACAATCGAGACTGGCATTCCTAAAGATTGAGCAACCTCAAATCTTGATTTACCCGTACCGAGTTCTCTGACTTTGGCATCATGAGGGAAATAATGCGTATCATAGAGATAACCTTTATCTTGTAAGACTGTAGCGTAATACTCCAGGCTTTCACCGGAGTCTTCGAAGTAATCTATTAAATGGATAGCGGTTCCGACTTGTTGAACAAACCATATGGCTGTTTTGTCTTGCATTCCCAGATCCCAAAAGGTGGAAACTTTATAAGCGGAGTCATAAGGTATTTTAGTAACTCGACCTTCATCATCGCATTTACTCAAGGATGCTGAGTAGATACTTCCAATGGCCTGAGCTTCGAAGGAGCATTCATATTCAGCCTCATACACCTCTGGAGGCATAATTCTTTTGGCTTCTTTAAGCTCTTCATCATCAATAATGCCTGTTTCCGAGGCCTTAAAGATCTTACCGAACCAGCTTTCTTCTTGTTGAGAGAGCTGATACATCTCGAATAAGGGAGAGGAAAATCCATTCGGGGTTCCCTGAAAGATAACTTTTCCAGCACGATCACTAGTAGCTGGTCGAATGATCTCAGCAAACATATTCGGAGGAAAATTTTGATATTCATCCAGAATAATCTGGTCAATATAAATACCTCTGATGTTTTCGGGTCTTTCGCAAGATAGTAATTGTATCCTCGCTCCGTTAGGAAAATCGGCTCTCAGTTCTGTTTCGTGATATTCGATATCAGGAATAACCGATGTATAGTGTTTTAAAAAATCCCAGGCTATTCTTTTGGCTGATGCAAACGTAGGAGCCATATAAAAACACCGAGGTCGTGGTAAATCTAATGTTAAGGCAGTCTTAATCAGTTCATTAACAGCTAGAACTGTCTTTCCAAATCTTCGGTGACAGACTAAAACATTAAATCTTTTTAAATTACTATGGATTTCTTTTTGTAATTTTCTGGGTGTATAGGGTATCTGTATTTTTTTCATGTTTCATCTTTCATCTCCCTAGCCCTATCCAGCTCACCTTGAGCATATTTCTTTAAAATTCTTAATTTTCTAATTGATGTGAAGTTGTAAAGAGCTTTTAAAGCACAAGTGTCAAAAGTTTGTCCAAATTCGTGTTCTGAACTCATTTTAAAATACAAATCATCAACTTCATGACAGATTTTATTAATATCAGCTAATAGTTTTTCTTTAGTTTTCATAGTACATAACCTCATAAATTTATTATCTATATTTATGTGTACAAAATTTCGTTTTTTTGGAAATCTTAGTACATCGTACTATGTGATTTTTTGCATTTTTTTTGCAAAAAATTTTTTTTATTCTTTATCTTGGTTTAAATAGTCTTCCATTCGGCCCACAGTGTTACCTTTAACAACACCTCTGCCATAAGAGTCATCTAAAACTGTTCGCTCTGGTAGATCGGAAAGAGCTAGTTTAAAAAAGTCTAGGCTGACTTTCTTGGATGCTTTCTTTTTGGATGGTTTTTTTGTTTTTTTCAAAATAATGTTCTCCACAGTAAAATTCATAGTTCCCATATTGAACAGGAACACCAAAAGACCCCCATTTCTGACAAACAATGCACTTTCGATACTTCATTTGTTCCTCCCTACTCCAATTAAAAACTTGATAGGGCGAAAATCTCATTGAAAAATGGTGCTTGTGTATATATGGGTTACCAGGTCTGGTCACTGGGCCAGGTGGGGGTAAATCAATATATAGTATCTCCTTGGTTGTAATAAATTATTACCTATAAAAATGGCTAAAAATAAGGCTTTTTTTTTGTTGCATAATCTATGTTATAGGAACTAAAAATACCTACTATATATAGATTTGATGACAGAATAGAGCTTCGATGTTAACACACCAAAAAAACCTAGGATTTTCAATACTAATCTCCAGATTGAACCTAAGGCTCTAATGATAAATTCTACTATATTCTCTACTATTTCCCACAATTTAATTATTATTTGTTTTATATTCTCATACATTTAACTTCCCCATTCAAATACTATCTTCTCTCCTGATGTAGTCTGTATAGCCATTCTCTGTCTGTCTTTGTCTGATCCATATAATGGAGAGGCCTTCCCCGCCATGTGATGGATATGCTTAGTATATATCTCTAGTAACTTCACTTCTTGTAAGGACACCTTCTCACCTCTAGCTAACCGGTCAAAGTAGTCATCAAACTTATCGTCTAACTTCTGGACTCCATGTTCAGCACCATACTCTCTAGCATTTAGATACTGTTGTTTAATCTCATCTCTCTCTAGGTAAGTGGAGAAAGTAGAGTAAGCTAGTTTCCGGGCTTGAAGTGCCTTCAGTACCGATTGGCCATCTCGGATATCATCTAATACTTCTTTGATTAGTGTAGTAGAATACTTAGTTGGTCTTCCTTTAGTGGAGAGTTCTTGCTTCTCCTGTGTCGATGATTTCTTCTGTTTCGTAGCCATTTTCGTATGCAATAATATCTATAAATTCTTTCGCTTGTTTTTTAGTTAAAAAAGGATTAACCCGGATGACAACACTGAATGTGCCATCTTTCTCTTCAAAGATTATGAAACGACTTGTATTCTGAGATTTGTCTGATTTCATAACACATCATCCTATTTAATTCTTCCGGTCTATTTTGAAATTCCTCACGAAGTTTTTTTTTTCTTTGCTGAACTTCTGTAAAGTCTTGATTACGCTTTTAGGCTCCATGCCCATAAGATGACATATGTAGATGAAATCTGGATCATTAACATCGAACCATGCCCGGGCTTGGGATTTTATAAAATGATTATATTGAGGATCACCGGATAATCCTAGAGCATCACGCATTGCCTGGCTGATGATTTCGACATAAAGTTGAGTTTCAGGTATATACATTTTTAATCCTTATACCCATCCTTTAGTCACAATTCTCGACTATGTAATGATAATACCACATAGACACCCAAATAATTATGAACGTCATGTGAACAGTGAAGTATTTTAGCTATTAATAACCCCAATGATCGGCCAATACCTGGAGTCCTTCTCTGAACTTGGTAATGTTTTTTCTTGCTGGTTGATTATCTATTAATACCTGGATAATGATTGGAACGTAGCTCTTGAGTTCTCTGTTCGCTTTCAAGATAGCAGTCTGACAATCACCGGTAGTATTTAATGTTTCTTCAATATCTGCGTGAATATGATCTTTCATTAAAACAGCTGTTGTTTTTTGAACATAACCAGCACGATGATATAAATCCTGGTATCGATATCCAACAGCATACAAAGTTTCATTCAGTTCTTTGTCTTTAGGATACAAAGCTCCTTGTTTAAAATACCAATGTAAAAGATCTTTATATTTTAATTCTAATCTTTTGGGATCTTTAGCTTGTTCAACATATTCAATTTCCTGGTAATCAGGTAATCGATAAAGTTTACCATTCTCACCTTTGATTATATCTTGGCCACCAAAGTCTGATATCTTAGCTTTTGATTTCAATGCTAACGTAATTCTCTTATTTTTCGATTAAGATATGATGCAATATCAATTCTTGACTCATGATTAGATTTTGTATTTCCATACCAAGAACTCGGTGGAGTTGAACCTAATATATCGATATACATATCTAAAGCATTACAAATTGTTTCTACAAAAATTGGCTCGTTGTTTAAATCTCTGACAATGCTTTCAACTTTTGGAGCTATTTTATAATTTGATTTATAATTTTTTTTTGCTACCTCTAACTGTTTTTTAGTTACTCTTTTCATCTATAAACCTCCAATTCTGAAATCGGTATCCAATAAACTTTGTTACCTTTGATGTTTTGTGATGGGTAATTAAGAGTCGATCCTTCTCTGACAATGTATGTATCAGGATAAACTCTTTGGCCATCTTTATTGCGATAGACAATATCAACCAATAAATCTTTTTTGAGTCGATGTTCTGCTATACCAACACTTCTTGTTTTCCATATTGGTTCTTTGATTTCATATCTGTTCATTTGTAATTCTCCGTCACAGATTTCATGTAGCTAAGTTTGTTTCGTTCATACCAAATTTGATCCCTGGTCTTCTCATTATTAGAAGAACTCATGTCATACATTTGATAGATGATTTCCTGGGCTGTAGAGCTATCAATACCAAATCGCATACCAAGCTTTACAAATGAAAGTTGATAATTAATAAGATCAGAAAACATATAGTAGTTACGATCTATGTTTGCTAAGTCTGGTCTTGTATAACCCTGAGGAAATTTTTTGAGGATAGACTCCACTCTGGCTTCAGGTAAAGTCCAATAGAACCTACTCATACTGTAAGGTTTAGGAATTGATTTTCCCATATTTGTCCTCACATCGTCTTATTCTCTCAGAAGTATAGGCCATGGGCCATTTACCTATTCTTTTTGCAAATTCCCAGTCGCTCTTATCTCGTTCATTTTGTTGTTCTTCCGTAAGTTCATCGTTTACTGCTTTATTGATGACATCCAGGTAAGACTCAGCATTTAGCCAGGTTGCCGGGTGTTTAGTGTACTGCTTATCTGTAGCCAGGTCATAGTGAGCATTATATAGCTCTGCTAGTTTATCTGGTTTTGTACTCCACTCTTCAGGGAGTTTGTTGTAGGCCTTTTGGCATTGGCCCTTACTCACCTTGCGTTTAACCTGAGTCCAGAACTTATCGAAGTTCTCTGACTTCACCTTTTTAATATTTATAATATTAGATGAAGAAGAAGATGAAGAAGAAGAAGAAGAGAGAAGATGGCTAGAGGTAACCTTGAGGTCACCTAAAGGTGACTTCTCAGTAAGCTTAATCTTTTGCTTTAATGAGTTCTCTTTATACTTCTCAATCTGCTCCAGGAGACCTTTATGGTGGTATGCACCATCAACCTGGGTAAAGAACCTCTCTATGATATACTTATAGACTAGGTTGTTGTCTTCATTAGATAGTCTGTCTAACATATCAATAGAGATGCCGACATCCCTGGAACTCCAGTAAACTAACTTTAACTTGTAGTAGACACCCATCTCGACCTCATTCAAGTCAATTAGCTGGGCTATTTCATTGGTAGCATATTCCTTGTACCAAGGTAATTCCATGTTGCTCATAAAAGTTTGATCCCCCCTTTTGAAGCACTAACATAACTGACCCATCCCTTGGCTCTGATTTTTTGCAATAATATACAGATGTTACTTTTGACACACCCATAGAGTTCAGCCAATTCCTCGTAAGTTGGGGAGTATCCTTGCTCTAAGCTTTTACGGAGTAGTTGATATAGTTTGAGTTGAGACTTAGTAAGAGGTATCTTTCCAGTGGAACTTGATACATCTAACACAATTCAACTCCCCAAAAACCATGGTGGTACAGGGAGGAATAATTAGGAAGGGTCAAATCTAATACCACCATGTCTTAACTATTCTCAAAAAATATGAACTTTCAATGTGGATAATTTTCTTAAAAGAAATGGTTACTTATTACAGGAAATAGTGTAACTTTTGGGAGTAAAAAATTTTTGATCTGAGGAGGTTAAAATGAAACAATTTAAAAAAAGTTTGATTAAACAGTTATTAGTCAAACAGCATGAGTCTAAAAATTCCTGGAACCAATTAGCAAAAAGGGCAAAGATTTCGCCATCAATTATATCTAAATTCTTACATACAGAAGCTGAAATATCTGCTGAGTCATTAAATAAATTATTAAATTTGTTTAATGTAGATTTGTATGAAGCTAGTTGTTTGTCTTTGAAGAAACGTAGTGTTGATAACATGATTACTTTACCAGTCTGTGGTGTTGCAAATAGCCAAGGAATTATTGAAAAACCTAGATTATCTGATCCAGCGTATGTTAATCGCTCCAATATTTGGAGAGGCTATAGTGTAGTTATAGCTAAGTATGATCCTGTATATGATTGGCAATTATTAATTAACAAAGATGTCAACTTTGCTGAAAATAAGATTAACCAAATTGTTTTTTCTGTTATCTATTTTATGGAAAAAGGTAAAAAAATAGCTAGGACTGCTAATATTATTAGTAGTAAAAATGGATTTTTATGTACAGATTATCCTTCTTATGAAGAGCATTTTATTAGCAAAAAAGATATGATTTTAATTAGGCCTATTGAAAGTGCCTTTGCTCCTATAACTACAAAAAACTTTAATGACACATAGTGTTACCTGGTGTTTCTTTTCGTGAAAAAATGTTTTTTTAAGGAAATTATTCTTGCATCATAAAACATAATTCTTAATCTCTCCTTAACAACACATAAAAGGAGATTTGATGTCAAAAGAAGAAACATCAGATATGGAAAAAAAACTAACCGAGTTAGTTATTTCACAAAAATATACCAATACTCTTTTAAGAAGAATTTATGTTCTTCTTAAAGCTATTCTTGATGACAGAGACCTTCTCAGCAAAGTAGAGAGATCGATTGTCTTTGGAGGTTCTAATAGTGAAAACTAAATTAGTACCAAGTCAAGAGATGTCCGACCTCGTTAACTTCATGATGATAAAAGTTGATGAGAAGGAAAATAAAGAATATCTGGATCGTAAAGCAAAACAAACTGTGGTTTCAGATATTAATTTATCGGATCTGCTGGATCATGAACCTCTGGTTTATAAAAAGAAAAACTTACTTCGAGATGTTGAAGTAGTTAAAACCACACAAGAGGTTATTCCCATTACCATAGGCCGAGCTTTTGAAAATTTCTTTTTACCCTTCTTGTTAGAGACAGGAAGATTTAAAAGAGAAGTAGAGACATTTTTTAAAGTCAAAGGTTCTATAGGTGATTGGACAATATCTGGCAGAGCCGACCTGGTGGAATATCTTAATGTTACTAATCCTAACATGACCGATAAAGATATTGTCATCAGAGACTGGAAGTCGACTAGTGCATTTCAAATGGAACAAGTTCTCAAAGAATTTACTCGATTTGAAAAAACCGGTGTACTTCCGAAACATAAATACTTCTGGCAACTACAAGCTTATAAGTATGCGTTTACTCAAAATGGATACAATGTTCATGATTTATCATTATTGGTTTATTGTCGACATTGGACACAGCGTAAGTCGATGGAAATTAATAACTTTCCTAGTGCTGAGTTTTTTGAGCGTAAAGTTCCAGAATTATCACTTGAGCAAATAGAGCAACATCTCCAGTACAAAGTTTCAGCTCACCAAGAGCTAGACTATGGTCAACACCAACCAGGTGCGACTGAGCCTTTATGTTCTGAAGAAGAACGATGGGTTCGTGCTGGTAAGTCTATGCGATGTGCTTTGTATTGCGATGTGGGCAAGTCAGGTCTTTGTCCACAATTTAATAAAGAAAAAGCTAACTACAAGGAAACAACACACAAAAGGAGAAAGTCGAATGTATAATAACGAACCGAAGAAAAACCTAAGACCCCATCTTGGAATTAAGATCAAAGATGATGTTAATAACCAAAATGTCGATGCTGGAGCAGTCTGGTTTAAATCTGGCCCACATGGTTTTTATATGTCTGGTAAGTTTAATCAGAATGTTAGATTAAACCCTGGGCAAACATTTACTGTGAATGTAAGAGATGACCAATTAAAAGATATTCTTGGAAATTTCTTTGCTCAAAACCCAGAGCCACCAAAAAACCAAAACAATAATTATAACCAGGGAAATCAAAATTATAATCAAGGTAATCAAAACTATAACCAGGGTAATAATTATAATCAGAGAAACAACCAGGGGTTTAAACCTTTGAGTCAAGCAGTGCCTAACGTAGCCGGCAACAATTATGGAGGTCAAGATGTGGAATACGATCAATACGGGAACCCTGTATATCCCAACAATGGCTAAGACCAAATTTCGGTCAGCAGTACATTTAGGATTTGTAAGGCAACATCCTTGCATTGTATGTGGCAGTAATATGGGAGTGGAAGCTCATCATATCCGTAAACGTAAACCAGGACACTTGAAGTCTATCGGTTCCAGGGTCTCAGATGAATTTACTGTACCCTTATGTCATGATTGCCATACACTTCTTCATCAACCTAATCGATCTGAAGATTGGTTCTGGGAGAATTGTTACAATGGTGATCCTTTTGAGGAAGCTAAAAAACTTTTTAGTGTCACAATGAAAAGATTGGGGATCAAAGATGCAGAATGAAAATCTGTTAAAAATTGGTGCTGATATTAATAAGCAAATAGAAAAGTACAGCCAAGATGGTCAAAAATGGGCTTTTAAAGATGCTGAAGCTAGGTTTTGGGAACAGAACTTAAAATCTATTAGGTCGCAAGAAGAAGTTGTTTTTATGGAGCAAGGTAAATCTGCGACTGCTTCTGAAAAGTATGCCCTATCCTCGGAAGCTTATCGAGAAGCTTTGGAAGCTTTTAAGAAATGTAAGGGAGAAGCTAATGAACTTTATATTTCATTAAAGGCTATTGAGATGACTATAACGGCTCAGATGTCCTTAAATAAAGTAGCAGTTGCTGGAGGGAGGTTATACTCATAATGGAACAGTATTACACTATCCAGGAGGTTGCGAACCACTTAAAAGTGCATCGTAAGACCATTTATAAGCTTATTAGTGATTTAGAGGCAAAACATCCTGAAGAGGAGTTTTATCACCGAGTTCCTGTCCACTTGAGATTTACTGCAAATCATATAAAAAAGATAATAGAATGCTCAAACTCAAGAAACGTAAGGATAGCGTCTACTGGCAGATCTCCGGAACCATTAACGGAAATATCATTCGCCAATCCTCAGGTACAGAAAGCAAAAAAGAAGCTGAACAAGTCTTAAAGCAATTAGAGAATTTATATTATGATAAGTTGGCTGGTAAAAAGAAACACTGGCCAACTTTAAGAGAAGCTTCAGAAGATTATATTGACTCCAAGAGTCTGCATATCCACCACATAAATCAAATCTTTAAAGTAACGGATAAGTTCGGCCATGTCTTGGTGAATGAAATCCGACCAGATTTTTCTCATCATATTAAAAGTTGTTTAACCTCAGGAATAAAAAATAGTTCTATCAATAGGGTGATTGTCGTGATCCAGGCATTGGTCAATGTGCAAATGAAAAAGATGAATAGTCAGCCGATGAAATTAGAAAAATATAAAACAGAAGAAACAAAAATAACCTGGCATAATAATACAGAGTTTGATTTGTTATTGCGTCATGCTGGGAAACTGCGACCACTGGTTTGTTTTTTATATTATACGGGTTGTCGTATATCAGAGGCAATCAATCTTCAGTGGTCTGATATAGATTACGAAGAAAAATTAATATCGGTGTATATGTCTAAGACAAAAAAATATAAATACATTTACATTCATCCGAAGTTAAAAAAAGAATTAGGGAAACCAGGTCAAGGTAAAGTCTTTCATTATACAACTCGTTTTGGAATTAGAAGTGCCTGGAAGACAATGGAAGCTCGATCAGGAATAAAAACTCATCCTCATAAATTTCGTCATACGTTTGCAACACGAGTATTAAAGAACTCGGATATATCAACTCTCATGAGCCTGGGGGGATGGTCTTCTGAAAAGATGGCTCTACGATATGCCAAGGTAGTTGATACTCGTAAGGTAGATGCTATAAAGAAACTTTAATGCTGACGTAACTCAGTGGTAGAGTGCTATCTTGGTAAGATAGAAGTCGGAAGTTCAATTCTTCTCGTCAGCACCAATCATAATCAAAATTAATTTCTTTTAATTTTTTTACAGCTCTGTAAAAAGCTTTAAGTCTTTTTTTATCACTTTCCAAAATTTCTTCTGGAACACCATTTAATAAAACTGCATTTAAAGCACTTGCCTCTAAATCAGTAAGTTTTTTTATTTTTTTGCTCATATCTATATATATGCAATTAAAAAATATTTTCTCTAATTTTTTAAAAAATACATATCAGGTGCAGAAAACTAACATACGAAAATTCCTACTTCTGTTTGCTATAATTTTTGCAGAAAGGAATTTACAATGAAAAGAATACTTGAAACAATGAAAAATCTTTTCTGTATGGAGCCATCGGCTGAAAAGGCAATAAAAGAATTTTGTCAGAATGAATACAAGAAAGATTGGATGTCAGCCTACAGAACATTCAAAGAAGAAGGTCGTTTCCCTAATCATATTAGACGAACACTTTAACCCCCTAACTGTGCAAAAATTGTGCAAAAAATTTTTACCCATGATGTTACATGAGGTGAAAAGCACCGAGAAATAAGGGAATTTCTTGTAACTTGGTGTTGCACAAAATAGCACATTTATAGCCATTTTTCCTCAAAATCAACACTAACACCTCCTTGGTAACAAGGTGTTACACCCCATAAATAACAATTCTGACAGCCTTTGTGTAAAATTGTGCATTCTTTTCTTGTAACATAACGAGAAATTAGTACATTTAAATCAAACAACACATAAAGGGAGTTTACTTATGTCAAACATCAAAAGCTTAAAAAGAAATGACGAAAACTACAAAGTAATTATGGATGCTTTTAAAAAAGCATTTTCAGCACCCAGGGTTACATCTATCAGATATAATTCTGATAACGATACTTACAAAGCAACTTGCCACACAGGCTGGAAATATTACAACTATAAATATCAAGATGAGCGTACATTGAACGCCTCAGATATCTTTCCTAACAATATCAAACAAGTAAACGGAGGGGTTTAATAATGAATATAAAAAATAACCTTAAAGTTAAAATTAAATACATTGACTCAGATGATGTCTTTGTTTGTGATTTAATTGAATTAAAAGTTTTGGAAAGATATGAGGATGGTACTGCAAAGGAAATTAAAATCGATTATTTTGATCCTTTTAGTGCTGAAGGTCACAAAACCTTATATTTAAGAGATCACGATTATCATACAGTATCTGTTGAAATTTCATCGTTAAAAAACAGAATATTTGAAAATAACTCCAAGTATAAACAGTGGTATTAAAAAAAATGTTTAATGACCTGGTTACGCTTATAGTCCATTTCGGTATGGTTGCCGTTCTACTTTATTTTGTCAGGGAGTTTTTCGGAGAATAGTTTATAGCCGGGGTTTTCCAATTAAGTTACAACACACAAAAGGAGACCCCGGTGCAAAGATCTTATAATATTTAAGCTACAGATAAAAGTCCTGAGTTTAATTTAGCTATATTGATACCCTTCTTCCCAATCTCTTGTTTCATCTTTGGGGTAATTATCATAAAAGGAATAGTTTCTTTTCTTTCAAAAAATTGAGGAACATCAAATCCTTCTAATTCATCAATTATAATTTTTTTACTTTCTATTGCGTTCCTTGTTTCTGCAATAACATTAGATACCCCATCTTTTGTTTGTATAACTTGATATTTTTCATTCATTCCTGTTGCTGGGTCTTTTATCATTTTAATTTCATAACTCGCAAATACATTTCCACTTTGACCAACAGCATCATATACTTCTTCTACTTGTATATTGCCGGGTCTTCTTGCTTGTTCAGTCAATCCGGGAATACTAGATTGACCTACACTAGTTCCATATTTTTTAGAAAATTTATTTAAAAAAGAAGGTAAGATCTTATCATAAAAACCAACCATACCCTCTCCACCTATTTCTAAATCAGTGTTGTCGTAAACAAGACCATATTCTTTTATAAAATCAGCTCCTGAAGAGTCGTTCTCAGGTGTTTTTAAATATTCCTCTAAATTAAAGTTGTTAAAATTATTACTATCTTTAATGTCTTTTAAAATCTTTTCACTTAACTCTTTGCCGACATAACTTTCTAATTGTTCAGGTTTTATACTATAAGTTTGTAATAAGTCTGTTTTGTCAAAAGTTCGTAAATCAATTTTATTAGCACTATATAAAGATGGAACAACTTCTACTTTATCAATAAACTGAGATAAATCGTATCTTTGGTTTTGTATTTTCCCCGGAGTAAAAGATATTGCTTCAAAATCATTATCAACAGCATATTTAATAATTCTTTTCATTAAAAGTTCATGCCAATTTTTTTTAAACGGAGCATCTGGAGCAAGATTTTTCAATTTATTAATTTCTTCATTGTGAGATTTTACTGAATAACCTAACTCTTTAATATCGTCATCTAACTCTTTAGCTTCGTCTATTTTATTTTCTGCAATAAGATTATTATAATTATTTAATATCTCTAAACGCTTATTATCAATTTCGTCTCTTCTTTTTTCTAAATTTGAAATTTTTAAACTGTTATTTCCATCTTTATATCCATTTTTTCTTCCTTTTTGATGAAGGTCGGATTGTATTTCTTCAATAAACAAGGTTTTTTTACCATTAATTACTCTTTCATTAAATCTAGCATGGCCAATTAAATTTTCACCTTCTGGAACCTTACTTGTAAAATGTGGAGGGATATAAGGGAAACCATCAGTTGGCACTGAAATTAACATTTCTTTGTAATTTTTACCACCTTGCATTGTATAGTCTTGATACTCAGTATTAACACCAGATACTTGTCTTAAATTATGTCTAACTTCTAAATATTCTTGTATTAATTCCTTCTCTGTTTCCATGTCACTGTCAGAAATAAACTCATTAAAAGAAACACCTTCTCCGGCACTACCAAATAAACCTTGTTCTCCTAATCTTATAAAATCATCATAAAGCTCTCCACGATTTTGAACTAATTGAATAGCTTTTTCCATTGTTGGAGCGTTTCTAAGGTAATCAGGAGTAATGTCCATTTTGCCACCAACTAAAACTCCACCATCACTTAAAAATGTGTCTGTAATTTTAGTAGAGATATTATTCTCCAGGATATAATTATCTAGTTCTTCTTTTGTAACTTTATCTTTGCCTGAAAGAAAATTATCTAATCCTGTATCGACAATCTCAGATTGTTTGATGCCTGGCATATTACTAATTTGATTTAAGATCTGTTGGCCTGAACCAGAATTAAAATTCATATCCAGGACAGCTTCAGCTAAAACAGAATAATAAGGATTGGATGACTCTGATAATAAACCTTCTTCAGTTTCAGGAGCTTCTTCGGCAGTTAAAATATAATCTGAAACTTTTGCATCTGGAGGAAGTGGTGTTATGTTACTGCCATCTACGGGTTCTGGTTCTGGAGTTGATAAAAGTCCTGACTCTTGTTGAACTTGTGTAAATCCAGTATCATCTACAGACACTCTTTCTTCTTTAGGAATAGGTGTAACAATTTTTCCTTTATTACTTAATTCTTCTTGCTGTTTTCTTAGTTTTTCTAATTCAGCTTCAGTCGGGCCAAGGTAAGCTCCATCTGGAGTATCTATATTACCCATTCTGTTAATTAAAAAAGTTGATGGACTAGAAAATAAATTCATTCCTTCTTCTAGTAAGTTAGTGTTACTCAGAATACCGGAGTTGATTGTTTCTTCAGTAGCTTTACCACCCAGGATACCACCAGTAACAAGTCCAGTGCTTTTTACAGGGTCTGATAATAAAGACCGAACACCAGCCATAGCTCTCGGTGCATACTGAAAAGCTTTAATTCCAAAATTTAATAAACTCATGATCCTTGTGTTTTAATCGGTGCTTCTAAACAAGCTAATTTATGTTGTGTTAAAGTGGTTTGGCGTAGATCCAGGGCCACTGCATCAATGAACTCAATATCTCTATTGCATTCTTCTTTCGTCATATACTTACGAGCAAATGAGGTACAGTGAGGGTCGACATAGTTTTGGGTTAGATAAGTACATAGATATCCGACCAAAAAATAAACCTTAACCATCGCAACTCTTTAACCACTCCTTTAATTCTGATTTATAAAATATCTCGGTAATGCCGTTAGACATTCCGTTGACAATCGACTCTTCGTCTTTGTCTTTGAGTAAATAGATATAGTAGATCGCATGACAAAGTTCATGGAGAACCAGGTTCTTACTGTCGACATTATTTCGATCAACAATGTCTTTATCTAAATAAATTTGGTAGGGTGGTTTACTCAGAAAACACCCTTGCATTTCGCAAACATTGTAGGCTACATCATGATCGATGGGAGTTAAGTAAATTTTAAAATGTCCTATACTGACGTATTCAGGAAGAGATATTTTTTTCATTACATTCCTGGCATCGACAAATTGCACATTCGCACATACAACTCATTCCTTGATGACAGATACAGCCACAGCTTTCGCATTTGCTCATTACTTCTTTTTCTTTTTCATTTTTTTGCCAGTTTTTTTGGCATACTTTTCTGCTTCTTTTTTACCCTTTGCTGTATAAGGGAATTTTTTTCCATTTACGTTAGGCATTTCCTATCCTTTCTTCATCTCTTTAGAGATAAACATATTTTTAACTAGACTAACTTTTTTGCCAAATTTTTTATCAGCTTTATCTTTCGCTGATTTGTATTTTTTTGATTTCTTATCAAAAGGTTTTGGCTTACCTAGGTCTTTAGGTCTTTTCTTCTCCCAAACTTGTTTTTTCATTAACAGTTCCACATCTTTCTCGACCAATAATTAGCTGATAGTCGGTTATTCGTGCCTTTAATACCACCTGACCTGGCACAATAAGATTTTTTACGATCAGGATTATTCTTTTTGATAGACATTC
>Ga0208161_1001121_pt1 | contig 14530 bp, 22 predicted proteins | sample CB_VirMetaG_3_FD_184538 | JGI IMG/M metagenome (GOLD analysis project Ga0208161, IMG submission 184538) | Freshwater to marine saline gradient viral communities from Chesapeake Bay - CB_1508_1S Viral MetaG (SPAdes) (version 4) | ecosystem: Environmental > Aquatic > Marine > Coastal | place: USA...
ATTGACTAGGGAGCATTTTATTAAAGAATAAAAAAAAAGGGGACCCCGAAGGATCCCCAATAGAACATTAATCAGCTACGATCAATAGCAGGAGCATCACACTCAACACCCGAATATGCAAAACGCAGATTCTTGGTTTCAGAGTAGACAGTAGATGCAGTCACAGCAGAGCCATAACCACGTTGGGTTTTAGCTACCGACTTACGCACAGCGGTGTTGCCACCACTAATGCCACTGGTAGCACCGGAGACACCATTGTTACCGGCAGCAGTTGCAAGATTAGCCATTTGTTATCTCCATTAAATAGATCAAACAGCCTGCAGCTCAATAGCAGCAGCAGGGTTCAGAGTACCAGCACCCATGGCCAGACGACCCACGATCACATCACCTTGATACATGGTCTTGACATCAGCACCAGTGGTTTGGATCTGAGGACCAATAGCTTCCACAACAGCAGCAGCATCACGGTAGTAGATCAGACCGCAGTGAGCAGAGAAGTCACCGCTGTAGTCGTTGTTCTCACCATTCACACGGCTAACAGAACCAGCCATGAAGGGCAGGTTGTTAGAACGACGAATAGAGATACCAGCGATCTCATACAGGCCTTCACCACTGTTCAGGTTGCCTTGGCTGTTACCGTAGTCACGGTTCAGGATGTTAGTGTCAACCTGAGACACGAGAGCATAGTACTGACGAGGAGACAGCACAGCGGTACGACCTTGCTTAGGCAGGTTCTTCTCATCGAGAATAGCAGCAGCTTCGAAGAAGGCATCTACGATTGCCTGAGCATCGTACTCCTTACCAGCACCGAGGTTGATGATCGAACCACCGGGCTCAGGACCAGGAGCAGCAGTGATCGGATGAGCTTCACGAGCAGCCTTAGCAATGGTGCGGAAGATCTTCTTGTCATAAGCTTCAGCCAGAGCGTGGCCGATCTTTGCAGAGATTTCCGACCGCAGGCTGTAGTGTGCAAGAACTTCATCGAGATCGTACACAAAAGCAGAGGACACCAGAAGGTCATCCATCACGATGGTCTTCTCAGCCACCGGGGGATCACCACTACCCAGGATCGGAGTGCCAGGGGTGTGGTAATCAGCCGTCATACGGCCAGTGAAGATGAACTGAGCAGATTTGCCGTTACGCAGTTGACGGTTCTGCACAGTACCCTTTGCGATGCAAGCCGATTCATAGGCTTTGATCATCTCACCCGAAAAGATTTTCAGGTAGGTAGCGTACTTAGCGTCGTAAGCGGCGCCGCCTTGGGTAAGACCAAGGCCAGGGGTTTTGTTAATATTACCAGTTGCGGTAATGATAGTATTAGCCATTGTTAAAAGAAAAGTGTAGTGTTACAAACTTTTCTAATGCATTAGAAATAAATCAAAATTTTTTTCGGTAAAATTTCTTAGGCTTTACCAAAGGCCTTCGGCAAAGGTTGTCCGCCGCAGCGGGCCAGTGCCAAATAGTGATGGAGGGCATTGCACCCTCCTTGCCGCTTAACGGTTCACAGTCTTAGTATACTTAACACCACGATAGGTGTAGGTGATTTGAATAGACATAATAAGTACCATGTAAGCTCATGCGCGTTCCAGCCTTGAGCAACCCGTCCCATAAGGGATGAACGTACTTAGTACTTATGCGTGCTTATTCATGATCTGGATTAGCTTCTGACTATATGCTGGGTCAGTTGCATAACCTTCTTGTTTCAAAAGACGAGCACACTCTTCACGAGTCTTAGCTCGATTAACTCCTTTATAACCATTGTAGTCTTTATACCACCGAGTTACAAGATAGTTAACACAATCAAAGGGAGTCTCAAAATCTTTGAAGGCTGCGTTAATAGTAACAGGACCATTACCGTAGTCCTCCCAAGTTGTCTTGACAGTACCTTTTCCTTTGATACCAAAGAAGTTATTCTTACCAGAAATAAATTTACCGAAGCCTGACTCAAGAGCCCACTGAGCAGCTACAACTTCAGGGAACTTAGCACCAGCAAGACGAGCTGCTTCATAAATGCCATCCCAGTTATTGCCGACTTTGGGTGATTGAGGGGCAGAACGCCACAGCTCAGCAAATCGATTGAGTACCATGATATCTACATGGTCTTGTAAGTATTCAAGTGCTTCCACTTGATGAGGAAGTTCCCGGTAATACTTAGCTACATCAGTGAGTTTAATCATTATTCAGCGTGCTTAAGTTCAAGAGCTTCACACTGTTCAGTACGAGCAGTGTAGAAAGCTGCATCAAAAGTAGTACTTGTATAGTACTCAGGATAAGCAGGAATAAACGGAGAAGAGAGGCCAGCTGCAGCAGCAGTGGCATCTTGAACATAGGTTACAGTAAGGTGTGCCATTGTTATCCAATAGAAGGGGATACCAGAGCCACAGGAGTGGTTTCAGCACTGGCTAGATCAAGGGGGAAGTTATGAGCATTACGCTCGTGCATTACTTCAAAGCCGAGGTTAGCGCGATTAAGAACATCAGCCCAAGTATTGATTACTTGTCCCTCAGACGAGAGAAGAGATTGGTTAAAGTTGAAACCATTAAGATTGAAAGCCATGGTCGAAACGCCCAAAGCAGCAAACCAAATACCAACAACAGGCCAAGCAGCAAGGAAGAAATGAAGACTACGGCTATTATTGAAAGATGCATATTGGAAGATCAAACGACCGAAGTAACCATGGGCTGCAACGATGTTGTATGTCTCTTCCTCTTGACCAAACTTGTAACCATAGTTTTGGGATACGTCTTCCGTAGTCTCCCGAACAAGCGAGGAGGTGACGAGACTTCCGTGCATAGCACTAAACAAACTGCCACCAAATACCCCAGCAACACCGAGCATATGAAAGGGGTGCATGAGGATGTTATGTTCAGCTTGGAAGACCAACATGTAGTTAAACGTACCACTGATACCGAGAGGCATGGCATCACTAAACGATCCTTGTCCAAAGGGGTACACTAGAAACACAGCGGAAGCTGCAGCCACAGGAGCACTATATGCAACACAAATCCAAGGGCGCATTCCTAGTCGATAGCTAAGTTCCCACTCTCGTCCCATGTAAGCATAGATGCCAATGAGGAAGTGGAACACTGTGAGCTGGAAAGGACCCCCATTGTAGAGCCATTCATCAAGTGAATTAGCTTCCCAAATTGGGTAGAAGTGTAGTCCGATGGCATTGCTGCTCGGAACGACGGCTCCCGATATAATGTTGTTTCCATAAAGAAGACTGCCTGCAACAGGTTCGCGGATGCCATCAATGTCTACTGGTGGAGCCGCAACAAAAGCGATGATAAAACAAATGGTGGCTGCCAACAAGCAGGGAATCATAAGAGTTCCAAACCACCCAACATAAAGACGGTTGTCGGTCGAAGTGACCCAGTTACAAAAAGAGTCCCAAAGGTTATCTTGGGACTTAGGAGCTGCAAGTGTAGCAGTCATAGTTGAAGTTAGTTAAGTCGAGTTACTTTTACCCGTCCAACTCCAGAGCCAGTGAGACCAATTGCATCAGCCGCACCTTTACTGAGATCTATTTCCCTTCCATGAATAAAGGGACCACGATCATTGACCCGTACAACGGCACACCTCTTATAACAAACTTTTAGTTTAGTACCAAAGGGGAGTGTCTTGTGCGCTGCAGTAAGGCCGTTTTGATTATACCGTTCTCCATTAGCTGTAAGGTTACCGTGGAAACCAGGGCCATACCATGAGCTAATGACTGACAGAGTAGTTAGAATAGGAATCATAATAATAAAGCAAAGAACTTTTATATTACTTACTCCAAATAATCCGCCAGTACACGCGCAGCACTGACGGACTTAACTACTATTTCTTCTTAGCAGTCTTTGCAGCCTTCTTGAATTGAGCTGCAGTTGGGGCACCTTTAGCACCAGGCTTACGCATCTTCTCCCCACTACCTCCAGCAATACGCTTTCGTTTAGCGTGGATGTTTGCGTACAATCCATCCTTAGGCATAACCTTTACCTTTAGATTTTTTCTTAGCAAGAGGAAGTTGGGGACCAGTCCTTTTCATGAAAGTATCTTTCTCGTTAGGATTGGTTGTACCCTTACCTTTCTCATAAATCTTCTTACCCTTCTTAGCCTTGTTATGGGCGTCAGGATTGATTTCAAATGATGCTGCTATTTTAAGGTCGTCCTTTTTCATTTCTTTTTACCGCCACCTTTGTGGCCCTTCTTACCGCAAGACATTAGAATACTCCAGGAATAATTTGTCCAGTTACAACGTAAGCGCCAACAGCAGCCACGAAGCCAAGCATAGCCAAGCGACCATTGAGTAGTTCAGCTCGTTCATTGTGGGGGACAGTGTAATCTTTATCAGTGTACATGGGAGGTTCCTTAGCGAAAATGTTTTGTTGGTTGAATTCGTTGGTGGTAACAGGCATCAGTAGTTAAGGTTAGAACGTTCAAGGCGGGCAAATACATCTGCTCGATAAGCAGGGTCTCGATCATAACGAGGATCATTCATAGCTTGAACAACCTCCGCTTGACTACGGAAACCATCATCTTTAACAGGTGTGCCACGACCAGTCAACAGTCGTCCTTCGTAACCATTTGCTTCATCATACATAGCTTTAAGACCTGCAAGTGCTAATTGAATAGCTCCAGGATTTCCAGAATCAACCAAGCTATCATAAGATTCAATCGTTGCATCAGGGAGATTTTCTGAAGCCCAACCAACAAGACTAGTATAAGCTTCTTCTCCTCCAACAAAACCTTTAATTTGATTTACTTCAGCTTCACTAAGGTCAACAACTTGTTGTGGTGTTTGTGGTTGATCTGCTTGAAGCTCCATGTAAGCTTTAACAAGATCAGCTGAAGATAGCTCACTAAACTTAGCGAGAGTTTCAGGAGATAGCTGACCTTCATTCTCAAAGTACTCCTTAGATGCTTCACTAATTAGTGTAACAGCAGGTGATACTTCAGGTTCCTCAGGGATCTCTTCTGTTTCTTCTGTAGGAGCTGGTTCTTCATCTTCCTTTTTACCGAGAAGACCTTGGAGTTCCATGTAGGCTTTCTCCAACTCTTCTGCGTCGCGGAATTTACCAGCAAAAAGTTGTTGTTGTGATTGTTCTGCATTCTCACCTACCTCAAGAGCAGCTAGTTCAGATTCATTGAACTCAGGTGCATCAATCGGAGTGGGATCATAGGTAAGTTCGGGAGCCATTGGTGGTTACATTAAGTTTGCCAAGTCCTACGCTAGTCACCTTTCCTCCAGGTGCACTAATCGAAGGTTTACCAACCTTTTCTTTAGGTTGATATTTATTTTCTACCGGAGTTTCTTGAGGAGTTACTTCTTCAGTTACCTCATTGGGGAGGACCGGCTTCTGGCGCTGGGGCCTGGGTTTGGAATTGCTCATTGATCTGTGGATTTTTGGTCGGATCCATCATAGGAGTACCAGCAAGTTGTCCAGCTTGATCCATCAATGACTTCTGCATAGCTTGTTGCTGCAGAGTTTGTTGATCTTGCTGTAGTTGCTGTTGTGACTTAACCAGATTCAGTACATCAATACCTTGTGCTGCAGCCAATCGCTTGATTGCTTCACTTGGGTCAATGTATTTCATCAATGCTTCTGGTCCAAGTGTTTGTGCGATGAGTGTGATAAATTGCGTGAGACTTTCACGGTCTTGTCCACGACCAATAGCATTAACACCTGCAACGATCTGAGGACGTACCAAGTTCTTAGGAATCTTGGGGATCTCGTTACTACGTTGCAATACCAGTAAGGTACGATTAAGATATGGGATCAGGAACTCTGTGGTAAGCAAGGAGAACAAGCCACCAAGTTGTTGTTCAAGTTCCATTTGTGTGAGGCGTACTTCTTCAGCAGTAGTACGTTCTGATTGTCGTACATTGAGGATAAGGAATGCCTCGTTGATACGACGTTCAAGACTAGCAGCCATCTCCAAAGCAGTTCGGAAATCTGCGGTCTTACCAACTTGAATAACGGACACATCATCAGGTCTACCCTGAACGATTGCACCGTTGCCTGCGTTGGCCAGGGTCTGGGGTTTAGTAGTGCTTGAGGGGGATACAAGGAACACGACTTTAGCAGCCGCTGCAGAGCCTTCTACGAGGGCCTGAGAGAGTCCTTCAAGGGCCTTTAGATCCCCGATGAATTCTTCTACCCTACCTCGTCCATACTCTTCACCATCTACTGTGTTAAAGCGCAGTACCAACCATGGGCTTGCATTCTTAGGGGCAGTGCTACGGGAACCAGGAATGATCTTATCATGTACTTCCTGATGCCACACCCACCGACCACTCTTTTCATCAAGCTTGACGTAGGTGTATACCTCAACGTCGTCTGCGTCTGTGCCAGTTGTTCCGCCTTTCATCCCAGGAGGATTAGGCAATAGCTCGGGAGCAGGCATCTCCACAAGCGAACGATCAATTAATTCTTTGGTAACAATCTCAATCACATTACCGTTGCCGTCACGATTGACAACAAAACGATTCAATGGGAAATGTTTGATACCATCCTTTTGCATATAAAGAAGAGCATTACCACCAACAATCAAATGCTTGATAGCTTGGTGAATAACAACTCGGTCATTACTAGCGTTGATGTAGTCCATGACCATACGCTCCATTTTACTGAAGCTTAGATCTAGTTCACTACGAATCTCAGCAGGTAATTCTTGTCCAAGTTTATCATCTCGGACTTGTAGTTTAAAGAAAGTAGTTTGAGGTGGCAGCAGAGCTAGCATCAATTTAGATGCAAGGTTTACTACAGCCTTAGCTCCAACACTTTGCCAAGGAGAAGGTAGCGGCTTGTTAATAGTCCGCCCATCTTCTTTGGTAATTAGATAAGGGAGGGTTAAACGGGAACACTCGTCTGCCTTATCAAGAAAGGCTGATCGTGTACCAATCAACCTATCATAACGTTCACGGGCGTTCAATAGTTCAAGCCTCCAGCTTTAGATTGTCCAGTGTTCATGGGAATCCTCAGTTGACCTGTACCCCTTGCCACTTCACCGCTAGCTTCACGACGTGATCTACGAAGACGCAGACCAGCTTGTGTACTAGATGATTGAAGAGGTTCTGGTGCAGGTGCTGGTGTTTCCGGCGCGGGAGGTGCTGGGGTGGCAGGCGGAAGCGGGGGTGGCGTCGGAACAGTAGGAGTTGACGCAAAGCACATTAGTTTTCTTCCAAGTACTGTTTAATATATTCTAGGACACTTGCTTGTCCTGCATGATACATAACTTTTGCTATGTCATCAGTATAAGTGGGTGTCCTCCAGGCAAAGTTGTCTTCAAGACTCTTTAACAATGCCTGGAGTTGTAACCCAGATAACTCAAGCGTATTGAGGGAGATTGACATTACTATGTTCGAAAAACGCTGGCATTCTGCCTCGCTTTGTATCGGAAAGCTCAGGTGCTTTACCTTCATACATCAAGCGGTCGCTTGCATCCAGCCAAAATTTTTTGTCCAAATATTTAGACTGAGTATTATTACCTAGAGGTTGAAGCACCCAATTAATGGTTGCCTTCCTGAGGCGATCCAAGCTAGGACTCCAATCGAGACCAAGCTCACGACATACCAGGCTATTTGTAGCGACATGGACTTGTTCATCACGACTAATGTCTGCACTTACTGTTCGGAGACCAGCGTCACCATTAAAGCGGAAGAATGGCAATAGAACGAAGAAAATTGCACGCTCGGCAACCAGTGCTTTGAGGAGCGTGTGATCAGGATGCGCCGTCCAAGCATCGCGGAGTCGGAGTGCTTCGGCTTCAGCTTGTTCGTCAACACCGATAGCATTGGCGATGTAACCGAGAGCCAAGTCGTGGTTCTCTTCGTCTTTGATGTTGGATCGCAGTAGGTCTTGCGATAGCTCTGGAACATCATTCTTTAGTGCATCATTAATAAATTCGCCAACAGGCAATTCCATATGCCTAATGGCAAGAGCACGGAAGATAGTCTCCTCCGCACCCTCTGCAAGTTTGCCAGCTGTAGTTTGTACAGGTGACCACTTGCGTTTACGACTCAATAGTTTTTGATAAGGGTTCATTACTCTCCGCAATTACAAGATGGAGCAGGATCATTTAGAATTGAATCCAGGTAATCATTGACATCTGATTCATCCAATGCAGCGTATACATTGGACTTGTCTTGAGTGTCACCCATTACCTGAAGTGAATAATAAAGGGAGGTCTGCGGGGATTGCAGCCACTCTTCAATGAAGGCTTCATCGTAAGTGATTACGTCACTCCACGAGTTAAAACTATAGCCGTGAAGAAGTCCCGTCTTGTCGAGCAGTTGTACAATACCATCTACTACTCGTTTGTAATTATCCCAGCCAACTTCAGATGCGATCTCAACCGGACCGTAGTCAAAGCTCTGGACGCCAAAGGTGCCGCTATCACGGTCAACTTGACGGGCAATGGGAGGAGCAATCTCAGGGCATGTAGTATACCCCTCAAGATCTGTATAGCGATAACTGCAGGATGCCGTAGGTGCAATAGCAAAAGCACGGGCCATATTGTTGGCTTTAGCAATTTCTGCTGCAGTCTCAACACCTGCTTTCAATTCACGAGCCAAGACAATTGCTGGTGTGATCTCATAGTTACGGAAGTCTTGACCAGCATTCAACTTTTCAAGGGCTTCTCCAAACTCTGCATATGTCACACCTTGTTGTCGGAGAAGGTTGGCAAGTCCCAACATTCCGAGACCGACTTGGCGATCAACCTCTGGAGTGAGGTACTCTCCGCTTTCTCCAACATTTGTTTTGCTGTGTAGTCCACACAATTCGGACATTCCGTATGTAAACGCACTTCGAATGTCATCGAGTTCGCATCCGCCGAGGTTAACATGTTGAAGTAGACAGGTCCCTCTACTGGGGAGATATACTTCCAAGCAAACGTTACCCCTGATTCGATTGCCATTTTTATCTACCTTTGTTTTGTTCAGCCAAATGTCACCTTGCCGAATACCTTGCAAAAGAGCTTCGCGTACTTCAGGTGTGCTTTCATTCCACCAATGGTTATTAATGTTAACACAACGTTTTACCCATGGAAGTTCACTACGATTAGCAGTAATGAACTCTAGTACATCAGGATGGTTGAGATCAAGGTGACACACCACAGCCCCATTTTTGTATACCCCACCACGGCGGAGTACTTCATTCAAGGTGCTATATATTTTAGCAAAGCTAACAGGGCCTGATGCAACAAGTCCCTTGCTGTTTTCTTGTCCCTTAGGGCGTAGCTTAGATAGGTGTACAGCCACACCTGCTCCAAACCGTAGGGCATGTGATACGAAGCGCCATGATGCTTCAATACCATTTGGACCCTCAATGGAATCCTCTACGACAAACACCGTACAACTAACAGGAAGGCGTGAGTCAGGGTTATCAATCCAAGACTGTACACGACCAGTCCTGGCAATAAGTTCTTTGGTGGTTTTAGACATTAAACTAGGTCGATTAGTGTGGGTTCAAAATAGCGAGGACCTTTGAGGATCTTACCATCCTCTCTACGGATGGGGTTCCCATCTTTATCAAGCTTAGACATGTTACTCGCATGTACACGTCGATAAGCTTCTCCAAGGTCCCAATCAAATGCTGCTGCCATTTGGTGGCATACATAGACAAGATCGGCAAGCTCCTTCAGGAGATGCTCTCTAGCTCGTTTATTAGTTATATCATCCAATAGATCAGCATGAGCTTCTACTACTTCTAGATGTTCTTCATCGATCAAATTCTGCTGCAGCCTCAAGGTAGATTCTGTCAAGACAGAAGTCAGTTGATACGCTTGACGAAATTCCTTCGCTCGCGTCTGATATTGATCGTAGGGAGGACAAATGTCTGTGCTCATTCTGTAGGTAGTGGATTGCTTTTTCTAGATCTTGTATAGCTGATTCTTTATAACCAGCTCTACATATGTATTTAATTGCATTGCCAAGGTGGAAATTCAATCCTTGGTCTCTGATGAAATCCCAAACTTCGATAGAACCTCGTCGATAGTATCCGGGTCCTGTATTGCTTGAGGGGCGGGCCATTTTTGTAAAAGATTCAGCATTGAATTAGTGACGCAGAATGTTTGCTTCTGCAAAGCAAGGAATACCGTAATAATATCTTCCTTACTTGAGTTAGGATGCCTTAGAGCATCTTCAATCTGACGCATCCTGAACTGCTGCTCCATTGTCAATTCCAACACTGGAGGAGGGGGACCAAAGAATTGGTTGCTTTGCTGTGAAGTCATAGTCGTTGCATCTAAGGATTCTTGCGAGTCTTGCATTTTGGAGGGCAACATCTTCGCCAAGACCCTTTTCAGCGAACGCTTCCACGACGGTTTTCCATGAGTACCCTTGCTTGTCAAAGAGTGCTTCCGCTTTCTTGACCCCGTAGCCAGGGACTCCGCTATATCCGTCAGTTTGATCACCAGCCAAAGTTTGAATAAGGTGCCAACGGTCACCTTCCTCTTCGGTAATAGTAATAACTCCATCATTTAAATCATATAGGTCTCCAGGAATCTGTCGCATATCCTTATCTGGACTGCAAATAGTATGTCCTGGCTCTTTAGTAGCATAAATACCAATCGCATCATCTGCCTCTAGTTGAGGCATAATTATCGTCTGATACTCCTCCTTGAGTTTATTGATGACCCTTTTATAACCGCACGGTTTCTTTCTATTTCGATGTCCTTTATATGCTGGATCAATAGATTTACGGAAATTGATAGAATCAGAAAAAAACAGAATAGAGTCGTCAAAACAACCAAGATCAGAGGCAATAGAAAAAAGATCGCGCTCAACTGCAGCATAAGCTTCAGAGAATTTACTGGTAACAACAATTACATCATCACCGAAATCAATTTCTGATTCGCAGGCAGCGCAACACTTGTAGACAATATAATCAGCGTCAATCAAAAGGCTCATTTACCTTGACCCCGACGCAACTTTTTAGTTCCCTTAGGCAGTGATCGTGTACCGTTGCCTTGATGTGTATGTTTGAATTTAGCCTTGGATTCGAATTGAACTCGTCCAAGAGATGTTTTAGATTTTACGGCCATGGTGGTTTAGTGTACATCTGCCCAGGTGTTGCCAATCTTTCCTTCAGCAGCAATAGGGACTCGTAGGTTGTAATACTCTCCAGCTAATTCAGCACAAGATTCAAGATGTTGCTTGAGATCTTCTGCATATACTGGTAAACATTCAAACTGCAACTCGTCATGAATGAATGCTAGTTGATGAGTGTGAAATAAATAATCGTTGTCTATAGTAGGAAAATTATCGTTAGCAATCTGCATCCATCTCTTTGCTATTACCCCCGCTGAACCTTGGAGTAAGTAATTAAGGGCCTTGTGCTGACCATCAACAGGGCAGCGGCGAGAGTCAACGAGATTGATGTAACCAGATTTCGCCTTGGACTTAACCGCCTCAAGAAGTTCCGCAAGTCCAGGAATTGCATCCACATAAGCCTGGCGGATCTCTTTGCCCTTTGCAGTCGCGGCATTATCTGAAAGAAGTGGGTCATAACTAAAGCCTATTTTGCGATCTCCAGCTCCGTACAAAAATGCATAAGTTACAGTCTTGACGAGGCGTCTACTAATACCAATCTTGTCTGCATTCTCTTGGTGTATATCACCATTGAGTAGAACATCACCATACCTGCCTCCATCATATCGAGCCAGATAGTGGGCGAGCATTCGTAGTTCAATGCCTGCGAGATCAGCACCAACCATGACATGACCAGGGCTAGCACAAAATAGTTTTCTAAATTCAAGGTCACTGGGGACTTGTCCTAAGTTTGGATTACGATGCGCACATCTAAAAGTATTAGTTGCTACAGAACAGTGATGATGTACTCTTCCTTTCTTAACTAGCTTAAGCCAGGCATTCTTGCCTTCTGACAACATGCCAAGCTGCTTTGTTAATTCAAGACATCTGAAAAATTGTAGGGACATCTCTGTTCCTATATCTTTCAACACTACCTCATCAATGTTAGGCTTACCTTTATCTGTGAAGGAAGTAGGTTTCCAGCCATAATGTGTTTGCATGACCCATGCGATGTGGTCACGACTTGTTGGGCTAAACTCCTTTAGTTTAGTTAGTGGGGCTCCTGCAATGTATCCCTGAGTTTTATTAGGTCGTTTTGGAGTGAACAGAGAGCCTTCGATAAGCGGGTGCTTCGATCTAAGAGATTCTGTAAGTCTATCAAGCTCTCGTCTAAGTTTATTTTCAAGCTCGTAAGCGTTTGACTCGTTGAAGTACCAGCCATGGATTTCTTGTTCAGTAAGGATCTGTGCAACTCTATGTTCTAACGTAACCCAGTCAGGTATGGTTTGAAGTGTTGCCATAATTTAGTTGTAACATTAACATCTTGAACCATGTAGTCCTGCATCTCTTGGGACCACTCTTTCCAATCTGATGTTTTACCGAAGTCTCCTTTGTACTCACCGAGGCGGTATCCATAAGACTCCAAAGAATGCCTACCATAAAGTTGCGGGGGCATGTTGTTCCATTTTCTCTTCTGATCTATCTTCAGAATATCAGGGTGATAAATACGACTAAGCACCAGAGTATCCAAAACCCTACCCACGTTGGAAAACCAAGGATAGAACTTAAGGATAACAGGAATATCGTAGTTAATAATGTTATGACCCACAATTTCGCTTGCGTCTTCAAGACGTTGAATACCGCGAGTAAGAGGTTCGGTATTGCCCTCGTCATTATATACAAGCATCTGCTCAGCTTCCGTGTCGTAGATAGCCAAACAGTGGATATGGGTAACATCATCGTATAGACCGTTTGTTTCAATATCAAAGATAAGCGTCATTCCAATGCCGGATTACACCAGCGACAATAAACAGGTTGGTAATGAAGATGAGTGTGTTAAATAATAGGTTAAGACTTAGCAGCTTTATTCGCTGCTGATCCCTCCCATACGAACGTTTTGTCAATGAACTGTGCTTTAGCTACTGCTTCAGGGGTTGGTGGGTTAGGACGATTCAAGCGGCAGTAAGGATCATTTTCTCGATCAAGGTACTTTGGGTACCCGTCAGATGAGGGGCTATGAAATACAGCCTTACCGGGCACACTTTGTGACTCTAGTGTAGCGTAGTATTCTACAACATCAGAAATCTGTGCTTGGGTTGAACTCGGTTTCTGGTTCAGTTTCATGGAATTTACAGGTGTTTAGATCATATTCTAGGTGACACGCTACACCTACTTCTCCAGAGTATCTGTTTTTAAGTACTCGCACAGTCGTTGTAGAGTTTGTTCTATCCGACTGCTGGTTCCGTTCAAGTGCAATAACTGCATCTGACAATTGAGCAATAGCTGCCGAACCGCGTAGTTGTCCGAGATTAACTCTTGCTCCTTCTTCGTGATTGGTGTCTCCATTTGTTCGTCGTAGGTGGGAAACGAGAAATAATGCAATACCTGTACGCTCTACAAGAGAACGTAATTTAGTCATAGTAGTATCTATCATCCGCCTCTCATCGCCATCAAGACCAGAGAGTAGAATAGATAAGTGGTCAAGAAAGATGACTCGTGTATCAAGACCTGTTGCTAGGTACTCGATACGATTATAAATCAGGTCGGGATCATAAGAGCCGAACCCATCGAAAAGGTATAAGTTCCAATTAGCGATGGACCGCTCGTAAGCATCAGTCAGTGTTGCTCGGTCATGTTCTCCAATATGGAGTGACTTACCGACTGCTGCAGACATCAACCCTAGAGCTGTTCTACGGTTGCTCTCTTCAAGTGCCAAGTACCCGACCCGTTCACCTTTGGTGAGTAGGTGAGTTGCAAGTTCACGGCAGACGGAGCTTTTCCCGATTCCACTGCCTGCAGTAAGTGTAACAAGCTCGCCAAGGCGGATTCCGTGTAGCTTACTATTAAGTCCTGCGAATGGGTATTCATGATCAGATGGTGGTGTTGGTGTTGTTACAAGTTCTAAGAGTGATTTGCCATCAACGATCCCATCTGGACGGTAAGGTTTTGCATCCCAAATAGCGCGACGAATCGCTTCAGCGTCATCGGCAGAGAGGGCGTCTGACGCATCTTTGTAATTACCTTGGAGCGATGCAATCTTGCATTTACCAGGTGGCAATACGCTTGCTGCTTCCTCCGTCGCCTTACGGCCTGCCTCGTCATTGTCGAAGAACAGGACAATCTCCTCATAACCCTGGAGCCAGGGGATAGCCCGTTGAATCGACTTCCTGGCCGCTGCTGCACCGCTAGGTAGAGATACCATCTGCCACCCCGGCATAGCTTCTTGACATGAAGCTGCATCGAGTTCCCCTTCAGTGATGACAACTCGTTTTCCAGTGGCGGGAAACAAATGTTGTCCAAAGAGTGTACCTGGGACATCTCCTTCATAAGTAAATGATTTATCTTTAGTCTTTATCTTGCACCCTTTGAGGATGCCAGATTCATCATAGTAGTGAAACCTTAACTTATCTCCATCACGATAGATTTTATACTGTTCGCATACCTTTTCTGAGATCCTGCGTTTCTGCAGCCGTCCAGCTGAGCCTTGCAAATAAACATTGGTGGACATTTTATGAG
>Ga0208161_1001124_pt1 | contig 14517 bp, 26 predicted proteins | sample CB_VirMetaG_3_FD_184538 | JGI IMG/M metagenome (GOLD analysis project Ga0208161, IMG submission 184538) | Freshwater to marine saline gradient viral communities from Chesapeake Bay - CB_1508_1S Viral MetaG (SPAdes) (version 4) | ecosystem: Environmental > Aquatic > Marine > Coastal | place: USA...
TGACGGCTTATACGGGTTGATGCGTGGCAAGTTCTGCTGGTTCATCTTCATCGTGCCGGACCAACGACCCGTGGTGTCAGCGCCGTAGTAATTCAGAGCGACAGGCATCTTGCCTTTGGCCGCAGTACCGCATGTCATAAATTGCTGAATGCGAGATTCGAGGATGGTGCTCTTCACTTTGAGTCTTGCTGCTGCGGCGGCAGCCACTTCAAAATCATCGTGCTCTTGCAGGGCAAGGAACTCTTCATCCGTTTTCGCCAACGCAGGAATCATCCTCTCTGGATCAGATGGCGACTGCTTCATCGGAACCGGCACGCCCTTGGATTCCAGATACTTCGCAAACTTCGGTGCGCTTGCCAGAATCTTCTTGGCGGCCTCGATCTTCTCTTCACGCGACAGCAAGTCCAGCGGTTCATCAGCCACGTCACCTGCCACCTTGATCAGCACTTCCTCCTGCTTGGTTTGAATCTCTTCCAACGTGGTCTCAAGCAACTTGAAGTCGAGTTCAAACTGCGGCTCGACCAGCATCTTGATGGTCAGATCAACCAGCTTCAGTTCACGTGCGCCGAGTTGTGGAGCCAACCGATTAAAGATGCCAGCACACAGCTCGGTATCCACGATGTTGTACGCAGTCATAGCGTCGAGTTCTTCGTCAGTGAAGTCAGCCAGCTTCTTGCCTTTGGTGTTGGTCGCTTCGAGGTCGAGCTTCTTGCCAAGGCCCAGATCCTCAGCCACCTTCTTCAACGAGCCGCCTACGGTTTTCGCGTAGCCCATCGCACGAGCCATCGCCAGCGTGCAGCCCCACATCTTAGGCTTCATGCCGAAGCGCCATGCGCAGATCATCGAGTCGAAGCCTGACATGTTGTGGCCGATGAGTGCAGCGTCAGAGAAGTCTGTGTTGTCAACCCAGTTCTGGATTGCTTTCTCGCCGAACAGAACGAACGGCTTGTCATCAGCTACTTGGATTGCGACTGACTGAATTTCAGTCTCGGGGTGCATGACGTATTCAACAGGGTGAATCTTCGTCAACGAGTGCGTCTGGGACCAATAGGTTTCAAAATCTAAAAAGATCGGTGTCATGTTGCTGCTCCTCATTTAGTCAGCATGTTTATCGAGGTGTGTCTGCACGAGGCAGGGGTGGCTTTCTAGCCGACAGAAAAGTGAATTGCAACCCCTACGTGGTAGGAATGTATGCGCCGCAAACTTCTCTGTTGTTCTTCGCGTAGTTTTTGTAGCGCCAGTTGTCAGGGTTCTTCAACGGCGAGTCGTCCGGCACGCTGTTAAACGTGCAGCGGTCTTCACGCTCTGGGTTGTAGTATCTGCACGTTGAGCACGCGATTATCTGATTCATTTTGCGGCGTCGATTGCTCGCTGCAAGGAAATAATTTCAGCCTGCATGGCTTCAGCCACCAGCCGTTGTTCGTTCAACACGTGGCCTAGCATGAGCACCAGTACCATCATCGCGATCACAATTAATTTACGCATCGTAACGTCTCCAAAGTGTCGACCAAGTGGTCTAAGTTGTTAGCGTCAATGACAAGCGCGACTCCACCATGCTCGTCAATTTCACGCAGGTTTTTTTGTTGTAGTGCGGTGGGCTTGTTCTTCTTCATATCGGCTTTGACTTCAATGCCGATGAACCGCCCGTTGTAGCAGGCTACGATGTCCGGCACACCCGAAGCACCGTAGCCGCCAGTTACCGGATAGAAGTAATACATTCCGTATTGCTTCAAGATGTCAACGATCTTACGTTTGACTTTTTTCTCCGGTGTATCAGCCATCCTTCGCCTCCAGTTCTTGTGTTTCCCACAGGATGTAGCGGGCTTCCTGCGCCATGTCATCTAGCGCGTAGTGGCATTCAACCCCATCGAAGTTTTTGCGTTCGGATAACTCCAGCGCCTTCTTCGCAAGGCAGCGTGCCTTCTTCAGCACGGTGAGGTTGTCGTGGTTCACTTGATTTCCTCCATGTTCCACACGGTTCTGATCTTGTTGATGATCGAGTCGCGCCGCTTCTGTAGTTCAAGGTAATCCTTGCCGGTGAAGTTCAGCTTGATTTCGTTCTGGCCTTTGGTGCGGGACAAGCGCATGGCTTGTTGGCACACCTCCTGCAAGTCTTTGCGCAGCTTGCGGAGGGAAAGGGAGTGTAAAAACTCAGGCGGTCTTGCTCTCATCGTCGGTTCCTTTGGTTTTGTTGATATAGTTGTCTAACATCTCAAGTGCGATCAGCGTCTTCAGCTTTGTCGATTCAGCTTCGTAGTTGACTCTGCGCTTCTTGTTTTTGTCTCTGGCCTCAGCACTCGCTCTCGTTGCCAGTAGGTGTCTGCGAAACCCGCTCAGACTCGGGCGGTTTATCACTCTGTCCATCTTTTTTTCCAAAAATTTTGTCGTAGTTATCCTCGTACGCTTTGCGGTCTTCGGGGCGGCGCTTGCTGCCCTTACCGCCATGCCATTTATCGCTCATCCTTGCGCTCCTAATTAAAGTTGCCAAACCATAACCTGCGTTCCTCACCAGAACATACCTCTCGCACCCCACCAAACCTGCCATACCAATCCTTATCTTTCCCAACCAGTTCTCACCCAGCCAGACCTTGCCTAACCTTACCTGCCAAACCATGTCCAACCTCACCTCACCAGACGGTTCCATACCTCTCTCACCCAACCTAACCTGCCTTACCAATCCGCACCGCTCCATACCCTTCCCAGCCACACCATAACGTGCCATACCCAACCTCACCTGCCTTACCAATCCGCGCCATACCTGACCTTGCCGAAACAAACCTTACCCCGCCTTGCCGGACCTGCCTTACCTTTCCGAGCCATACCATGCCCTTCCGAGCCATACCTGCCAAACCAATACCCACCCTACCGGACCCCACCAAGCCTTACCGCACGTTGCCACACCCCATACCATACCAATGCTCTTAGTGGAGCATATCAAGTGCGTTGTCCATCATCTCGAACGCCTTAGCGAGAACAAGCAAGCCCTTCTCGTTTTCTGGCAATCGAGCCTCTGCCGCTTCTTCAAGCCTACGCATCGACGCACGCAGGGAAGCGACTCGGGTCTGGAACTCGTGCATGCAAATGCTGAAGTCCATCGGGTCAGCAGCTACAACTTCGATTCGTTTGTAGCCACCATCTCTTGAGTGAACACGTTCACTTATCGCGATCTCTTGAGCCTTCGCCCGTTCAGACTTGACGACTGTGATCTCAACAGTTGCACGAATATGTTTACGGGCTACGTGCTGGCGGTACTTCTCCGCTTCCGCTGCATCATCCCACGAACACAGGTTGTGAATCGGCGAGTCATCTGGGCGAGCCGCGTCAACTACATCTTGCGCGTCGACTTTACCCAGCTTGTCTTCCAACTCGTCTAGCACTTCACCGAGAGCCTGTGCAGGCACAGAGCCTCTGAAGTTTTCACGGTACGTGTATTGCCTAGCCATGTGCATCCTCCAAAACAACGCCAGAATCGGCGCTTACTTGATAACGGCCATAGTCACCACCCTTCTCTGGGCGCCATTCCAGCAGACCAACACCGAAGCCAGCACGGTTTGCCAGATTCAAGATGTCTTCCGCAGCGATCAGGTCGTTGTCGAACACGCACGAAATCTTCGCTTTCCATTTACGGAACTCAGGACGGTAGCGAATATCCGCTGAGCCTGCGCCGACACGCACCATGTCTTCGCGAATCACCGGTTCAGGGGTTTCGATCTCGACGATCATCTCAGGGTCGTTGCACTCAAAGAACACAGACTTACGCAGCAGCGTCTTTTCCAAGCCGATGTCCTTGTGCGCAGCGCCAATCATTGACGCCTTGAACGCCATCAGCGGGATGCCGTACTTGCCATCCGCAGTGAAGTGAGTCGCGTCGTGCGCTTCCTTTTCAGGGTTACGCGCTTCGCGATTCTTCGTCGTTGCAGTCTTCTGACCTTTATCGCGTAGTTGCTTCTTGGCTTTCTCTGACCACTTGTGTTGGATCAGCGGGGAGGTGCTCTCCACGGTGAAAGTCATACGCTTGAGGTTCATCTCTTTTAAGTTTGCCATTGCTGGTCTCCTTACCAAATGTTGAAGTGGATGAGCGGTTTTGAGCCTTGCTCAGGGCTATATCGTTATTCGGTTACTGGCGTTTTTATTGTGAAGTTGCGCCAGTTCGGATTCTTCGCCGCCTTGTGTCCGGCTTGGCTTCTGTTCATCTGGGGTGTGTTCAACGCGTCGTCTAACTTCCAACCGCGATTCATTACGCGGTTCCAAACAATACGTTGCGGGAGGTTGTGTATATTGCGGGTACTATCCCGCACAGCATCGCGGATCTCTTTGAGCCGGGCCTTACGTTCTTCTTCCATTGTTGTCTCTGAGTTGTCGTCCTAATTAGGACGTGTAGTTATTAGTACTGGCCGTAGTCTCGGCAGCCAGCGTGCCGTCCTTAACCCCCACCGAGGAGTTCTCAGGTTCCGGTGGGTCCCCGACTACTGGGGATTTTCTTTAGCCAGCAGCGCCTGTGCTGCTTACACCCTTCAATACGCTCAGCACCACATCGCGCTTGATGTCATCTGCGCTGGTTTCAGTTGTCGGATCAGCTACATCCGATGCAGCCTCTACATCGTTTGCATACGTTGCGCCAGTCTTAACGTTCGTGATTACCACGGTTTCTTCAGTCGTTGTCGCCATGTTCGGTCTCCATTTCGAGTCTTGGGTCGGCATCCACCACCACGCACGGGAAGCCATGCTTGTGTAATAGGTAGGTGTTCGACAGATAATACTCCAACGGGCGGTCAAATCCTTTACCCGCTGCCTCCATTAGCAGTTCCTTAATTTCCTCGTAGTAGTTAAGCCGTTGAGTCTGGTGCGTGATGGCGTGTTCGGTGCGCTTACTTGCCATACCAAACGCCACTTTTTCCGCATACTTCTTCAGCTTGTACTCGATGCGCGCGAGGACTACGTTGATCTCTGCAATCGCTTCGCCAACCTGCGACTTGTCCATCAGGGAGATGTTCGCCTTCATCGCCATCTCAGTCAGGCGGCGAAACTCATCCCGTCTTTTCTTTGACTTGTTACGCAGGTAGCGGGCTTTCCGAGCAGTCCGGCGACGGCAAGGTGTGCATACCTCCTCCCGCCGCCGGTTGACTCCCCAGAATTGCTCGACCGGTTTAGTCTCGCCGCACTCAGGGCAAGTGCGGTCTGCCATCACTGCCCCCTTAGACTTAGCCCTAGCTGAACTAAATCACCCACGGCAAATATCAGCGTGCCGAACAGGGCGATGATGCCTATCAACAAGAATAGAAATGCAACCCGCTCCATCACAGCACCCCCGCTTGGCCGAGCGCCAAGATGAATAGGCCGAGGACTGCGGCGATACCCAAGGTCAGCTTGATGCCATCCATGAAGTCGTCGCCCCTCTTGCTGACTGGAGGAAGTTCTGGACCCTCGTCGGTGTAGATCATGCCGGCTGGGTGATGCGTACCCTCTGGCTTAGCGGAAGGCAGTGGTTTGTTTTCCAGATACTTGGCCTTGAGCGGATCGCCTAGCTTCTTGAGGTGACGCGACACGGTTGCATGGCCGATGTTCATCATGCTTGCGATCTTGTCGAAGGTCATGCCTGCTGCACGCAGCTCAAGTATTTCGTCCGCCATCGCTGAGGTCACAAGCACGCGCGGCTTGCGGGTCTTGCCGCCCTTACAGATCGACTTGATCGTGTTCGGGTGGACATTGTAGACAGCGGCCAATTCGTCGATCGGCGTGCCTGCGCCCTTCAGGCGGATTACTTCACTCTTTTGTTTCGGTGTCAGAAACACCTTGGTCTTACGCTTTGCTTTAGTAGCCATTGCTGGTCTCCTTCAGATTAGAAATTACTGGTCTCTGTGTTGACAAAAGTACTTGTCATTGTTGCTGTTTTGTGTTCAGCACTCGGGTTTGTAGCTGACATAAAATGGGGTGTCAACCCTTTCCAAAAAACATTTTTTCGCTCCATTGTCCCAGTTCGTACCAAGAGGTCTCAGGAGGTATCAAGAGGCCCCATACTCTGCAACGCCGTCCTAATTAGGACGGTTGTACACCCAGTAGATGTTGTTGCTTATCCGCTTTCCAATCCCGTCCACAGTCACTCCAATCTCGGAACACGAGAGTATGGTCAGCTTCTCACGCAGCCACTCGGGCCACTCGGCGGGGGAACCAACGACTTTCGGTATGTCCTTCACGTCTTCATCCGAATAGAAGTTGATGTCCGCCCACCACTTGCCTCGCTCATCCTTCCATACGCGCAGCATTAGAAGTCGAACGCACCGAGGATGCTGTCGATCTGGTCACGCACGTTTCTGCGCAGGGCATCGTTCTGCTTGAGCGTCTCGCCATCCAGCCCACGGATCGCGTTCTCAGTCTGGTTCAACATGGCGTCGACTGCTTCATCTTGGGTGATGTTGAGCTGACGCACCTGAGCAAGCGCACCGCCCACGTACTCGATGATGTTCTTGCGGAACAGCTTGGGCTTGCCATCTTCCTTGTCAGTCAGGCGCTCAGACAGATGGGTTAAGTTGTCCAGCAAACGCTTGCGCACGTCGGACATCGCCTCATCTATCTTGGCCTTGTAGTCCTGAGCGTAGTGTTCACGCAGCTGAGCCACAGCCTCGTTGCCGATGTCCACACGGAAATCACCCGCATCCGGTACCGGCATGTATGACACGTGGAACTTGAACTTAGCCTTGATCTCATCCGCTGTCGGATACTCACGGCGGTCGAACATGTCGCCCAGCTTGAACGCTTGCATGCTGATCAGGTTCGGATACTCGGTAATGAACTCATCGACGAGCCGGTGGAACTCAGCCTCATGCTTGTCGATCTCCTGCTTGAACTCAAAGAACGTAGCAGTCGGTATCAGTCTTGCACCGAAGTCAGACCACGGCAGCGTTTGTGTGTACATCCAATTACGTACTGAACTCGCGTACTTGGTGATGTTGTCGAGATGCTCCACGCCGGGCAGCAGGTTCTTGTTCACGCGCGAGGCTTGCGAACTGGCCCGCTTACTCACGTTGACTTCATCGGTCACTTGCTTGTCCAGCTTACGCGCAGTCCACGTACCGATTGATAACTCAACCAGCATGGCGCTTGATGATAGTGAAATACTCATGGTCTCTCTCCTAATTAGGACGTGTTACTTCAGTTTTATGTTGATCGCGTTCGGTGCGATCTGGTCAGTTGTCATGGCCCACAGCGTCGGCACTGTGAACTTCGGCCAGTCAGCGACGTAGCCATCGGACAGCATCAGTACAAACTCAGGCGGTGTGTGCATCTTCTGCACGTACTCTTCAACACAGCGTGGGTCAGTGCCACCACCACCGGCAGGCTTGGTCGACGTCACGATCGAACCGTACTCGCCCGGCATGTAATGCTCCTCACGCGCCACGTGCGTATCCCAATACAACAAGTCAATACGCTCAGGTGGCATGGTCTCGGTGATCTGCTTGATCTCCGCAAGGAACCCAGCGATGTCGGCTTGACGGATAGACGCCGAGGTGTCGATGCCAATCACAACAGGCCCGATAGACTCCGCATACGGTGTCGGCATATACATACCCTGCGCCAGCCAGCGACGGTTCGGCTTACGCCATGTCGATGCGTCACGCCCTGCGGTCACGCTCTGCACAAAGTCACGCAGCTCATCACGCCAGTTCACCTTGGGCTCAGGTATCGCACCGATGTCACGCGCAGTCGTACCCTTCAGCTTACCGGCAAGGATTGAACCCTGACGGATCGCTTGCTCAATCGCCTTGTCGAGTTCTTTCTTCTCGGGTTCGGACAATGACTGCGCTTCTTCCCAGCCGTGGTCATCCATGCTGTTGCCACCCTTGGCCTTGCCCTTTGGTGGGTTCTGCTTGAGATGTTCAAACACTTGGCCTGAATCCCAGCCACGGAACTGCTCATCGAGTAGAACCTTTACAGCCTTGGGCACTTCAACAAGTTCACGCTCAGGGTCGAGGTCAGCGATCTGTTGGTTGATCACGTAGTCGCACGCCATGTTGGCAAGCTGCGCGTCTTCCTTCCACAGCCGCTGCCATGTGGTCATGTGCTTGAACAACACGTGGAAGTTCTCGTGCGCCACAACAAAGTTGAGTTCTTTCTCGTTCAGCTTGTCCATGAACGCACGGCCATACATCTTGTCGCGCCCGTTGGTCGCAGCAGTCGGCATGTCATCAACCGCTTTGCTATCACCCAGCATCATAATGCCGGACAGCAACGCGAACTTGGGTGAACGCATCAGCTGAATGTGGCTCCGCTGTATGCGCTGTTCGTGTGTTAAGTTCATTGTCATCTCCTCAAATAGCCCAGCTATTCTCACGTGCCCAGTTGGTAAAGCCTGTTATCTTGACAAGCATGCCCGCCTTGTTTGAACGCATAGCGTTCTGCGCAAACATGAACTGAACCTCACGAGGCAAGCGTCCTAAATAGGACATCCACGCGTCTGCATTCTCAGCAGTCAGGCGCATCACAGCACCCAGCGCAAGGATCACCGCAGCGATTGGCGAGTCCGGTACACGCGCACGCTCAGGGTCAGCCACGATTGAGTTGAACGATGGCAACGCATCAGCCACGGACAGGAACGCCTGCATATCACGCGCAGCAGATTCACCGATCGTGCCGGACAGTGCTGCGATCAACACGTCGTCGTTCAGGTTATGACGCTGCTTGATGATGTGTGACGCATGGTGTAGCGAACGCGGCGAGACGAACGCAGCTTGCTGCTTGCGTGGGTTGAAGATATACGGGTTGTCATTGGCAGCATCCACGTCATCTGCATACGTAGCCATGCAATGCGGGTACTCCTTCACCCAAGCCATCACAGTTGGGTCAACATCATTGGCAACACCCCAGTCGATCCACTCGTCGGCGGTCGGCTTACGCACGGTCAGGAATGTCGCGCGGTTCTTGGCGTGTGCTTGCAACGAATCACCTACGCCATCGCTTGCCATGTTGGTCGTAGCAAACACGATGCTGCCCTCGGGGAACTTGTAGCTACCCAAGCGATGCTCATAGATGGCGGGCAGTAGCGCATTCTGCACAGGGCGCATGGCCTTACCAATCTCGTCGAACATGTATATACACGGCTCGTCGCTCAGGAATAACTCGTTGGGCACGAATGACACCGCCTCGTCGGATACACGTGGCATCTGAAGATCGCCGAGGTCAAGCAACGCACAGTCGAAGTAGCGCGTAGGCATCTTGAGTTGTTCACCTAGCAGTGTGAGCATGGCCGACTTACCGATGCCGGGCTCGCCCTGAAAGATGAAGGTGTTGTTCTTGCCGCAGGTCGATACGAGACGTGCAGCTTCGGTCAGTGATACTGATGTAGTCATGTTGAGAACTCCGATGTTGTCCTAATTAGGACGGGTTGGTTTGTGTTATTCGCTGTCTTTTATGTACGGGCCAGCGAACTTGCCCTGCAAATATGCGGATTCATCAATCAAGGTGAACTCCACGTTGGGCCCAGCGCCGCCGATGTAGTGCATCTTCTCGTCGCCGTAGCCTTTCGACTCATACTTTTCCGCAGCCTCGAGCGAAGACAGGATTGCCGCCGCGTCTTTTACCGGCACGACGTATTCGTTCCACCCGAGTTTGATTATTGCCATAGCTTTGGCAGGTGTTGGTCTAGCCATGTTGTGTCTCCGAAGTGTTGTCTTGTTTTAGTGTGTATATATTACCACACCTGTGTTGATTTGTCAAATCAAGTCTCAAGTAAATAAGTAGCCCGTCTCGTGGGCTAGTCGGTCGGTTCCCAGAGCAAGGATGTGTGCGAGGTATAGCACTACCCTGTGCCGACTGTGCGTGTTAAGGGGGGAAACTCGGATGCCTACACATCTAAAAAACCCCAAGGGCACTACGCACTCACCCAGCGGTTACGCCGCCAGTCGTGTTGTCCAGTCCTCAAGCCACGCAGGCTTGGGCCTGCCTCGGTATGTGAATCGCTTCATCTTGGTTTTCTCGGCGGCGTAGTACGCACGGTAGCAGTCAACCGGCGTCTCAAAAAATTTATACTCGTCTGGCATTGCCAGTGCAAACGGTGTCTGCCTGTCGGTTTGTGTAATGCCCAGCGGTGGGTAGTGCAGCCTGCTTCCAAACATGTGCGAGGTCTTGTGTCGCTTGTTGTACCGGCGCGTGTATTCCCTACCCAATTCCTCGAAGTGATACCACAGCCAGCCGTAGTTGCAGTTGCTCTCCGCTGCCCAGCGCACGGACGGATGATGCCGGTGTGTTGGCTTGTACATCCAGTCTTTCCACTTGCCATGCAGGTCATGCACCGTGCATAGAATCTGCGCGGACTCGAGAATCATCTTCACCACGTGCGCATCGCACAAGTCTTGCGCTGATGCTTTCGGGCTTTCATCTACTGCGAATATGTTCATTTGAATAACTCCCTCGTTATGCTTTCTCTGATCTTCGACTCGAGCCCTTCCCGATCTTCCGTCGGTGTGTGTAGCCACATGAAGTCGATCAACGACGATAGCAGTTTGTTGTTTTGCATTGCTAATTCAAACTCACCGCCAACCTCGTCGCGCACCTCATGCTCATCCCAGCTGTGGTCAGGATCGTACAGCCTACTCATGCTGCCTTCCTAATTAGGACGCCGCGCTCATGTTCTAGCGTCTCACGTGCCCAGTCAGCCAGCCCAGATTTCTCGTGGTCGCTGCCGTAGAACCCCCAGCATGAATCCACGAAGTCTTCGCCGACCACCTCGCCATCTTCATCGACTTCGATGCGCACAATCTCACAGCCGTACACGTCGCCGAACATATACGCACCGAACACGTCAGCCGCTGACTCCAACGCCTTGTCGATGTCGTCAGGTTTTATGCCGGTCTGCTTCACCCAGTCAGGCGTCGCCGCAAGCAGCACTTCCATCCAGTCTCCTTGTGAGTGGCCGGTAAGCGTTTTACGCAGGGTCGGCACACCCATCCAGCTCCACACCTCAGCCATGCGGTCGAGCATGTCGCCGTCCATGCTGCCGGTGAGGTAGTCGTCGAGTGAGTCAGCGATCAGCTTCTCCACGGTGGAGGTGTACGCACGCCCGCCGAACTCAACCGACTTGCCGCCGATCACATACTCCAACAAGTTAAACTCAGCCGCTTCGCTTTCTGTCCAGTAGTCATGCAGGTTCTCGTCGCGGATGATCTGCTCGAGGGCCTCGTGGTTGTCGATTATTTGTTGTCGTGTGAGTCGGTTTGTCGGTGGGTCCTCCGCACCGCCGCTGCGGTAGTTGTAGTTTCTCCCACCGTAGGCAACGATCGGCGGCTGGTTGTCCCATGCAGCCCACGGGTTGTCTGCGCTGTCGTCTGGTCGCTCGACCACCTTGTACAGGGTCTCGCCGATATACACATCCGCCTCGTGGTTGCCGTTCTCGGGCTGGTACTCGAAGTGCAGGTCGATGGGTTTTGTGTTGGTTTGCTTGTTCATTTTTACCTCGCTGTCCTAATTAGGACGGTGTTTGTTAGGTGTCCATGATGATGGGTGCGATATTCAACGCGTAGGTGCTGGAGCCCAGCCCTGCCACCGTTACGCCCAGCGTGTTGCTCCGCTCGATGATTACCTCGAGCAGCTGTTCTGGTGTCGGGTGCAGCAGCAGGTCGATTGCTCCGGTGTCGGGGTCATACCCATCCCGCAGCACGTACAGCCCGTCCGGTTTCTGGAATTTGTACTCGTCCGCACGTTTCACTCGCGCGACGTACTCCTCGTCCAGCAGGCTCATCACTTTCGCAGCGGCCCACTCGGGGCGTGTAAATATCCCAAGGATTGCGCAGTTGTGCATGATTACCCAGCACATAGGGTTGTTGGTTTCAGTTTGCATTTTGATTCTCCATGTATTCGCTCAACACTTCGCTCAATGCTTCATGTATGTACCCCCAATCCGTATCGGGGTTGGTTTCCATGTAGTCGGCAGCGTCTACCCATTGCTCTGGGGTCATACCAGACGTGTCGAATTGATCCCGACCCCACCACTGCACAACAATGGCATCGTCTGGGTCGTAGTTCTCATTCAGGTAGTTCATCAGTTCGCGTATCTTCATCTCAGTTCTCCAGCAGGTCGTGGCTCATGCCTTCGGGGTCGCGCTCAAGTATTTCTGCGCGCAGTTCGTCGTCCGTGTAGTTGTTGTAGCCGACAAACCCAACGCGCAGGAGCATGGCAAACCAGCCCATGTCGTCCGTGTCAATGTCGTTTTCGATCAGCCAGTCAATCATTTCTGCTCTGTTCATCTCAGCCTCCTATCGCCCACAGCGTGGCCGATATTGCGATCATCACGAGTGCATAAGTCATGCTGCCTCCTTTCTCAATTCGTACGCTACCCATCCGGCGACGCCTCGGTTGGCGATCGTCCGCATCGCATCGGTGTCGCGCCATTCGATTTCTGAACCTGCGACTGGTGGGTGTGCTTGGCCTTGGTGCTTGGAGGTCGAACGACTGTACTTGTCGCTGTTGCCGTACCACTTGCCATCGGCCCAGATATACATCGGAAAATGCTTGCCGTATGAGTACACGATATAGCGGGCATCGAACGTGTCGTCTCCACGCCACTCGGCAAAGATGTTGCTGCCTTGGAAGGCTTCGCGGTTTTGCACGCATGGACGTGCGTTTTTGTTTGCTACTCTTTTCATGTTGTTTCCTTTGTCCTAATTAGGACGGTCTCTGTTGTGTGTGGTTGTTAAATCAGGCAGCTTGCGCAAAGAAGTCGCCATCTACAGGCACAAGCCACAGGTCGTCGTCATGGTGCAGCTTGTACGTCTTGGGCCCGCTACGCGTTTTTGTGGTGTGGTCTAGCACGTATGCGGTGTGCAGGATGTTGTCCCACGCCTCCCAATAGTCGGGATGGTCTGGGCCGGATTGCAGCACAGCAAGGTCGTCGGTGTCGTACCCATACAGCGCGCACCCATCCACGGTCAGCGCGAAGTGCTGCGGAATATAGATGCCACGCGATGCGTCGGAATACAGCACGCAGCCGGTCATGTCTTGTTTTGTGTTCATGTTGTTCACCTCAGTCAGGGGTCTGGCACCCGCCAGACTTCGTCCTAATTAGGACGGGTTTGTTGCACGCTGTGGGCCTTTCCCTCAGCGTTGGCGTATAGAATATCACAGTTGGGTTGATTTGTCAAATTGAATTATAACTTGGGTTTGTGTGGTTATTGGGGGGTTTCAGATGGTTTGAAGCTTCAAATTAGGTGTTTTGCCTGTGGATAAGTGTGTGGATAAGTTTTGAGTTGAAGCGTCAAATTATCTGAAACGGCGTTTTTGGGCGTTTTTTGTTCCGGATTTGGCAATTTGTTCCGAAAATTGGGCTTGTTAGACCGAACAAAGGAACACATGCGGGGCTTGGCTTGCGGTGAGAGTGGATACTATTTGTTCTGTCGGACCGAACACGCGGAGCCCTTGTCCTAATTAGGAAAGCCGGATTTGTTCTGTTTCCCATTTTCTATGACTAGTTTTTACAATACTGGCAAAAAAGCAGTCGAACGGAGAAATCCCTCGTTCTCGTTTATATATTTATTTTTAGGATTAGGCTTTTTTTTATTATATTAGGGAACAAGGGAACAACAGATGCAAATCAAGCACTTACGGTGTTCGGTCTGACAGAACACGACAGAACAAGCCCTGTGGATAACCGCTGAAACCCTTGCTGCATAAGGCTTTCCCGTGTTCGGTCTGACAATTTCATGCAAAACGCTCCCTACTTTGTGCGCGCTACCTACCTACCGGCAGGGTACTATCCCGCGTTGGCATCTCAAAATACGCAGGCACAAAAAAAGCCCCGCCGTTTGGCGGGGCCTCGTCCTAATTAGGACGCTGTGGCATCCACGTACAGATCGTGCAGGGCCTTGTCGCGGTTTTCGCTTTCATACGCTGCGACGAAAAGCGCTTTCCAATCGGTACGCTGCTGCGCAGGCTTGGTCTTGAGCGCTGCGACCAGTCCGGACAACGTGGGCAGGGTTTCGCGCTTGGCTTTTGCCTGCTTGCGCTCCCATGCTGCGCGGATAGTGCGGGGCTCAACCGATGCCAACATGCGAATATAGGTATATTCGTTTTTGTTGAGGTGCGGCATAAGCTCCTTGAGCGGTGATGCGTTACCGATCACGTCGCAGTCTTGCGACGCCTTGACGATCGCCTTGTCCATCTTGCCGGCCAGCACGTTGAATGCAAAAGCCGTGTTGGTTTGTCCGGCAGCGTCAAGTTCCTGATGCTTTACAGTGGCAACGGTTGCGTATTGGTTGGTTTGATTAGTCATGTTTAGTTACCTCATTGGTTATGCCGTGGCGGTATTGCCGCGACTGGTGATCATTATGCACAGATAGGTTGACAAGTCAAGCTGATTGTTTGAAGTCGTCCTAATTAGGACAGACCCCGCCCCGTATATGGAACGCGCGCGCGTACGTATTGACCCCCCACACCCCAAAAATCGGCCATGCGTGTCTGACTTCTATACATGCCATTCCACACGAACGATCCTCAATTTTTCCCGACCCCCCACCCCCCCTCTTAATCTG
>Ga0208161_1001125_pt1 | contig 14510 bp, 20 predicted proteins | sample CB_VirMetaG_3_FD_184538 | JGI IMG/M metagenome (GOLD analysis project Ga0208161, IMG submission 184538) | Freshwater to marine saline gradient viral communities from Chesapeake Bay - CB_1508_1S Viral MetaG (SPAdes) (version 4) | ecosystem: Environmental > Aquatic > Marine > Coastal | place: USA...
AAATTACCGGGTGTTCGCTTTTCTATAGCTGATAGGTCTGAAAACGAATACCCGGTTTTGATTGGTAAGCAATTTATTGAAGATTTAGGATTACTTATTGATGTATCTGATGACGATGATAATTAAACATCATCTAAAACAAAAGTTTCAACTAATTTATCTACAACAGCTTGATCATTATTAAGATCTATTTTGGTTTTTTGTAACTCTTGTTGTTTTTCCATTTCTTTTATACGCTCATTACCTAGATCTTCATAATCACCATATACATTTTCTTCATCAATAGTTTCAAAATTAATATCTAATTCATCTACCCCGGTTTCTCTTAAACCAGGTACATAACTATTTATATCAGAAAAAATAAGGTTTAGTAATTGTCGTGTTTCGTAGTTAGATTTGTTTCTACTTCTAACTACGAAATCTTCTACATCTTCCACACTTACCTTTCCTTTTAACTGCCCTATAGGATCAGTTAATGAACCGTAACACATTATAAACATGTACCGTTTTGCAATTGTGGCACAATCCTTAATAACAAAATAAGCTGGTTTTTGCTTAATAACTATACCCGTTTCAGGGTCATCAGCAGCTTTACTTGCCGGACCTAATAAATTTTTTTCTCTTAAGGAACAAGCTTTTAAAATAGCTTTTTCAAAACCAAATCCTTCTACTGTATTTTTAGCCACGTTAATATTTAAATTATATATTTTTTAAATCAAGACTCAGCCATACGAATAAAGTCATAAAACTCTTTACGAGTTTTAACATCTTCCATAAAGTCTTTAGATAGTTTAGAAGTAACCATCGAACAACCATCATGCTTGACCCCTCTAAGACAAGCACAAGTATGAGTAGCTTTGATAACTACAGCAACCCCCTTATTTAATTCACAAACTTCATCAATAGCTTTATGAATTTGCATTGTCATTCCCTCTTGGATTTGTGGCCGACGAGCATAATATTCAACAATACGGTTTAGTTTGCTCAGACCAATTACCCGTCCTTCAAGAGAAGGAATATAAGCAACATGCGCTCGACCGGTGAACGCAAGATGATGATGACTGCAGAGGCTCTTAACGGGTATATTAGTCTGAGCAACTATACCATCGTAACCATCAGATGGAAACGAAGTAACTTTTGGAGGCGCATTATAACAACCTGCAATAAGATCTTTAACGAAAGACTTAGCTACGCGATGAGGTGTATTGTCACTATTAGGGTCTTTACGCCAATCAAAACCAAGTGCATCTAAGAATGCTTCATAAGCTTTAGCAGCATTTTCAATAACAATGCTTTGCTGTTCATCTGTCAATGCTATCGAACTATTAGCTGTCGGTAACACAAATTCTTTTACTCTCTGTTCATCAGTCATACTAAAATAATAGGTTATTTACTTTTAAGTTCAACTGTTTAAATATAAAACAATGAATCCAATTTTAGTAACGTGTGCATATTTTGGTAGATCTTGTACTGTAATAGGTGGTAAAGATGTTGAAGAGGAACAATATATTTCATCTCTTCGTAATTTAGCTAATTTAAAACTACCCGTACACTTATATTGTTGGCCGAATAAAGTTGATTTTTTAACCGAATTAACAAAACCATATTTTGATAAAATTAAAATTATTGGTTGTGATTTAATGGATTATCCTAGGTCAAAAGAAATTTTAAAAACAAAAGAAAAGTTTGTTAATATAAAAAACGGGGCTGGGGAAGATATAACTTATTCCCCACGAAATGAACTACTTTGTCATTGGAAACTTAAATGGTGTAGTAATGCAAGAAATAATGAATGGGGTTGTGATAAAGTTTTTTGGATTGATGCAGGAGTTACTGAATGGTCTAAAATTCCAAAATCAATGGGGGGGGCTGAATATGTGTACAAACATAAATTTTTAGAAGAATATAAAGATGATCATTATTGGCCTAAAAATCAAAATAATATTTTTAATGAAAAAATTTCTGATGGTATAAAACGTATTTTTGCTAAAAATGAATGGTTTTTTATATATCAAAATTCACCTAATGATAAATTGTCTACTTACGATTGGGATATAAATGATAAAAAAGTTAGTAAAATTTTAAATAAAACAATGGGTTGGCAATTTCCGAAACAGTTTAAAACTGGTAATTTTTCTATGCAATATCCTTTATGGACGGTGGGTACATTTTTTGGAGGTTCATTTGATTTTCTAGATAAAAAAATTATTCCTTTATATGATAAACTTTTTAATATTTTTACTGATGATGATGATATTTTACCTTTCACCGAAGAACCTTATTATAGTATTATTGCATATGAATATGATTTAAATTTATTTTGGTTTGATTCATGGAATCATTGTTTATCAGATGAACCATGTTTTCATAATACTGTTTTAGAAAAACCTTTTTATACCACTTTATTAGATACAATAAAGTATGAATGATTAAATATTTTAAATGAAAAACTTTGATGACATATTAACGGGTTGTCTAAAAAGTAAAGGGTTGAGATATATTAGATTCAAAGTTGACCCTACCTTAAACAAAGGTTTTGACGAAAGCGAAAGTTATGAAGGTTTTGTACTTCATGAATTAAATAGTGAAGGTTGTGGTGGTCCTATTGCTAACGGTATACCACCTATGCTTAAAGTTTTAATGCCTGGGGGACCCATGCCTGGTATATTTGATATTAAAAAACCTATTATAACCCCTAAAAAACAAAAAGCTATAGATGTTTTTAAAAAATTTATAGCTAAAAAATTAACCAAACAACTTGATAATAAACAAATTAAACAAATTGCTAACACCAACAATATTAATGATATTGAAGTTTATTTAAGACAAGCTGGTTTGAATGATAAAGAAATCATAAATTTATATAAGAAAATTTTACAACATGCTTAAAAAAGGTAAAACAAATAAAATTTTAGATGAAGGTTTATGGGCTAATATAAACAAAAAGAAAAAGTCCGGTAGACCGTCTTCACCTATAGGTAGTAAAGCTTATAAAGCTGCTAAAAAAGCAGGCGAAAAGCTTGAAAGAAGTAAAAAAAGTAAAATGAATGAAATAGCTTCAAAGTATATTAATAATGATATTGAAAAATTACTTGAAGCTAAAAAAGCTACTTATTGCGGTAGATGCGGTCACACTCATGTTAAAGGTACTAAATGTCCTAGACCATTTAAAAAGAAGAAAAAGTCTTGATAGTTTCAGATACATATCTATAATAGGGTATGGCTAATTTTGAAAGTACTAAAGTAATTGAACTTGGTAGCTGTGCGTTTCGTCAACCTCAAGCTAAGTCACATTGTAGATTTCTTCACGGTTATAGGTTAACTGCTAAGTTTTGGTTTAGTTGTAATGAACTAGATGAAAATAATTGGGTTGTAGATTTTGGTGGTCTTAAAGGACTAAAAGAAAAGCTACAACAACACTTCGATCATACCACTATTATTTCTAAGAATGACCCTTTTCTTGATGATTTTAATGATTTAAATCGTAAAGGGGTTATTGATCTACGTATTGATGAAGCTGTAGGTATTGAGATGTTTGCTAAGAAGTGTTTTGATATTGCAAGTATCTATGTATCAGCAATGACTGATGGTAGGTGTGATGTAGAAAAGGTTGAGGTTTGGGAACACGAGAGTAATAGTGCTACTTATACTAATAAACATGTACAGAAAATGACATTTGCAGAAGAAAAACCTAATAAGGAGGAATTCCAACCTATTACACCCGAAAATACACCTGCAGTAAAAAAAGAAAAAACTAATTATACTAAAGAAGGGTTAAAAATTAACCCCGATGGTTCTATTCCAGCACCGGTTGGTAATAAAATATCACAAGGTATGGGTGATTTGTTTGCTGGTACATCTTGGTCTACTAAGAGTGGTGATAGTATGAGATGATAGAAAGAGACCCATCTATTAATAAACTTCAGCAAGATGTTTTTGCTAAAATGGCAGAGATATCTAAGCCTTCTACAGACGAAAAAATACCTCTTCAGGCTGATATAAAAACAATATCGCCTGAAGAGGCTCTTAAAGAGTTACTTGAAATGGAAAAGAATCAAATTGATTCCAATACCTGAACAATATGTTTAAGTAACTTACTTCTTACAATTTCAGATTTTTCAAACTTAAATGTATGAATACCGTTAACAACACTATTATCGGTATCAAATGCTTGTAAAATAGGTTTAAATCCCGATTTACCGTTAATATCACTTTGGTTTGTATCACCAATAATAACATACTTTGTTTCCTCACCGCATCTCGTTAATAAAGTAACAAGTTCTTGCCTTGTGAGATTTTGAGCTTCATCAATTATAACGACAGAGTTATGAAATGTTAAACCTCTAGTAAAATTAACAGGGAGACATTTGATATACTCTTGTTTTACTAATTTATCTGAAGTGGTCTTAGAAACTAACTCATCAAGTTTGTCTATTAATGGTAAGGAATAAGGTTGGAATTTTTGATCTAATTCACCAGGCAAATGGCCAATCTTTTGTGTAGCTGATTCAACTACACTTCGCAGGTAAATAATCTGATCTACCTTTTTTGCTTCTAATAACGTCAAAGCTCCATAAACCGACAAATACGTTTTAGCTGTACCTGCAAATCCATCTGCAAATACCATTTTCGTTTTTTCATCTATTAAGGTTTGTATAAACCTTTGATGTTTTTCCGAAAATTTAAACTTCGTTTTAATGTTGAAGTTTAGTTCCCAATTTTGTTGTTCATAATCATTTGTATTAAATGATTCCGGTTCGAAAATTGCGGCTAACCGCGAGTTTTTTCTTCCCATATATATGTATTTATGCTTGAAGAGTTAGTTGTCTATATTATAATATTGATATGAGTGAACTGAAAGACGAGACGATATTTCTTAGTGATGATAAAGTATTTTATACTATTGAGGGTGAAGGCGAGTATGTTGGTATGCCATCTGTGTTTATGAGGATGTCTATGTGCAATCTCAGTTGCATTGGTTTTAAGTCTGAGGATGCACCATATGGGTGTGATAGTTACGTTTCGTGGAGTATCAAAAATAAGATGTCTTTTTATCATATTAAGTGTATGATGGAAGATAATGGTTATAAAGACCATCTATTTAATGGCGCTATTCTTAAATTAACCGGTGGTGAACCTCTTATTCAGCAAGCTAAACTTCTTAAGTTCATCGATTATTTGAAGCAAGAGTGGGGGTTTGTACCTCGTATCGATTTCGAAACCAATGCAACTTTATACCCTGAAGATAGATGGGTTAAAGATTTTCAAGCAACGTTTACTACTTCACCTAAACTAAAGTCAAATGGAGACCCTAAAGGTAAACGCTATATTGAAGAAGTACTTGATTGGCATACAATGCATAATTCAGGGTTTAAGTTTGTAGTACAAAGTCATCGTGATATGGATGAAATTATGACTGAGTATGTTGATAAGTTTGATATACCAACTGGTCGTGTTTGGTTAATGCCTTGCGCTGGTAGTCGTGAAGAACATATTAGAGTAGCAGCAGATGTTGCTGAGCTTGCTAAAGAGTATCACTTTAACTTTAGTCCTAGGTTACATTTGCTACTTTGGGATAAAGCACTTAAGGTATGAAATTTTGTAAATCACACGAATGGGTAAAAGTAGATGGGGATATAGCTACTATGGGCATTAGTGATCATGCACAAAATGAGTTAACCGAACTATGTTTTATAGAATTACCTTCAGAGGGTAAAACATTCAAACTCGGTGACCCATTTTGTGTTGTTGAATCTGTGAAATCAGCTAGTGACGTTTATTGCCCAGTATCTGGAGAAATTATTGAAGTAAACAATAATGTAATGGATGACCCAAGTATTGTTAATGCAGATGCTGAAGGTGAAGGCTGGTTTCTTAAAATTAAAATGTCAGCTCCAGAAGAGTACGATACTTTAATGAGTAAAGAAGAGTATTTGTCTCTTGTAAGTTAAAAATTACATAATAAATTAATTTATGTCAGCCGGTTGTAGCGTTCTTAATTTTAATAAAGTCCTGAGAATTCTTTATTCGATAAAGAGTGGGGTTTTAAGAAAAAAGTTTTAACCAGAAACATAGATATAGAATTATATGCCTGGTATAATAGTTAAAAATATTAGAAAAATTTTAAACACACCCACCAAAAAAGGTGTAAATCAAAAAAAATTTTATATTTGCGGCGAATTAGGAGACATTATTTACAGTCTACCTTCCATAAAATATTTAGGTGGTGGTAATTTATATATAGGGGGTAATTATGATAAATTTCCTAATTATAAAATTTTAAATAAAAATTTAGTAGATCAGTTTTCTAAAATTTTACTTCAGCAGCCTTATATAAAAAACGTTTATTATTCTGAAACCCTTCCTGATGGTGCTATTGACTTAAATCAATTTAAAAACAGATATATTGATTGGAATAATAACAAATTAAATGTTGATGAAGTTAATGAATTAAGATGTACAAATATTTCGACTCTTTTTTCTAGTTTACTTAAAGTACCATCTACTGTTTGTTATGATAAATGGTTAACAAATAAAATATCTGAATCTAAATTTATTATTATAAACAGATCATTAAAATATCATAATGAAAAATTCCCATGGACCGAAATAGTTTCTAACTATAAAAATTATATACGATTTATTGGTCATAGAAGAGAATATGATGATTTTTGTAAAAGATTTGGTGAAGTAAATTATATAGAAACCCCGGAATTAATTGATGTTTTTAATGTTATCTCTGAATGTGCAGTTTTTATAGGTAATCAATCTTTTTGTTATTCATTAGCTGAAGGTTTAAAAAAGAATTGTATTCAAGAAACTGACCCATGGATAACAAACTGCCAATACTTCAGAGATAATAGTTTAATTTTTGAAAATGGAGAAAATTGTAACTTTTCTGATGTTGATTTATTTTTAAGAAAAAATGGATTTAAAAATTTAAATGAACGTAATAGGGTTACTATATTATCTAATAATAAGAAAATATTTTATATTGGTCAATCCGGTACTAGTGGTTATGCTAAAGCAGCTAAAGGTTATATATACGATTTTTATAAACAAGGTAATTATGTAGATTGGTTACCTTTAAAATTTGATAGCAGTAAAGAGTCTAGATCTTATGTAGATTTAATATGCAAAAGTTTACAGATTGAACATGCAGATTTAGATTACGACGAAATTTATTTACACTGCACACCTGATTTATGGCCGGTTTATAGAGATGTTTATTCCGAAACTTTTAAAAACAGTAAAAAGGTTATTGGGTATTCCGTTTGGGAAACAGAAAAATTACCTAAATCGTGGGTTGGTTTTATTAATAATAGTGTGGATATTTTACAGGTACCTTCTTCATTTAATAAACGAATTTATAAAAAAAGTGGTATAACTTTACCAATTGAAATAAAACCTCATTTATTTTTTAAAGAAAAATTATTTGATAAAAAAGATATTCAAATTACTTCAGTTGATGGTAAAATTTTAGATAATAATAAATTTACTTTTTATAATATAAGTGAATTCACCGAACGTAAAGGTATAGAAGATTCTCTTAAAGTTTTTTCTGAAGTTTTTGGTAAAAATAATGATGTACAATTTTTGATAAAAACACACTACAAAGATTATAAAGAAGAAAACAAAAAATATGTTTTAGATAAAATATCTAATTATATAAACAAAAAAAATATCTTTGTTGTTATTGATAAATTATCTCAAGATGAATTAAATTGTTTTCATTCAGTAGGTGATTGTTATATAAGTTTACATAGAGGGGAAGCTTTTGGATTAGTTTTACATGAAGCATATTGTTATGGTAAAAAGGTTGTAACAACTAATTACGGTGGTCAGACTGATTTTTTAGGCGATAATTATGAATATTATGTAAACTATAATTTACAGCCTGTTAATAATATGGGTGATTTTAATAAATGGTATGAACCAGATCAATATTGGGGTGTACCTGATTTAGAACATGCAAAAGAAATTTTAAAAAAAATAATAATATGAGAATACTATATTTACCTTGTCATAGTGTACATGAATACGATGAAGTTAGAATGTTCCATGAAATGGGATATGAAATATTTTCACCTGGGGCATATTTTGACCCACAATGTTCGCTTCATTTAAGACCTGGGATACCGGGGTTAACATACGATCAAAAAATTATTGATGAGTATGATGCTATAGGATCTAAATACCCCGGTGAAGATGCAAAATACCACCTTACTAAAGAATTTGTAGATAATTTTGATGTCGTAATTGTAATGTCTTTAAGAGATTGGGTTGAAATTAATTGGGATGCTATCAAACATAAAAAAGTTATTTTAAGAACAAATGGTCAAGGTGATACACATTATGAAGATTTCATTATTAATAAACTTAAAGAAGATAATTTTTATGTTGTAAGATATTCTCCTCAAGAAGAAAAATTTCCAAATTACGGCGGGTCAAGCGCTACTATTAGATTTGGTAAAAAAATGAACGAATACCCAGAATGGGTTGGCGATGACAATACTTTATGTACTTTAGTACAAAATATGGCAGGAAGGGATATTCCTTGTAATTGGCATACGTTTAAAACTATATCTGAAAATTTAAAATGTACCTTATATGGTATGTCTAATGAATCTGCTGGTGATCTTTGGTATGGCAGAAAAACATCTTTTGATGAAACAATGCATTTGCTTAAACAGCATAGAGCGTATTTTTATGCAGGTACAAAACCTGCAAATTATACCCTTAATTTTATAGAAGCTTTAGCTATAGGATTACCTATAGTAGCAGTTGGTAAACAACTTGGTAATTCACCTAATTTAGATGCATATGAAATACCTTATCTTATTTCTCAAAAAAATGGAATAGTAAGTGATAATGTTAATGAGTTAATTGAATATACAAAATTTTTATTTGATAATAAATCTGTAGCAGAAGAAATTTCTAAAGCTAATCGTAGTTTAGCTTCTGAGTTATTTGCTGATGAATTAATAAAATCACAGTGGAAATCTTTTTTTGATCAATTAAATTTTTAACATGAATACGAATATAAGCGAACGAGTTGCAGCGTGGTATGAGGCTGAATATAAAAATAAATCATTAAGCAGATATAGTACATTTCTGAAAGCTTTAAAAACTGTTTATTCATTTAATAAAGAACCTGTTATCGTAGAAACAGGTTGTATTAGACAACTAGATGATTATGGAGCAGGTTATTCAACTAAAATTTTTGCTGAATGTGTAAGAGAATTTGGAGGTAGTCTTTATTCAATTGATAATAATGCAGACAATATACGATTATCTAAAAAAATTACTTCCCAGATTTTGCCTAAATTAAATTATCTATTAGGCGATTCTATAGAAATTTTAAAAAAATTAGATAAAAAAATCGATCTACTTTATTTAGATTCCGTGGATTGTCCTATAGAAGGTGATGCTTCGGAATCACAAATTCATAATCTTAATGAATATTTTAGCGCTAAAGATAAATTAAGAGAAAACTGCGTTATTCTTATTGATGATGTTGGTTTTTCTAATGGTGGAAAAGGATTAATTACAAACGAAATTTTGAAACATGAAAACTATAAATGTTTAGAAAAACTTCAACAAGTTGTATGGGCTAAAAAAGTTTAATGGATACAAAATTAAAATTAGGGGTTTTCGCTTATAATTTTCCTCATTGGAAAACTCAAACCGGGTTGTTTAATTTATGTTTTAATGGTTATAAACCTGATGTTGTTTTAGCTGCTGATAGTGTAAAATTAAATTTTCCACAATCTAAAATTAGAACTACTACTAGTGGTTTATATTTACAGCAAACTAAAGATTTGTGTAAATTTTATGATATACCGTTTTATAACGTAGCTCATAATTCTGAAGAAGCAGTCGATATTGTTAAAAAATATGAACTTGATTTAGGTATTATTTTAGGCGCAAGAATTTTAAAGCAAAACATTATTGACCCCTTTAAAATCGGTATTATCAATATGCACCCCGGTGTTTTACCTGGTAATCGAGGATTAGATAATGTTAAATGGAGTGTCGTTAAAAGATTACCTGTTGGGGTTACGGTTCATTTTATAAATTCAAAAATAGATATGGGTCGTAAAATAATTGGTGGTGAAATAGAAATAAAACAAGATGATGAATTTTTAGATTTTTGTACTAGAAATCAAAATCTTGAACAAAAATTATTAATCGATTCATTAGATAAAATTTATAGAGAATACCCTAATATTAAAACAACAGAATTAACATCTGGGGTTTACCATAAAGCATTACCACCGGAATTAGAAACTAATCTTTATGATGAAGTAATACGGTATAAACAATTATGGCAATTCAGTCAAAAAATTTAAGAATTTTGGTAACTGGTATCGGAGCACCAGGTGCTCCGTCTATTATAAAAAGATTAAAAAATTTAGATCCTTATATACTTGGGGTTGATTGTGATATAAAATATTGTGCGTCTAAATTTTTTGTAAATAATTATAAACAAATACCTAAAGCTTCTTCTCCTGATTTTATTACGTTTATTTTATCTTTAGTTAAGGATTATAACATTAGTCATATAGTATGCCTTGTAACTGCTGAATTAATTAAATTTGCTAGTATAAAATCACAATTAGATGACCTTAATGTTAAAATATTATTACACCCCGAAGAGGATATTATTATAAGTTCAAATAAATTTAAGTTATATGAACATTTAAAAACTACTATTAATTTACCTAAGTATATTTTAACTGATCTTAGAAATATTGAAGCTAATATAGCTAGCTTTAATTATCCCGAAAGAGAAGTTTGTTTTAAGCCACTTAATTTAGACGGGGCAAGAGGTTTTAGAATTATTTCTGATAAAGTTAACAGGTTAAAACAAATGATGACTGAAAAGCCTTATAACACTTATACTTCCCTAAAAGAATTAAAGTTTTTATTAAATGAGTTTGATGATAATTATGACGTATTATTATGTGAATACTTACCGGGTAAAGAATACACTGTTGATACTTTTGTGAAAAATGGTGAACTTGTTCATCATACAATTAGAACAAGATTAAAAACAAAAGATCATATATCTTTTGTAGGTGAAATAGTTAAAAATGAATTTATTACCGAACAAGTTTTTAAAATTAATTCAATGTTTAATTTTAATGGTTGTGTAGGGTATCAATTTAAAGAAAATGATAAGGGTATTCCATTATTATTAGAATGTAATCCAAGACTTCAAGGTGGTACTATTTTATCATGTCAGGACTTTGATTATATAATTGCTAATGTTTCATCTATAAGTAATCCATTAAATAAATCTGTAACCATGTTAAGATATTTTGAGGAAGTTTATGAATAATAACGTTTTAATAGAATTTATAGGACATAACGATTTGTTTTTTTCGTTACAAAAAGTTTTAAATGATTTAAACTATAATGTTTATAGTGTCGATTTTAATGATACTAGTTATAAACAGTTTAACTATAGTAAAGATACTAACTTAGCTGATCATCATGTATATCAAATTGAAGATTGTAATGTAAGTTATTTAACTTTAGAGCAATACAAATCTAAAAATTTTAAATTTATTATATCAACAAATAAAGAAAATAGGGAGTTCTTTTTTAAATTACATCAATTACATAAAGATTCAATTTATATAAATCAAATACTTAATGTAATGGAATACCCTGAATATACTAAAAATGCAATGATGGGTTTTTACAAATCTTTTTACGAAGAAGGAAATAATGTATTATCATTTATACCAGAACATAGAGATTATTTTAAACCTAATTTTTCTTGCAAAAAAGAAAATACTGTTATAGCCTGTGAAAGTTATGTACATAAAGGTATCCCCATCACTATGAAATATCTTAATAATTTCAAAAATAATTTAACAAATTATAACTTTGAAGTTTTTATCCCCAATATAAAAAACAAAGACTTACCGGAATTTTTCAGCACCAAAAAATTTGTTCTTCATCCTAAAAATAATGATGGGTTCTTTATAAGAGAGGCAATGTGCTGTGGTTTAATTCCAATTATGGATTCAAGAATGTTTGATAGTACGTGTGATAACAAAGGCAATTGCATGCAGCATATGCTTCAATATGCTTATTGTAAAGACAAGGTTAATTATATTGATTTAAATCCAGACAAAAGACCTTGGGAAGAAACATACGAAATATTAAGAGAATATGGTGATAATTTTATTCAAAAATCAAAGGAAGCATATGAATATACTAGAGAACATATGAACTTTGATGTAGAAAGATCTAAAATTAAAAACTGGTTAGATAAATTATGAATATAGAACAACTTAAAGGTAAAACCTTTTGTTTTGATATTGACGGTGTTATATGCTCTACTAATTGTGACTATAAAGATGCAAAACCTAATATAGAAGTTATTAAAAAAATAAATTTGTTGTATAATATTGGCTGTACTATTATAATTAATACATCTAGAGGATTTAAATCAGGTATTGATTGGAGTGAATTTACCAATACTCAAATTGATAGTTGGGGAGTTAAGTATCATAAACTTTTACTTCAAAAACCTGCTGCTGATTTTTATATTGATGATAAGAATTTATTATTAGAAAAATTTTATGAATTGTAATTTTAGTTTAAAACATTATGAAGAATGTTTACAAAAATTAAAGGATTCAAATACTAAAAATCTTTTAATTCATGATATAGATATTTGGAGTAATAATTTAGATTATTTTATCGATTTAGAAAAAAAATATAATCAAAATTCATTATATTTTTTTAGATTTCATGCTTTAAATTATAATTTACTTTCTTTTGATAAAATAAAGATTATTAAAAAAATAACTGATATTAAAAATATCGACATTGGTTTACATGTAGAACCGTTTTATTTAAAAGATTTTGATATTTTATTAGAACAAAAAAGTATATTAGAAAAAATTTATAATATACCTATAAAATATTATTCAATTCATGAACCTACTAAATTTCCAGTAAAAATTAATTTAGATAAATTACATGATTTAGGGTTAAAAAGAGTTGGATTTGGTTTTTGTGAAGGTAAATATATATCAGATAGTAGTTCAAATTGGAGAGAAGGTTGTATGTGTAATCATATAGGTAAAAAGGATTTAACAATTTTAACACACCCTCAGTGGTGGTATAAAGAATACGTAGGAGAAGTTTATTAATGAAAAATGTTATTTTAGAATATATAGGTCATAGTGACATATTTTATGCTGTTTATAGTTTATTTTATGAAAGATTAGGTTATAATGTATTTGTTTTAGAGCAAGTTAGACTGGGAAAAACAAATTCCCGATATTAAAGAATGGCTTAAAAATTTATGAAAATATTTACTGATTATCATCATGCTGATCTTTATTACTCGTTACATAGTTTGTTCGAGAAAAGATTAGATATAGAAATATATAGACCTGTATGTGAAAAAACTTGGTTTAATCCAAGTGAAACACCGGATTTTGTTAAAATGGGTGTATGGAGAATGCATAATGCTCATAGAGTAGATAATCCAGTAGAGAGAGATTTACCTTTTTGGCATCAATATTTAACTTTAGGTTGCGGAGAACAAAATATATGGAGAGGTTATAAAAGAGATGAACATGAAAGGGTTCATTTTATTTGGAATGAAATTCATGACTACTATCACCGTACTATAGATTTTAGAACTTTTAAGGATATGGAGTTTGATATCATAATGCCTACTCATACATTTCATTATGAATCTTATAGAAAACTTTTAGAGTATCAACCTAAAGCCAAATATGTATGTCATGTAGGTAATTCTGATCAAATTGTTAATAATGAAATTTGTGAAAATATAATTCATTCCATGCCTTATCACGGTACAAATAAAAATAAAGTTTATGTGCATCAAGAACTCGATAGTAAACTTTATAGACCCACTGATATAAATCCAAATACAAAAAATTTATTCGCTATATGTCATTTATATCAATTTTCTGAAATATATGAAGAATGCCAAGAACAGTTAAAAGATGATGTGAATATGAGATATTATGGTATTAATTGCCCTGACGGTACATTAAGCGGTACCAAAGCTGTAGGTGATAAAATGCAAGAAGCTAATTTAGGTTGGAGTACAAAATATTGGGGAGGGTTTGGCCATACTAATATGGCTTGGAGTTATTCAGGTAGAGCTCTTGTAACAAATATGTCTGAACATATTAAACAAGGTGGTGAGTGTTTAAAAATGTATGAACCCGGGGTTACTTGTATTGATTTAGATTCTTCAACTACACATGAAAATTGTAAATTAATAAGAAAATGGTTAGAACCAGAAAATGCTCAAAAATATGGCAATAATGCTAAAAAACGTTTTCATGAAATTATTAATTATGAAAAAGAAGCAGAAGATACTAAAAAGTTTTTAGAAAATTTACTATGATATCAGCAGTTGTTCAAACGATCGATTCGAATTATAAACTAACTAATATTACTTCTAAGTTTAATAAACATTATGCAAAATTAGTAGGAGCTGATTA
>Ga0208161_1001126_pt1 | contig 14510 bp, 20 predicted proteins | sample CB_VirMetaG_3_FD_184538 | JGI IMG/M metagenome (GOLD analysis project Ga0208161, IMG submission 184538) | Freshwater to marine saline gradient viral communities from Chesapeake Bay - CB_1508_1S Viral MetaG (SPAdes) (version 4) | ecosystem: Environmental > Aquatic > Marine > Coastal | place: USA...
ATTTAATTTTTTACCTACAAAGTTATATGTAATACCAACATTACTGTTTTCCTTTACATCATAAAAAATATCAAAGTTTGATAGAACTGGTGATGACCCCTGTAATGGTCTACTTAAATTAGTTACCACAACTGATGAGCCTCCATTTTCTGATATGTTTATATTAGACCATAGTAAAGATAGATTGTAATCAAACTTAATTCTATTGACCTTTTTTCTGAAATCTATCTCACCACCAAAAACTGTGGATGACTCACTATTTTGATATGTCTCTAATCTACCACTTGCAGTTGCCACATTAACTCTCTCTATTGGATTGTTGATTATTTTATTGTATATATTGAAGGATAATACCTCACCCATATTAGGATAGATTTCATATGATATTTCAGTATTGTATATCTTACTATTAATAAGTTCAGGATTACCTTGTATCTTACTACCCGCAAAAACTTCAGTATATATAAACGGTGTTAATTCTCTAAATCTAGGTCTTACTGTTGTTATAGAACTATTAAACCTTAATTGTCGTGTCTCGTTAAGTTTATATTTTAAATTAAAGTAAGGTAATAATTCAGTATTGTTTAGTATATGATTTCTAGTTAATGATGGTATAAGTTGGTCTTGATATGTAACCGTTTGGTATACATCTTCAACTCTTAATCCCGTACCCAAATCTAATCTGTCTGTAAAATACTCCCCCTTAATAAATCCACCATTTATAAATGTCTCACCTTTAACATATGAAGATGGATTGTTAACCACATAACCAATAATATTCTCTTCTGTTATGTAATCATATGGATTATTAGGGTCTATATTATCATACTGTTCGTTTACCTGAGAAAAATCAAAATACTCTTGCTCGTAATCAAATGTATTGTCTGTATACATAAAAGAATATCCACCATACAGTTTAAGGTTGTCAAAACTTCTATTTAAAGTAGATGTTAGATTAATTCTATTCTCTTGATTGGTATTTGAGAACACATGATTATCTAATCGGTCTATGTTATTTAAACTATAGTTACCATCATAAAGATATACAAACTGTTCTCTTTGGTTTTCACCACTTCTAACTAAAGATAGTCCACCAATAGTTTCAAACTCAAAGTTATCACCATAATAATTAAATTGTAACTGGTCTACAAATAAATTATGTATTGTTGGTGTTCTTCTTGTTGTATAAAGTTCTGTCTCGTAATCAAAGTGTCTACCAAATGTAGTTCTATCTGATAGGTTATTCTGTGATAGTAAGAAGGATGTATTTCTTAATCTGTAATTTTTGTTTTCGTATGAAAGTACTCCGACAAAAGATTTAGTAATGGTTGTTTGGTCATCATCAAAGTTATAGTTAAGTAAGTAACTACCCTGTTTGTTTACCAAACTTATATTACCATATGTGTATTGATTATTTATACCACTGTTTACAGAAAATAGATAACCGACTTTACCTTTATATCCACCTAAGGTTGCTGACAATCTACTTATGGGTCTATTAGTTTGTGAGTTAAATGTATATCCAAAAGAAACTCTAGTGAGTTCTTTTATGTCTGAACTACCTATATTTATTTGAGCACCTGCTAAGTTACTCCATTGGTCAGTAGAGTATGTTTTCTTAACTTTGATGTTATCTAGTAACACCGTTGGTAATAATGATAGGTCTATATTTTTTCTGTCGGCGTTATTAGATGGTAATGGTATACCATTTAATGTTACCTGATTATATCTATCATCAAGTCCTCTTACATTAATCCTATCACTATCAAATGTAACTCCACCGACTTTCTTTAATCCGTCCTGTGCGTTTGAAATTCCTTTTTTACTTAATTCTGCAGACCCTACGGAGGTTTCTACATTCATGTCTTCCTTTTTGTCTAACAATAATATTGTTTCATTATTTCTATTTGCCCTTTCAACTACTTCAGCAACTTCTAATAGTTCTGTTTTCATACCCATAGTAATATTTAGTTCACCACCAGTAGTCTCTACAATAACATCACTATATCCTATAAATGAAAACACTATTGTATTCTTTTCATCAGGTAACTCTAAAGTATAATTACCATCAAAATCTGACATAGTTCCTAACGTTTTTCCTTCTATTGTTATAGTAACAAAAGGTAACGGATAATTATTTTCATCCGTTACCTTTCCAAAAACCGTCTCCCCTTTTATATAACCCGATATTAAAAGGAAGAAAATAAGTATTAAATTTCTCATTACCTTGTCCAACCAATCATCCAATTACTACCCGTACCAATTATTGGGTCATTATAAAACCATTCATCATTTACAATATCAGTTAATGTTTGGAAAGTTTCACAGTCTTTAAAATCTGTTCCATTTAATTCAACAAGTGAGTTAGATACAAATAACTCTCCGTTGGTTACGTTATTTAATGTGACTTCTTCCGAAACCCTAACCCCATATTTAGGAAATCCTGTAACGTATGCGTTATAAATTTTACCTTTTGTTCCTTCTCTTAGTCTCATTCCTGTATTTAGTCCATCACCATCGTCAACACCTATTAACGTTACATTACATAATGTGGGGTTTGAGTATGGTTCTAAAGTATTATCATCTCCATTATTGTCCGCTTCAATACCTCTATCACCACCATCAGGTCCTTGTTGTGCGACCCAATATTGTCCTTTACCTCTCCATCCGTGAGTCCAATCAAATGAGTCGTCTTGGTTATGTGTAGAGACCGCATATCTTACATTAACAGTACCACCAAAAAATTCGATACCATCATCAGAGCCTTTATAAGCTTGTATGTATTCAACGGTAGTACCATCACCGACACCATTAAATGAAAACCCATTTAATTCATTATCTGTACCTAATATTTTACCCGCATACTCTACTCTTACATATCTTAACACCCCTGAGTTATCATTATCATCTTCACCACCATATATACCAGTACCACCTTCACCTTCTGCAGTTAAACCAGTATTTAAAGTTGCTCTACCATTAATAATAATACCTCCCCAATCACCATATGTTGGATTATCTTTTAATGGTGTAAATACTACAGGATTATTTTGTGTTCCTTCAATGAAAACACTACCACCTTGTTTTACTGATAAAAATGTGGTTACATCTACATCTGTGTGTACAATACCTCCATTAGTTATTGTTAGATTTGAGCCTTCATCAACGAATACTCCTCCAGATAATAACCAATTTTCTGATAGGTTTAATGAAAGGTCGTCGTTAATAATACCTTCAAGTTTTTTATAACTTTCACCACCGATTTCCACATCAGTAATTGTGTAAGTTTTATTGTTTGGTTCAATTGGGTCCTCCTTACAAGAAGAACAACTCATAGCCATCATTACTAATCCACATGTGGCTACAGACATAAAGTTAAATGTTTTCATAATTAATAATTTTACCAATATATAGTAATAAAATTATTAAAAATTTGACTTAAACTTAATGGTAATAAACTCTTAACAATAGAGTCTATATGTTAACAAATAATTAATCAATTATAACAATTTTTATAAGGTCTACATGACGCTTTCTGAGAGAACCCCATGTCTTTGCATGGAGTTTTTTCACAATATGATTTACTCATCTTACGAGGTTTCTTATAATTACCTTGTTGTTTCTCCTCTAAATAGGATTTGATAACACGTCTAATAATACTATTCATTAAATATAAATATCATGGAAGAAAAAAACAAAGAATGTAGTTCATGTAAAAAAGGATTGTCGAAAAATCAGTGGTCGTTAATTTTCTTATCTATGTATATATTATTTAGTAGTATTTATGGTACTTATGAAATTTTTAAGAAAATTTATCATTTATTTTTTTAACCATATCTTCTGTTAATTCAGTATTGATTACATTTAACTTTACGTAATAATCTCCAACCAAATTTTTAACATTAAAACCTTTACCCTTTAATCTTAAAGGTTTCTCTGTTTCAATATTTTTAGGTATTTTCATGTTTAGTTCACCGTCAGGGTGCGGAATATTAATATTATCTGAAATTAAAAATTCAAAGGCAGTAATGTTTTTTGTATAAACTAAATCATTATTTATTTTTTCATAACCATCTGTTTTTGTCATTTCTATTTTTAAAACTAAATCACCATAACCATTTGTAACTGAAAAATCTCCTTTACCTCTAACTCTCAGAAAATCTCCATTATCTGTACCTTTTGGAATGTTTATATTTATTTTTTCAAATTTAGTTTTATTTCCTTTTCCTTCACATTGTAAACAAGCATCAATAATTATTGAACCTAAACCATTACAATTACTACACATAGTTTCAATAACCTGTGTAAAAAATCCAGTTCCAACTTTTTTTATTAGTACACCATTACCGTTACACGTTTCACAAACTTTCTTTTTACCACCACTACCTCCGCAACTATTACATGAGTGATTCACTTGGTAAGTTATATCCTTATTTAACCCTTTGAATGACTCCAACGGTGTTATATTAACATTTATAACTTTATCAATATTTTGTTTTTTTCTATTTCTTCTATTAAAAAATTCTTCGAAAGGATTAAATCCTCCTCCCATATTATTAAACGGATTTGGATTGTCATATTGTTTTCTTTTATCATCATCTCCTAATACCTCATATGCTTCAGCAATTTCCTTAAACTTTTCATCTCCGTCAGGATTAACATCTGGATGATATTTTTTTGAAAGTCTTCTGTAAGCTTTCTTAATGTCATCTTTTGTTGATTTTTTATCTACTTCAAGTATTTTATAGTAATCTTTCATATATGGAAAATTTCGTAATAGTCTTATTTAAGAATAAGAAAAAGAAAAAAATTATCAAATCTTATAGTACCGAGAAAAACGCAAATTTAAAATATAATAATTTAATCAATAATAATATTGTAGAATTTCCATTACTCTTTGAGAATTCTGAACGTTGTGATTATGAATTAGCACTATTAAGTAAAAGTGACTCTTATCAAATCCCATTATTTAAAACAGATGAAGTAGGAAGAAACGTAAGTGTTTTTTTAGAAAATAATGATGAGTTTGTAATAAAAAGAATTGATAATTATAAAATCGAAGAATTAATTTATGACTATCAGGAAGAAAAAAGAATAAAATTTGATTACTTCATTAAAAAGTATTTCCCCAAAGATAACATAAAATTGGTTTCTACTTTACATAATAAAATCATAATACAAAATGATGAAATTTTTAACTTGTTCATACTTAAAAACGAAGAAGACTCTGAACGTTTATTACAAACGTTAGAGTCTTTTTTTAAAAAAATAAACCGTAATGATATTATATTAGTTAGAGATAATAGTACAACACAAAGGAAGTGGTTGTATGATGTTTTAGAAAAAAATGGATTCGATAGGAAAAAACTTTATAGACAAAAAACTACTTTTTCAAGGCGAAGTTAAAAGTAACACTATCAATTTTAATTTTAAACTCATCAAATTTCCAATCTATTTCTCTAAAATTTCTTAATATTTTATTGTATCTATTTCTATCTAACTTAACATTTATTTCGATATTTTCGTCTTTAAACAATTCATTGGATTCTATTAAATCACTGATTTTAGCCAATAAAGTTAAGTCATCCCTAAAGTTTTCTTTATTCTCATCCATATTGAAAAGTTTTTATCTTCTTGGATAGTATTCTTAATATTGTTTTTTTCAGTATTTAATAGTTCTTCTATTACTTTATTTTTATACGTTTTCAGATTCTGTTTGTCTTTCTTTATTTCTTGGTTCATCTTCAGAATCTCCTTCTCTATCTTCGTCGAGTCTATCTTTTTGTTTTTCATCATCATTAAGTATGGTCAATTCATCTAAATCGAATTTTAAGTTTTTTAAACTATCTAATTTTTTATTTTCAAAAATATTTTTTAGTTCTTGTACTTTGTATTTAAATAACCTTTCCTTTTCTTCTTTTTCGATGTTATACTTTATTATCTTTTCAATCGTTTCTTCGATGCTATTTATTTTTTCCTCATCAAATGGTGTTACAAAAGATATTACTAAAATATCATTATCACTATTGTTTTTTATGACTTCAACATCTTTAATTTGATTTTTTAGTATTGACCAATGAGTAGGAAATGACATATCAAAACTAATGTAGTTTTTTATCATTCTAACAGATTTTAAATACTTTTTAGTTTTTTCAATAAAATTGTAATAAGTCATAATGTGTTTTTAATTAAAATCGTTATTATAAATGATATACATGTGCCGTAATAAATTAGAGCACTTCTATCTAATTCAAATTTTTTTGGAGGATTGGATAGAAGTGCCCTTAAAAAGTTTGTGATTAGTCTTATAATAGATAAAAGACTAAAGATAAATAAAAAAATAATTATATAGTTTATTGTTTCTAATACCATATTATTTATTTATTTCTTTCTTCCAAAATTTCCTTTCTTAAGTCTTGTAATAATGCTTTCAATTCTTGAGCAGATTTTCTAGCTCTAGTACCTGCTGATTTATTACCTCCATAAAATTTTTCAGTGTCTACTGATAAAGTCTGTACCAGTGATTTAATTTGTTCTAAAGTTTCCATTAGTTTTTTTTTATAAATTTATTAATAGTAAAAATTTAATTTATTTTACTCTGTAGTAAATACATAACATATTTTTTATATTTGTAAAGACCTTTCAAGTGTTTTATAAACATCAGTATACATTTCTAAATCTGATTTACTGATTGGTCTTTTTCTATTAAAAAGTTGTTTTATGAAATGGTTTAACTCTTTCCTGATTAAACCACTATCTTGTTCATAAAAAACTTCAAAGAAAAATGATTTGAAGTATTCATAATCCTCCTTTTTAAATTTAAATTTTATATTTTCTTTGGTAAAATTTTCTAAGTTTTTGTGCCAACACCATTCAAAATGGTTTAAATTATCTTTTTCGGTTAATGTTATTTTAGTTTCTTTAGAATTTTTGTATTCCTCACCTAAATAAGTTTGTTCCATTATTAGATAAAAAGAAAAACAAAAATCTTTAAATAAATCGTTTAACTCAGGTATAATATTATGAGCCATATACCATGTATTAATATCTTCTTTTTTCATCGGTTCTGATAACCACCTAAAAAATTGGTCCGGATTATATCTATTCATAATAGAATTATAATCCGGACCAAAAAAAGGTGAATATTATTTTAATTACTGAGTCTTATAATTATGTGAGAACAATTTTTTAATTCTCTCTAAGTCCTCATTAATTTTATTTTGTTTTTTATTTTCTATAGATTCATTTACTTCTATACCTGCAAATTTTTCATCATTAATATGATGACCCGCAAAATCAGTAACGGGTTGTGGTGATTTATTATACGATTGTGCTTTTAACTTGGCAAGTATATTATTATCTTTTCTTTTCTTAACACTCTTATTTACATCTGTTGGTACAGAATTTGCGTATTCGTCACTATTACCTGTTTCTGATGAACCTAAAATATTTTTATCCAGCCACTCTTCATTTGGTTTAATTTGGTCATAGTCTAAATTTTCCATACCTCCCGAACGTGCTATTTGGTCAATATATTCTTCAACACCTGGTGATGGTATATATGCCATTTTTTCCATTTTCTTTAACTCACCGTTACCTTTTGGGAAATGTTTCGGCTCCATCTCAAATTTACCTTCTGAACCATCTTTAAGATAATCTTTAAACTTCTTCATTAAATCTTTCATGTAGGTATCAGTATCTTTCTTTGATTGTTTCATTGCGGAATCTTGTGTTTTAATACCTTCAATTTTTTGTTCTTCAATGATTTTTTCAATTAAATCAATCATTTCTTCTTCACTTAATTGTACCGATTCTTTTGCTTCAACGTCATATGTTTTACCACCAACGTTAAACTTAACTTCACCTTTTTCTCTAGCATTTTCTAACGCCGCACTGAACGCATTACCTTCTTCAACTTCTTCATCAGTTTCCGCGGCGTTTTTCATTGGTTCTTCGGTATCACCGTCTTTATCTAAATCCAAGAAATCAGGTTTAAAGTTTTTAGCTTCCATTCTCTCTTTTTTTCTTTTTAAAGCAATTTCATAAAACTCTTCCATCTCATCAATTTCCTCTGTAACAGATTCAGTCACTTGTTTTGCTTTTTTATTGATTTCTTCAGATAGTACTTTTTCAACTATACCATCAATCATATTTTCAATTTCTTTATTCATATTGGTATTTTTATAATAAATATTAGTGTTTTCTAAAATAACACCTTTTATGTAATCCTCATTTAAATTATATCTACTCGATATATTTTTTATACCTTCCTTTACTAAATTATTTTCAAAGAATTCAAGTGCTTTAATATCACCCTGATTACAATAAGGAAATTTTTTACACTTATCTTTTACTTTGACGAAAGTACCACCTGGTCCTCCTAATTTAGGGAATTTAGGGTCCTTTACTGACCTTAACTTACTATACACACTCTTTGGTGTGTCAATCTGTAATGGGTCTTTTCTACCACCTCCTATTGGTGCGTCATACGCACCTACAGATGCGGATGTCGTAGCTTCTGTCGCTTCTATTTTTTTTAACTTACCATAGTAATCTAAATCTTCATAGATATGGTCTAAAGCGATTTCCAAAGCAATCGGAATACTTGATGTGTGCTCCATTTCTACGTTAACACCATCACTAACTTTATCAATCAACTCATCTATAGTTGTGTCATGATGTTTTGCAATATCTTTTAATGTCATACCATCAGTTAGACCTCCAGGTATCTCATCTTCATTTACAGGACCTCCTTCAGGTATTGTTGTAAGTTTAGTTTCGGTTCCTGGTTGAAATAAGTTATTCTTTTTTGGTTCACTAAATAATGGTGCCTCAAAACCTCCTGCAGAACCCGCACCTGTAGCTTCTTTTGTTTCTTCTTTACTTAAATCTTCTTCAGGTATTTCAGAAGAAACTGATTTAATATCTTTATTGGCGGTGGTTAATAATTCACTAAAAGATTCAGTACCTTCATTTCCATATTTAGAAACTTGGTCAACCGCAGATTTTTGATAGTTATTTTTTATACCTTTTTGAAATAATTGACTAACACTTTCTGACATCACTTTACATTTCTTAAAGATGGTTCCCAAAAACTTCTTCGGGTCCACATAATTTTATAGAACTCTTTCATGACCTTAGTCACTAATTCATTAATATCTCCCTGTATTTTTCCTCTTTTAACTTCGTCACGAATTGTGTCAACAATTTTATTTTCAAACTGTTTTACAGTATTAGCATTAAGAAAATCTTTGATTTCCTTTCTAACCAATACTTCAATTTCTCTTATATCTGAATTACTAAGTGCCATATCTTTTTATTATAAATATTAGTTACCTCCAATTCTCCAATGAACACCACCTCCTACAGATATTTTATTTTCATTGTCTGTACCAACACCAAGTGTAAACGTATTACCTTTACGTGTTCTATATATACCTTCTAATCCCATCCAACTTATATTTTCACCGTTTGTTCTTGCACCCATACCAGCATAAAACTCTCTTTCATTTATATAGATAATATCTTGTATAATTTTTGTCGGTATTTGTATTTGAAAGTCAGGGTCTCTTTTCAAGATAGTGTTCTGTGATATGGTATCTGTTAACGTTATAAACCCTAAACTGTCTAAAAATAAAGTATCAATATATTGATATTCTGTATAATAATCTTTAAGTATTGATAAAGTATCTACATCTTGTGGTATTAAGACTTCAATAGTGTCGTGTTCGGTAACTACTTTAGTTCTCCATTTTGGGACATATATTTCTTTCTCAATTTCTACAGTTTCCCATATAGTATCAACCTTGGTGATTATCTTTGGTTCCACTGGTTTATTAAAAATATTTATTAGACCTCCTCCATTACATTTTTGCATTAGAAGAATTACTATGACCAATATTACTATGGTCACTGACTGAAGTCTTTCCCAATTGTTTTTCATATTTTTGGAGTTTGTTGTGTTTTCTTCCTCTGTGATAATACTTTCGCCCATTTAGATTTAAATTTGTCATAGAATGATGTTAGTTTATTAATTAACTCGACTAAATTTTCATCTAATTTAATCATATCACCATTAACATATACACCATTATTTTCTCCGATACTAAAATAAAATTCTATGTCAAAATCAATAATTTTACCTGACCAATCAACATTACTTCTATATAAATTGAGGGTGCCGAAATCAGAAAGGTCTGAAACTTCATTAACAAAATCATCCATTGTCTCTTGGAAAGATATTTTTTCATCTGTTGATAACTCCAAGCCTTGTTTATCTTTACCATGTAGTGTTATTAATCCACCAGAAACTCTATAAGTCTTTTGTTTATCTTCTTGTGGTTCCGTATCAAATTCATCTTGATTTTCAGAATCCAATGCCAAATTATCAGGTTTAATGTCCATTTCTTTTATTAAACCTTTAGATAATAGAACATCTCTTGACTCTTTTAAGTTGTTTTTAGATAACATATTTCTACTATTATTAAGTAGATTTTTAATTTCGTCGTATTGATTACTCATCTTCTATTTTATTTATAAATATATCAAAATCAAAAGCAGGATTTAAATCTGTAAAATCTACATCATAATTACTTCTACTTGTTATACCATTAAAGTTTTCAATTTTGTCTATTTTAACATTATGACCAATACTTGTTTTAGGTATATTAAACTCGTTACATAAAATTTTAACTAATTCAGATAGTGAGTCCATTTGTTTATCGGTATATGGTTGCCAAAAAAAATGTCCTCTCCATTTTCTCTCATAAATTTCTTCTTTATGTACATTACCTATCCAATTAACAAAATTAATACTTAATGGATGTTTTTTTAACCAACCTAAATTTTCTAAATTTATAACAATTGATTTTCTATTTTGGTGACTGTTTTCCAAAAATTCGCTGTACGTGTTAGGTGGTATTAAATTATATACGTTACCATCTCTGTCTATCAAATAGTGAGGTATTTTTTTATTATCCCCATTGTATCTATACCTTAAAGATTTAACATAATCTTCCATATTTCTAGAAGTATGAGACAGTACTATCTGTTTTTTTCTTTTGTTGTTCCCTATAGGTTTAAAACCATCAATAGTATTAATTTTTAGCATTTCTTTTCTGATAAACCAATCTTTTAGGTTTATTGATATCTAAATCATTAGTATTTAATTTACTAATTTTTTTAGATAAATCATCATTATTTTCATTTTTTCTTAACTTATTGAATAAAAAATTCGCAGCAATAACTAATGAAATCGCTAAAGGGTCAAAAACAAAAATAATAACTAATAGTAGGTAATTAATTATTTCATTCATTGGTATTTTAGTTAATTCGCTTAAATATTTTAGTGGTCCTAATTCACCTGCAAGGTCTGAGTTAGACTCTATCTCTAATATCTTAACATCTAAGGATGTTATTGAGTCTGTAACCGCTTCTACTTTATTTGATACGTCATCTCTCCTACCTAAAGCGTCATCTAATTGTGTTTGTAACGCCTTTCTCGTTGATGATGATGTGGTTGTTATGATTTCTCCGGTTTCAGGGTCCTTATATTGTATAACATTATTAGCTAATCCATCTCTCAATGAATTTATACTCTCATCTAACGTTTGTTTTTCAGTTAAAAGATAATCCCTATTTTCAATAAATCTAGTTCTTTTTAGATTTATCACATTTATTTCTTTATCAATTATTCCTGATTTTGTCGCAGTCTCTTGGTAAGCTGCAGATAAAAATCCATATATACCCATAGATGTTATAAGTACAAGGATTACCGCTGCGGATGTAAGATAAAATCTAAGTAATTTATTTAATGTATCCCAATGTTGATATAATAAAGACGCGATTACTAGTTTAGATATTTCTAATGATGAGGCCATTATTAATACTTCCAAACTAGCGCCTGCGAATAATTTACTTAAACCACTTACAGAATAAAACGCAGCAGAAGCACTCACGGACAAAGCCGAGAGTGCCACTAAAATAGGAAAAATTAGTTTTTTTAATTCACTAAAAAATTTCATTATGGTATTCTTTATCTATAAATAGATAAGAGTATCATAAGTAATCAAAAAGTGTACTACTTTCGTTACGTAGTTTACGAAGTGCCTTTTCTTTAATTTGACGTACTCGTTCTTTGGTTAACCCAAAATCATTACCAATTTCTTCCAATGTTTTTGGTGTGTCTGTCATACCATAATAATCCGTAATAATCACCTTTTCTCTATCGTCAAGAGTATTCATGATTTGTGACAACTTCATTTTAAGGGCATCTTCGTTGTTAAACGAATCGTCAGGGCTTGTTGAATTTTCGTTTTCAATCAAATCAATTAGAGTGTCACCCTCATCGTTAATATGATTATCGAGTCCTGTAGTTTTCGGTAGCATTGCGAACTTACTATCGAGTTCACCATTACCTTTTTGAGCTGCCTTCTTTGCTTTATGTAGGTCTTGAACCACATTTACCGGTAGTCGAATAGTTCGTGAGTTCTCATTGAGTGATTGCAGTATAGACTGTTTAATCCACCATACTGCGTATGAAATAAACCGTAGGTCTCTTGTCCAGTCAAAGTTTTTAATTGCCTTCATAAGTCCATAGTTACCTTCAGCAATTAAGTCTGAAAGGTCAAGACCTTGATTCTGATATTGTTTCGCAACAGTTATGACAAACCTTAGATTACCTTCTAAAAGTTCCTGATAGACTTCTTCTTTTTGTCTTTCAGTACACTCCTCTGAAGTTATGATACGAGCTAACTCTCGTTCACGTTCAGGTGTCATTACTTTGATTTTACGGATGTCCTTCAGGTACATCTGAATTTCATCCTGGTTAATAGGGTTTCCTTCTGCCATTTTATTAAGATTTTGAGTATTCATCGAGTATTTGTTTTTCATCGTCGGTTAAAGATGATAAACCTTTGTCCTTAATCTTGTCCAAAAGTTCATCAATCGTAGGCGTATATTTCTCTTCTTTTTCTACTTTGTTCATGATGTTGTTAAACATCTGTTCCATATTCTCTTCAGAAAAGATATCTTCATTAAGTGAAGACGTAATGTTAATCAAAAAGTTGTCTACGATGTTCATCATATCCTTAAAATTAACATTTGTTTGCTCTATATTATGATTTTCTTCGTGTAAATCAAATAAATTTAATTTTAATTCAGGTGGCATGAATGCATAAAAGTTTTTTGGTCTTTCCATCAAAAAATATTGTGGAACAACTTTCTCCAAAACAATATGTATATGGTCTCTCAAATTATAAAAACTAAATTCACTTTGGAAGTGTAAAACTATACCATAATCACCATAATTATACTTGAGATATGATTTTTTATCTGTGAATATTGATATCTGACTCGCAATTAATTCAACAATTTTGTCATTGTTTTTAAAGTCTCCAAAAATAAAAAGTAAATATTGATAAGGTTCTTGATTTTTATTCATTAATCTTTTGTGTTATACATATATTTATACTAAAAGTAGAAATATGAAAAAAATAATTTTAACTGAATCTGATATCACAAAGATAGTAAGAAAATCCATACAAAACAAACTAAATGAAGATAAATTTAGTGTTGAACCTGAAATCCCAAGACAACCAAGAGAAACGGAAATTGACCGTTTATTTGGTAAATATACTTACCATGTTCCTGATGATGTAATTAGATACATGAGAAAGAATCCCGCTCTCATAGTTAAAAGGTTGTTGGATATATACGGAGAGGATAAGTTAATGAACTATGTGGATATGGCAAGAAACCCAAAAGAGATGAATATGAGGTTAGATAATGACTCATTAAGAGATGAGTTAGGTGAATCAGATGAAGAGGGAGATTGGAGGTCTAAAATCCAAGATAGAATTGAAGGAAGAAAAGAACCACCTACAAGTCCTTTAGATAGTTTGTTTAACTCAGATAGAAAAAGAAAACAACCTACAAGTCCTTTAGATAGTTTGTTTAACTCAGAAGATAATGATGAATTGTATGAGGAGGCTCCAGATACAAACAAAAATGGTAAGATTTCAAAAAAAGAACTTCACAAACATTTTGACTTAGATGGTGACGGTACAGTAACCCCAAAAGAATATGACAAACATATAAAAAACCATATTAAAAAAGCGACAAACGAACAAGAAAAATTAGTTAAGAGATTAATTTCAAAATTGTCTTGAACTTTTTAAGTTTTAATATATATTTATGAAAAATTAATAAGTTATGAATCCTAATTTGTGTGAAAACCGCTTAACTAAACATATATAAAAAAGAGTCCTCCATTATTGGGGGATTTTTTTTGCCTAATAAATTAATTAAAATATAAAAAACAAAACAAAATGAAAAACACAACTGTTTACAATGAACTCGTCCAAAAGATGAGAGAATTTTTCCTAAGTAAAAACTTTAAGGAAGTCCCAACACAATCAAGGTTATCAATCTTAGCCGCATGTGAAAACCCACATTCAGTAAAGACGTTTGAGTACTGTGGTGAGACATGGCCGTTACCACAAACAGGTCAA
>Ga0208161_1001128_pt1 | contig 14508 bp, 10 predicted proteins | sample CB_VirMetaG_3_FD_184538 | JGI IMG/M metagenome (GOLD analysis project Ga0208161, IMG submission 184538) | Freshwater to marine saline gradient viral communities from Chesapeake Bay - CB_1508_1S Viral MetaG (SPAdes) (version 4) | ecosystem: Environmental > Aquatic > Marine > Coastal | place: USA...
TTGTGAAGTTTAGACTCCACCAACTTCAGGGTTCTCTTTAATGTTTCGTTTTCAGAAAGCAGGTTGTCGAGTTCAGCCTCAACAGCCTTTGAATCTGCAACTGCTTCTGCGGCCTCATTCAATTGAGTCTCAACAATAGTATCAACGTTCTGAGGTGCGACCTCTAGAGCAAGCATACCCTTGATTGATTCCATAAGCTCATGGTTACGGAATTCAGGATCTTCAGCTTCTAGCTCTGCACGAGCGTGCTCCTTCATTTCGTCAATTTTTAGACGAAGAAGAGCATGGAACTTCGTGCTTAACGTTTCTACTTGTCGAGCAACTTCTTCTTGAATAGCCTCATTGACTAACTCAGCAACTTTATTGACAGCTTCTTCTGAAAGATTTTCAGGAAGAATTTCTGCAATTGATTGCATCTTATTCATTCTCTTGCTCATAGTATTCCTCTCTAAATAGTATCTACCTATTAAGTAAAAATATTACTTAATAATTTTTATTTTTTCAACGAGCGGGCCATGAAGTATCTAACTTACCACCAACATGAACGTCAGTAGCACCGTTTCGTTTTTTAGTTACTCCATCCTTAGGTTTAGGGGTAGGGGTAGGCGTCTTAGGCTTAGGCTGATCCTGGGCGGCACCACCGGCAGCTCTTTGAGCGTCTCTTTTTTTAGCTTTATCCAAGATTTCAGCTCCTATGCTGGTTCCTGCAAGGCCCTCTCTATCACCTTTTGGGAGATGTTTTTTGTTAAAAGGATAGTCTCCCTCATAAAGAGAAATTAAGGTGAGAGGCTTGTTTGCTCTTTCAGATAGATTTGAGACTCTGCTCAATCTTACACGAGAACTTTCCTTTACAGGAATAGCAGGGCCAGTCTCGTTTCTAGCGGGTTTCAGCTTGTGCTTGTGCTTCTTATCTTTGGTATCGCAGGAAGCTTCATTTACCTTCTTTTTAACTTTCATGACACAATCCTCATAGTTTTTCTTATCGCTTCGTCCCACTTGAGCAGTGCAGATGGCCCAGGGATTATCAGATGTTTTGGCAGATTCATTAAGCTTCTTCTTCAAACGAGCAACAAAAGCTTGTTCTGAGATTGCAGGCTTAATAACATTTTGAACAAAATCAATAGCATGTTGCTTTGATTCTGCGAGTGAAGGGTAAGCTCCCTTGGTTGAAGGGTCAGCAACAAGATCAAACGTAATCATTTTATAATCATCGTTAACGATCTTTGCGCCTTCTGAGGCTTCACTAAGAGTGCCCATACCACGGCTTGAAATACCAATCTTAACTCCTGCGTTGATCAGGCTCTTTGCGATCTGACCTGCTGGAGTTGGGAGGATTTCTGCTTCACCTATTAGGTCGTTGCCCTGCCATTCGAGTTTAGTGATTAGGTGAGAAGCGTTTTGGAGCTTTACGACGCCATCAGCAGGGTGGTCAAGTTCACCAACAAGCTCTCTACCAGAAAGCTTTTCTTGAAGTGACTTGACGCAACTTTCTAATACTGCCTTAGGGTAAACTCTTCTATTGTGGTTTTCCTCTTCCGCACGTTGGAATGTGCCTCGAATACACATAACACCCGTGTCACGAGATTCTGAAATAACCTGTAGGTCGGTTAAAACTCTTACTTCCTTTAGCAGCATATTATCCTCACTTGGTTTTATCTAGACCTTTGATACGATTTGCGTATTTCTTCTTCAATCGGTTATCTGAGGTCTTTCTATGACGCAATCTAGTTCTTACGGCGTGCTTTTTGATTGATTTCCAATCGGCAGATGGTGTAGCTGATCCTGGAGTAAAGCCTTTAGCTACTTTATTACCAACTGCTTGTTCATCATCGGTTCCCCACTTTTGTTTGGTTATGACGTAAAGTCTTTCAGAACCATCGGTAGAAAAGATGTCACCGAATTTACCTTGACGTAAAGCATCCATAATAGTTGGATAAACTTTTACTCTAGACTTTGTAGATTTCGTGACGCCTTTACGTTGTCTACCTTTAGTTCCTTCCTTGGAACCAAAGACTTCAGAACCTTTAGCTTCGTTGATAATAGACAGGAAACTCATCAGCAGTTCCACTTCCGTAATGATTTGTTAATTCTTGAATCAGGATCACTCTTAGTCTTAGCACCTGTAAGCTTCTTCTTCATTCCCTTCATGCGAGAGCAGAAAGACTTACGACGCTTGGCTGCTTTTGAACCCTTCTTCAATTTAGATGGTTTGGTTGTGACAGCAGTCTTCAGCTTTGAGCCTGGATTTGCTGCACGGTATGATGCGACGCCCTTAGCATTTAAGCCGCCTGAAGGATTCTTTCCTTCTTTGCGTTGCCAAGCAGCAGACTTCTTTTCGAGAACGATAGCTTCCTTGATACAAGAGCCTTTAGTATAAGGCTTCTTCCCTGGAGTTGGTTTGTAGCCTTTCCAGCAGCGCCCTTTCTTTCTGGCTGCTTCATTAATGGTAACTCTTGTTAGCTGTATCATGCTTGTTTTCTCTTAAGAGTTTTTACTGGCTTGTAGCCATTTTTAGCTTCTTCTTTCTTAAAGCAGTCTTTAGACTTCTTAGCTGGACCAGCTAAGTTTACTCCTAACATACCTGCTGTCGTAGTTCCGGCGGTCATTTCTGAGAAAAGCTTATTTGCTTTCTGAACAACTTGTTTGAACTCGACCATCAGTTCAAGCATTTCCTGCTTTAAGTCTTTTGATGGTTCCTTGGCTTCGGTAACAACTTTTTTAGTAGCTTTTTGGCTACCAAAAAAATCGTTAAGATCAACATCAGGAACGTCTCTAAGATCAGGCATTGAAGGATCAGAGGCAGCCATCGGAACCGCCTCTGATCTAACATTACCCTCGTTTATCATGTCTTCAAAAAATTGAGAGACACTTATGCTTGGGTAGGAGCTTTTCATGATCACTTAGCCTTTTTCTTCATGAGGAATGCTGGCTTCTTAGCATCTTCAGCATCATCATCATCGCCTTCTTCTGCACCGCCCTTCTTCTTTGCGATAGCAGCCTTTAGAGCAGGAGGTAGACCTTTCTTCTCCTCGACAACTTCTTCTTCAAGAACTTCAAAAGCTTCAGCATCTACTTCTTCGAACATGAGTGAGTCTGAATCTTCGAAGACTTGGTGAAGACCATAGTTTTCGTGGAAAACATAGACTTGCTCATTCTCGTCAGTGAAGACATCAAAAACTTCTTGATCTTCATTAACGAAATAAAGCTCGCCATCAACATCGTAGAATCCAGATTCTATGCTGTCGCTCTCATTAACTTCCTGCTCTGCGGCGACTGACTCGGAAACAATCTTGCCGGGGGCTAAACCAAGGCTAGCCCAATCGCAGCCTTCCAGGAACATTTTAACATCATCATGGTTTGACATAATACTATCCTCGTAAAAGTATTTATTCTTCTTACAAAATAATTAAGTAAATATTTTCACAACAATCAGCAAACAACAGAAGGAAATAACACTAAGGGTATTATAATATTTTGTTGATTGTCGTATTTCTGGTCAATCTGGTTCCCCGAACCAGGCTGAACTTCCTCTAGGGGTCTTGATTCTGGGAAGATGCTAGAGCCTCCCAGGGTAATACCAGTCTGGTATACTATCCTAATTTGATTAGTTCTTAGTTCAGTGTTAAATTGCGTCCCATTAAAAATTAAAGATCCTACATTACCTTGGCTAGTTTGTTGATGTGCTTCTTTTATTAATTGTATTATAAAATCTGTGTTCAAGGCTCCTATATCTAAAAGCGGTAGTCTACTAGTTAGGTCCATTGAATGATTTAAAGCTAACGTAGTATTACCTTGATCATCAACTCTAGTTTTAATAAATTGTATTTCTCTAATTTTTATTTGAGCACCTATCGGCTGCTCTAAACCTCTAGCCCAAGCAGGTAGATTAGAGCAGCCACCGACCCTATTAAACATAGGGCTGCCTATTAAATTCCTTACCTCGTAGGAGTTGCCTAAGCCATCCCCAGGAGGATCAACCCTAACAGGTGTATACCCATCAAGAGGTCTAATAGAATTTAATAAACCAAATCCTCTATTAAAGCAGGGTTCTTTATACTGATAATAAATATCTCCAAACCTACCTTCTGCTCTTAAATATCTAATAAAAATTGGTAGCGTTTGGACAGGATAATTTGGATAAATTACTACAGGCCAACCATTAATATAAACTTCATGATCATTTCTAGGATTTGTTACATTTGGATCATTTACTGGTGCGCTGATAGGCGGAGCTAAATGTGATTCTGCCAATCCAACTCTAGATGGTTTTGTAACAAAAACAATATCTGTGCAAGATAACTTGTCTAGCTCAATACCTATAAACCTACCCTCTACAAGAAGCTTGCTTGGAGTTCCTAATAAATTTGTGGGGTGTAGGGCTAGGTTTGCTGGGGCGACGTTAACGAAGCAGTGAGGGACAAAAGGGTCGGAGCTTAAAACTACTCTTTCACCATTCAAGTAAACTTTTCTTGATGTTGGAGTTTCACATATTGTAGGGCATCCGGCGTGGCCTAAGGTAATATGATTACCTACTCTAAGCATCTGGACCATTTCTTACTACCTCTCTTAGTATTATAGGATCTTCTATATCTGGGTCTTTTTCTAGTAAGACTGATGGCACAGCGTTTACTCTTTGTAGGACTGGTTTTATTCTATACCCCTTGAAGCCAGACTCTAACTTAGTTAGGAAGCTAGGAGGAACTGTATAAATAAACTCAGCAAAATCAGTCATCTTTAATCTGCTAAATACATCCCACCAGGTCAAGTAATCAAAGTTATATTTTTGTTTTATTCTAGATTCTAGTAAATCATAAAAAACTCTACCAACCGCAGATCTCTTTTCCACAGTAAACGAATTAGTAAACTTACTAGAGTCGTATGGGTAGTATATGTTTTGAGTATCATTGATACCGATCAGACCTAATTTATACGTATCCTCTCCTTCGGATAAGAGTTTTGCGTTAATTGCAGGCATGTTTTCTATTTCAGGATTTTCTGTAATAGAAGGAGCTAGTCTCAATCGTCTAGTCACTGTGATAGTATCAATTACTTCTAAGGTTGATTGTGCGTGGAACACTGAATCTTTCGTAGCAGCGACTGGGTTTATGATAACGATGAGGGGTAATGTCCTGGGTAGGATTGAGAATGACCCGGAAGATCTAGACGGAGTGAAGTTCCTGAAAGACACATCACTCTGCTGCCAGTAAAAGTGGTCCTGTTTATCTATGTATTGATAAATAGGATCGTCATATAAAATACTAACTAGCTCTGAGTTAGCTCCATAAGTAGTCGAGTGTTCTTTAATTTCGTCTGCGTCAGTCAGCTTTATATACTTTGCTTTTGTGACAGTGACAAAACTTTCATATGTGTTCTCTTCTTCAATATCCTCAACATCCAACTTGTAATACATTGGCTTGGCTTCGTAAGGTAAAGTATAATTTTCACCTAATTCAGAATCAGCAAATGATGTATTGACGGATAAAGTTACGGCAGGATCTATTGAGAGCATCTCTAGAGAAATCTTTCTAAGTTGTCTATTTGGGAAGAAAGTAGATGACAGAGATGTATCTAATTCTAAGGGTATTTCTTCGCCGTCTACAGTCTCCACAATAAAGTAATAACCATCTCCTGGCCCGGTTGGAATTACTTTAGAAGTTGCTGAGGCAGACTCTAGATAAGCTCCGCCGTCTACTAACATGGATGTTAATAAACCATCTTCAATATTCTCTACAACAAAGCTAGCTTCAATATCTGTCAACAAGAACTTCTTTCTAGCTAACTCCAATCTGTCTTGTAGCTGAACGTAAGCTTTATAATCTGCTGATTTAGCGTAGCTAGCTAATAAGCCTAGTGCCGCCCTTCTGTTTATGTCTACAGCCTCTGATTTCTGCACTATCAAAGGTTGGTAGTTTTTGTGTCTCTCTGCCAGAGTGTAGTAAATTTCTGGGTCGAAGGAGTCTATTGTCCCTGCGACTAAGTGCCTCTTAATTGTTCCTAAGAATAGGTCTAAGTCTACTGGCGTGTTATCTATATCTAAGATTTTTTCGAAAGCTCTTAGTAAGGAAGGTTTAATAGATTTTATTAGTTTATCTTTTGATATACCTAACACATACTTATCATTCCATTCAATATTAGAGTTTTTATTTCTTAGGTGGTATGCGACAGCAGCAGGAATATAATCGTTAAATACATCTAGGTTATGGATATTAGTTGAGTATTCGTCTGATGGATAATTTTCATAATTAAATATGTTGTATATTCTGTGATATACAGACTCTCTACCACTCTCACTATTATCTGTATAAGAAGACTCAAAGAAATCATTAACATTAATTCTATTCAATGATCCAAAAGTTGCTCTACTAGTTTGGTCATAGAGCGGTGAATTTTGAATGATATCGTCTGTAAGTCTTTGTAGAGTTGTATCCTCAATAGGAGGATTAATTCTTGGTTGTCTATTTAAGAAGCTATTTAAAGTAAAATCTTCTAATCCATAGTTATTAACATAAGTATCTGATAATCTAGGAAGCCTTCCTCTATATCCTTCTGATGTTGTTGTGGGTCCTCCTGGATTATCAAAAATTCCCGCAGGATCTGCTGACAGAGAGGGACATGCAGAGTATGTATCACTTGGACAAGTTGGAGGGCTTGTGTGAATGTAAGGGAATCCAGGACCATTTGGATCTATGGAAGCCTGAAAATCGACACGCCATCTAATTGCAGAATAGTTTTGTTCATTAGGCGGAGGACAAAACTCACCTGAAGATACACAAGCATACCAAGTTCTTGGTGTGGGAGGTCCTGTGCGAACTATGACAGTTGGAGTCCACCCAGTCTCGGGACTCCCTGGAGGGACGCCCGTTACAGTCGGGCAGTTAACACTCGTGCATTCGAACATGCAACTAGTTCTGTTTGTGTAACGGCAATTACTAGGTTGTGTTCCTGCTGCAAATCTACCGCAGTGAGTGCAAAATCTTTCTTGAGAGTAAAATCTCTCATTATACGGGGGAGGGCACGGTAAACGATCTCTTTCATCACAACGCCAGTAAGAAGTTGTGCAAGGCTCTTCTGCAAAGCCTCTGTTTTGACACTCTTGTTGGCTTAAGTAAGATCTAGTTCTCCTAACTGCACCTAACTGAAAAGCTTGTGTTTCAGTTACACACCGCCTATTTGCTGGGTCGCAGTTTCCTTCAGGATGATTATAACTAGCGGGATCTTCGTTTGGACAAATACACACCCAAAAATCTTCAATTGGTGGAGGAGTATCACCTCCACCTGGGCCTGGGATTCTGGATATGGGGATAGTCTGCCAGGAATGGGAGCCTCCGCCCCCACCTCGATTTATCCCACCAGGAGGGATAACCTTAGATCCTGGGACAAACTCTCCACATCCAAATCTTGCTTCAGCCATTATGCAAGCCTTATTATAGGTTCATTCTGTGCTAATGTTGTAGGCATACCAGCATAGCCAGAAGGAATACCAACAATGTTAAAGGTTACTGATGGGTAATTAGCTAAACCCAGGGGGGCTAATGGTAAATTATTTTCTCCTGATAGGTCTGGGAAGCTCTCTCTTCGGATCTCTTCAGTCAGAACGCCGAACCCTGCTAGGTTTCCTTCTCGGTCATCAGCGGGAAGTATGTCAGCTTCGGAAACCCAAGCACAATAAATAGTAAACTTATCCCGTTCTTTGCTTACCCAAACGTCAGCAGAGCCACCCTTTGTGTGCTCTGTAGTATTGCTAGCGCGAGATGTTAGAGGGAAGCAGTTTAGTAATTGTGCATTTACGGTGTAGTCATCCATCCAAGGAACACTATCTCTATTCAATCGAATAGTTTTCTTCACAAAGAAGACATCTGCAAATCCATCAAACTCATCGGTGCCAAATCTAGTATTTCTAGACCCTCTATTATCACCATTCCAGAAACCATACTTAGTAGTTCTTCTGGCTAGGTCTCCTCTGATTCTTCCGCCAACTCTGGTCTTAAAAATTCTGTCGTTCTTCTTAGTTCCTGCGTCTGGGTTGCGGAGCCTAAGAGCCCAGTCCGTTATATCCCAGTCAGGTAGATCAGGAATTACTAAATCCTGTCTATAACCATAACGAAGGAGTAAGGTTGCATTTAGATCTGCCTGAGATAAATTTGATCCTAACTCTAGTTGAATCTTATGTTGGATTGCTGCTTCGGGACCATACAAGGCTCCGCCTAGAATATAGCCACCACCAACAACTCTCGGCACAATAATATTGTTTGGGTTATTACCAGAGCCAGTGGACCCACCACCACCGCCACCACCAGAGCCTCCATTTATCTTTGATTGATAGTCTTCATACATTCGCTTAAGCTCATACTTAAGCTCTAGTTTGCTGACTACAGGATTTGATATAGAGATCTGAGGGATAGAGGCTGCGATCCCTGCTCTCTCATTGTAAGAGAGTTCGGTCGTTCTAAAGAACGGTCTAATATCGACTAAGGCGTCAGAAGTTAAAACTTGAAGACCCGCCTCATTGAATACAGTATCTCTCCTAACTGCGATGTAGGCAACGGGTAGGATTGATTGCCCAACTAAGTAAGGATCGTTTAGCTCAAGCTGCTCTGACAGCAGTGGAGCCACGTTCATAAGGTCATCTGGGGATGGGAACGATCCTCTGATACCCTCGTTCTCGAAGCCGCCTACTACAGTCTTAGAGTCTCCTACGTCAGCGACAATCTGCGGATTACCATTCTCATCAACACCTCCACCATTAGTTTGGGGAGACGCAGCGTCGCCAGACGGATTCTTGAACAGAATAGCACCAGCACCTTTGATTATCCCTAGTTCTGGTTTTGCTATCGTTCTGTATCCCGACTGACTAGTATGATCTAATACTTTAGTCTCTAAAGCGTCAATAGGTCTAGAGTAAATAAACACTAAGTCTATTCTGATGTTAGCTGTATCTCTTGATACTCTATTACCATCTTCATCAATATAATCAAAATCATTGATGTTGAATGGTGGGATTTCAATCTCAAGTTCTTGTGCTACATCAACGACTGAAGTTCTAACAATACCTCGCCAGAACTTCATGAACAAGCTTTGTAATTGAGAGTCGGCTGCAAAACCCACAGCCGGATTATAATCTAGCCAGTTACTAGTCCACAGAGTTGCGTCTGCTTGATTAGCCCAGAACCCAACATCTTTAATCGGTAAATGAGGGTCCCAAGTTACAGGAGTTTGTCTGTAATCAATGAAAGCTTCATACGGTGTTCTAGCAGTATAAGTAAATGCTCTCTCCATTAAACCGTTCATGAACGTTGGAGTGAACTCTGATTCAGAAGTAATCGTATCAATAGCTCCACCGAGAGTTGCTGCATATTGACCTGGAGTTGGGGTATTGTAGGTCCCAACTTCCCATGCAGGCGCTTCGCTAAAGATGGTGCCAGCTATCCTAGCCAGGGTCATGAAGCGGATAGAAGAAGTAACTTCGTTGATTCTAGCTGAGTATCTGCCCGGAAGAACTCTGACCTTGTTATCGGTTCCATTTACATATGGCTTGAGTTCTAAGAAATCCTCTCTAGAGAAACCTGAGCCTACGGCTGCTTTACCTAACTGATCCTTCAGCCAAAGGTCATTCTCCATTAGCTGTTGGAGAGGGATGTTGTCTACCTCCCAATAGTAAGGATCATTTGCCGTGAAGTATCGAATAGGAGATCTAAATCTATAGTTAGATTCGACGTAATTAAATTCAGCCATATTAGTTCTCTTCTAATAAATCAAAGTGGTTACAACTCTTGAAACCTTTACCTTTCTGCACGTTAGCACCGGATCTTCCGTCTCCATACGATGAAGTCTCTGCATAATAAATAGTGCAAATTTGAGGTCGATTTGATGTTCCCATCGCTCCGTTTTTGGCGTTAGCGAACAAGTTTGCCGCAGACTCGTCCAACAGAATCGAGTTAGGGTCGCATTTCACAAACTCATTAGCGTAGTAATACCCACCTGAATATGATAGACCTTCGTCTGTAACTCTTAGTAATTTTCCGTAAATAGAACTTGCAGCAACATTACCTGTGGCCGGACCTGATGGGTTATAACCTTGTGCAAATAGTTGTTGGATAATTCCCATACCTCCGCCATGAGTTAATACGTTTGCCGCAGAATCTACCCCGACATACAAGCGGAATGGACCTTGGTTTTCGAATTTATTTTGACCATAAGTCACCATAGATCCGTCCGGGAGCTGCCAGTTATTTGACGTGACTCCAGAGCCTTCTCCATAGAAGTCTAACACTGACAGGGTGGATGTGTCTGGTGTGGATGAGGGTAAACCGAAGTTTGATAGCCCGTCAGCAGAAACCCAAACAGCGGAAGGACCATGATATCCTGCACTAGTAGGATAAGCTCCACTCACACTAACGTGATCTATGTGCATCGTAGAGTTGTTAGCTACGTTCCAAATAAATAGACGGCTACAGTATTCATCTGCTGCACTTGTATCGTAGTAAGTGGAACTTGCGTTCCAGTAACCACAAGGGAAGTGAACGTTTCTTACTCTTACGTGAGACCCATTTAATGCTCTTAGACACACGCCACCCTCAGTAACTGAGGTAAGAGCGTAAGGATCATTAGTCCAAGGATCATCACCAAAGTAGTATCTGTCTCCATCTTTAGTCATTCTACACTCAGAGCCTCTTCCTTCGAGGACTTGAGGGAATAGTGTGTAATCCCCTTGTTCATTCGGGTTAGGATAAATTTGCATGAATCCCCCGGACACGTAAGGACTGAATTGTAGAGTTGTGCTGCTATCGTAATCAGTATTAGCGACATCGGCTTGACCCCAAAGGGTGTTGTAATCACCAAGATCTTCCATGATGATATTTGAGTTATTATTTGCTACAAGGTTAGACTTGTAAGCTTTCAACTCAATCATTGTGTGAGATCTCGCATCAGTTAAGGTGAATCCCTCTATGTCAAACTCTCCGTTTTGTTTCTTGTGAGGTTCGAAAACTATGTTAGAATTATTATTTGCTAATACGTTTACCGCACCGTCATAAATAACGTTTGGTCCTCTGAAGGTTATCGTCGAATTATCTTCAGCACAAATAGCAGCATAATGCTTCATCTCTAAGTATGAAGGGAAGTCTTCTCCTCCTATGTAAGCACACATAGAACTTACAGTCCCCAGAGAGAAAACTTCAGAACCATTCGTTGCTAATATATGAGCACCCTTAGCAGGTCGTGATGCTAGACCTTCTCTTATAGATGTAGCATTAATTAATTCAGCTATAGAAGCGTTGCACTCAATTCCTGGTAGTAGGGCTTGTTGTGTATCATTTGATAATCCATGAGCATTCAGGAATACTAAACGACCGAAATATTTCTCCATCCCTCCCTGATATCTGTTGGGACGGAACGTAGAGTTTCTCATTATTAAGTGCTGACCATTACCATGGAATTTGTATGTATATTGTTTTCTAAAGGAAGTGGTCTGTGGAATAACATTCGTTGAGTTATAATCAAATCTGTCAGTTGAGGAAACTCCGTTTAGGTTGTATCTAAACTCTGTGTTATCTAGACGGATTCCATAGATATGATTATACTCTACAGTAAACTCTTCTAGATTAAAATTACTGTTACTAGCCTTAACGCCTCTAGTGTTGTTAAAAACTTCTAGTCTACCATCGTAGGTAAACCGACTGTTCTCCATTTCGATTCCATAGTTAGCGTTGCCTTCTATAGAAAGAATGTCCATGAACTTAAATCCTTGAGCCGTAATAAGGTTGCTCTCTGGCCTAGGCTTTCCTCCTCTAACAATCGAGTTGATTAGTCGAATACCTGTAGAGTTCCTAGAGATCATCTTTAGGTAGAGACCTGCATTGAAGGCTCCTACCCCAAGACTCGTAGTATGCTCTTCTGTGGTGTTAAAGAATAGCTCAGAGTTGATAGCTTCTATACCTGCTGAATCATCTCTTCGTGGATCGAAAGAATTACTGTTTTCAGTTAACCATAAGCCAGACTTTCTATCACCATTCTCGTCTAAACCATAGCATCTATTAACAAACAAGTCTCTTCTAAAATCTACATTAGAATTCTTGATGCTAATACCCTTGGAGACATAGTGGTCAACTGCAAGACAATCTAGGCTTACAGTCGAGTCCGAAATATCTACACCTATTTCGGATGTAGCTCCATCACCTGCACAGAAGAAACCTCTAATATAGATTGGACCATTACAATTAGATACAACTATCTTGTTGAGATAGTTTCCATAGAACACAGGCCGTAATACCGACTCGGCGCTGCCTGGAGTTGCTGTGAATGATCTCCATAGACGGTCTCCTGTCGCCTGTATAAACGAACTTGGGTCATACTCTGATACCTCTGAACCAGCACTTTCTTCATACACTGAACCTGTAATACTTAAGTAATTCACTGTTGGAGAAAGAGACAAGAAATACTCTGGGATAGTCATGTCAGCTACACTTAATCGTGTAAGCTCACAATTTTCCTGAAGTGCTGGTTTAGTTCCGTAGAATCCCTTATAAGAGTTTCTAGCTCTTTCGTCAGTTCTATAGTTTCCGAAGTTGTCACCGGAAGAGAAGACATAAGGTCCTGATATAGTTTTAGGCCCAGCACTAGCATAATTCCCAAAGAATGAGAATACTGAGTCTCCTGGGCTAGATGAAACATCCTTCCACAGACTGTTAGTGTAATTTGTGTGAGGGCCTGTAGTTACTCTCGTAGCTCCCGAAGCCTCGATCGCAGAAACTACAGGAATTGCAAAAGTAGTTCTGTTTATAATCTCAAGGCTACCACTTGGCCCCATGGTAATATCTCTAAGGACCAGATCACCTAGTTCACCGAAATTAGCTACTTCAATTATCAGGGGGTAGTTTAAATACTTGGGTAAAACTTTAACACAAGAACTTAGGTCGGCAAAGATGTTCTTATTGCAGCCCATAGCTGTCGGATCAGCATCACCTGAAACCAGTAAGACCATGCCTGGGATGGATGAAGTTGGGTATCCTAGCTGCTCCCAAAGAAGTTCAGTTCTTTCATCAAGATCGTATAGAGGCAGGTTATCTTGTTCAAAGTTATAGAAAGACCCAGGATGGAACTTAGTCACATGATCGGTCCAACAACCAAACAGTTTACCAGATCCTGAAGCTGAGTAAATGTCTTGGGGATAATATTGATAGGTAGTCATCAGAAGTTAAGTGTCCATCTAAATACCAGACTAAAGTCTGAAGTCTTAGCAATTGGGCTAAAATGTCTGTATGCCACGAGCACTGAGGTGTCACCACCTAATCCAAAACGATCCCCAAAAGGGTTCTTCATAAATAGACCAACCTCGTTTAGAGGTGCATCGGAGCCATCTCTTTGAACGCCGTTTGCTGCATATTGGTCTAAGGTTAGTGTGTAACGAACGCTATTTGGGCCTACTCTAGAAACCTTATGTGTTGGGATATAAGCAAACCACTGATCTTCTTTGTAAGTGCTTATTGTCGTAGCATGATAACCACTCACAATTAATACCCTGGCTTCGGTTCCATATTCCTCTAAAGAGCTAAGGGGCTCTACTAAGCTATTTGTTCCTACAACTTCATTTGCTACGGAACCGCTTACGCCTACTTGGAATCTGTCGATCTGGTATTCCAGCACAGAGCCTGGGCCTGACAGGCTAAACATTTGAGCCAGCCCCACGCCCATACCTGAGACAATGATATTGTGGTCATCGAAGACGACTTCCTCAGATCCATCAAGATAAACTTTAGAGATCTGCAAATGACCTTTAATATCTAAATCTTCAATAAATTTGTAATTCATTAGAATACCCAACGCCAAACAATCTTCAGAGTATCATTCAAAGCTAATATTCCTGCTGTTGCACCATCATCTTGGTAGTAGGTAATATCAGTTGTAAAAGTCTTCCTAGCTAAAAGTCTGTATTCCATGTCATCGGAAGCTCCGAGATTATATGGAGGTAACATACCTTTATCTAGCATCTTTCTTATATCAATTCCCCAAAGACCTATATTATATATTCCACCATAAGCATTTAATACAATTAAGTCTTGAGGCTCTATACCAAGCACAAAACGAATTTCTGTCCCATCATCCCAGCCACTATCATATGATAGCAGTAATCCGCGGTATTCTTTGGCTGTTTCTAAAGCTTTGCCAGAAACCATAGAATTAACTGTATTTACTATGAAGCCTCTAGAATCTATTGCAGAAGGGCTAGAAAAAGTATTAAGTCCTTTAGTATTATTCAGAAGAGCAGAAACAACAACGTTTGACGTAGCGTCTAAAGGTGTGCCGGTGACTATATAAAATTTAAAATTACCAGCAGGAGCATAACAACCAAAAATTTTGTCTTCTGCAATTTTATTTAGGTTATGCCCATAATCATAAAGCCCACTAACAGCAGTTGACTCAGACTCTAATCTAGTCATCTTGGGGTTTGATGCTTCTGGTAAGATTGCGATGTTGTTAGCCTCTGCGAATGCGCTAGTATGGTATGCAGAG
>Ga0208161_1001129_pt1 | contig 14506 bp, 25 predicted proteins | sample CB_VirMetaG_3_FD_184538 | JGI IMG/M metagenome (GOLD analysis project Ga0208161, IMG submission 184538) | Freshwater to marine saline gradient viral communities from Chesapeake Bay - CB_1508_1S Viral MetaG (SPAdes) (version 4) | ecosystem: Environmental > Aquatic > Marine > Coastal | place: USA...
CCACGAATACATGCGCCGGGCATCAAGCATTCCCATCGTCATAGGGCTGTTGCCGCCACCCGTGCCGTGCTGGTAGCGCACGCGGTAGGTCATGTTCAGGTTGCCCAACTTGATCTGGAACACGATCCAGCCGCCGTACCCGCCAGCACCGATGGGCGAGTGTGCCCGGTCCTTGATCGCCCGGACTAGGTTCGTGGTGGGGCAAGTCTCGTGATGCCGCCTCCATGCTGTCTCATGGTTTCCATCGGCCAGGACCGCGATGTGGCTGGCGTATGGCGCGAGCAGGTCCGCCGCCTGGTCGATCACACGATCAAAGTAGTTGTCGCTCAACAGCGTGCTTCGTAGCGCCGCCTTGCTGGCCCGCCTGTCGTTGATATTTTGCATCAGGTCGAGTTGGTCACCTACCCCGATCACTACGGCATCCCGCTCCACCGCCTCAGCCAGCAGCCGGGTGAGGATGTCGTTCCGGGCCGCCGTGGAGTCGATGTGGTTATCCGCGATCAGGAGAATCCACTGACTGAAGTCCCGGCAGTTCGGGCGGGCGATCTTGACCGCGTGGACATTGCGTCCGTGATGCTCGACGCTCCAGCGTCGCGGCCTATCAGGCAGGCGCTGGCGTGCCGGCGGGGCGATGATTTCGCCGTTAGAGGAGCGGTTCTTGGCGCGCCGTGCCATCGGTTTCCTTCAACTGGAGTTCAACGCGGGGCCGCTTGGAATCGACGGTAAGCACCAGCGGGTAGTGGATGATTCCGGCATCGTCGATCAGCAGGCCGCCATCGACCAGGCCATCGAATGTGGCCTTGAGCATGCCGAGCAGGTTGTCCCGGTCGCGTCTGCGGCTGTCGCGTGCGAACCATGTCGCCTGGCACTTCGCCCCCTTCCATCCGCCTTTCACGCCTTGCTCGTGCATGGCGATTTGGCATTGTGCCCAGGATTCAACGCGAGCGTTCTTGGTGGCCTTGGCCCGCACCCCCCAATGCACGCGGGAGTTCACGGAGAGGGAGCGCGGAGGGATGGCTACCGTGACATGCAGCGCTTCCATGCGTGCATCCTGCCTCCGATGGATGTTTGGAGCAAGGGATGCGTGCCGTCCATGGCACGATCCCACCCAAACTCAACCGCAGTCTAGCCGTTCCGCTTCCTCCGTGTGCGGGTGAACGGTTCAACTGCGGTAAACACTTCCGCCGCAAGCCGCAAGCCGGCGATGGCCTCCTCCATGTCGAAAGCGGTCGGGAAGTGCTTCATGCACCGTCTGGCCTCTTCTCGGATTGGCTTCGGCACGCCCGGCGTTCGCTTGGCATCAAGCAGGGCCGACAGGAAATGCCGGGTCTTGGCGATGGCCGCGAATCGCTCGGAGGGCAGCGTCATGGCCGGATGCTACTCCAGTCGCCCGGCGGATTCGTCACTTACTGGCGGCGGTTCCTCGGGCCAGCGCCCGTACCTCGCGTGGTGCTGGAGGATCTGGATTATCTCCGCGGCCTGGCGAAGCAGGTCCGAGCATGGCTTCCCGAAATTGTTGGCTCGGTTCAGGAGGATCGGCACGATGTCCTGCATGGGGTCGATCATGCTGGCGTTCCCTCTAGGGTTTCGATGGGGTGCAGGTGATCGGCGGGGACGATGTAGTACCCGGCTCCCTCGTAGGCAAGCCATTCGCTGCGTTTCGCGTCCTCGGCTGCGATCCAGCCGTATAGGTGGAGTTCCCTCATCGACCCCGTAACGAACACGATCCGCCGGCCATCCTCATCTCGGGCCTTCACGAATGCCCTGCCGTTGGCGTTGTAGCGTGCGTCGATTTCGCCGCCGATGTCCGGTGCCTTGGTTCGCGATGAATCGACCAGGCCAGACCAATGGCGGTCAAGGGCTTTGCATACCGCCAGTTCCGCGATGGCCCCGAATATCTGCTGTGAGAACCCGTCCCGCTCGCCCTGCTTGGGTGGCGACAGGTCGGGCACTCCCTCCCAGTAGTTCTTCAGTTCCCTCCGCAGGCCGGCGATGGATGCCGCATGCACCTCTTCAAAGGTCAGCCGCACGATCATGGCGCAATGCCCCCTTTATCCCCCTCGGCAATCGTATCGCGGAAGCAGTCCCATCCATGTCCCTTTGCAACAAGTGTTCCGTCGCCTCCCAGCGGCAGTTCCACATGCTGGCAGAACCAGCGCCTCGCCTCGTCCCGCTCACGCCGCGCCTCGCGCAAGGCTCGCCAGAGCGCAGCCTCAACCGGGTTCGCACACTCGCCGTGCGTGGACGGAATCTGGACTTGTGATGTTTCTTCGGTCGGCGGATCTGTGGGTTGAGGATTCTTCACTGGAACACCCCCTGCTTCTGCATTGCGGCCCAGACGATGCCGCGGGTGAAATTGCTCCACTCCGTGACATCGGAAGGAAGCGGCTCTGCCGTGATCGCCTGCACCGACCTGGCATAGGCCACGCCGGCGGCGATTTCCTCGCGGGTTGCCAGCACGAGCAGGCGCATGATGTCCTTCCGGTCGCGTTCCACCTCGCCCTCGTCAATCGCGGCTCGCTCGGCCTCGGCCTTGACCTCGGATCGTCGCCGCAGCCGGCGGATTTCCTGCTGCAACTCGTCTGCGGTGATGCTGCTTCGCCCTAGCGTCGAACGCATGTTCTTGATCGCCGACGCGGCTTCCTCGTCGCTGAATGGCTTCAGCAGCGTGAACGCTTCCTGATAGCCCTTGTTTGTATCGAAAGCCCACTTGGACTTCGGGAATGCTTGCCTGATCGCGTCGAATCCATCGGGTGTCATCGCGTGTCCTCCGGTACGGGGTCAAGGTATCGCTTCTGATGTATCCAGGTCGCTGGATGCGGAATGTACTGCTGCTCGGTGCTGCGGTATTGGTGAGCCATGCGAACGATGTGCTCGCGGAACACCTCCACCGCATCGTCTAGATCATCCAGATCCTGCTCTGTCGCGTATTCGCGTATTGCCCGGTCCAGCAGGGCCAGCGTCCGAGCCTTGCCCACCCGGCGTGGAAACAGGTTCCAGAGTCGATCCAGCGCGCCATCTGGCATCCGCAGCCGTCGCCGGCCCGTTTCACTATTGCCTGAAACAGAACCACGCTCGACGGCATCGCCGTTGAGCAAGTGTGTTTGACTGATTTCGCTCCCGATCCCAGATCCCGATCCCGATCCCGATCCCGATCCCGATACCCTGCGTGACGCATCCGTTTCGCATGCGTGAGGCATGCGTGAGTGCTTCGCTAGTGCTGCGATTCGTGCTGCCTCCCGCCTGCGATTGGCGATGCCAAGGGACTTCTCACGGTGTTCGCTGCACCGATCATTCCGCCGGTAGCCGTCCTCGCAGATCGGAATCTTCGGCTCAATCAGTTCCCAGTGCTCAACCGTGCCAGGCGATAGCCGCTCCAGCACCTTCGGATCGGCTGGTAGGTGGCCCGTCGTGTATTGCTCGCACAACAGGATCAGGTACGCCCACCGTGCTTCTGTGGGCCACCCTCGGGTAGTCCAGCAGAAACGCTCAAAGTAGAACGGCATGAATGCCATCACGCCGTCTGGTTGCGCCTTCGCGCGTTCAGGCTGTAGACTCAATCGAAGCCTCCTGCGCCTGGTGTCGGCGCGGTCATGGTTAGAAGCGGCTCGCCTCCACTGGCGGGCCGTTTCGCTTATCAGTCTACCCGTGTGTCCGCATCATGGGAAGCGATCCGCTCTCAGGTATCGCATCCCGCCTCCAGCACCTTGCCGACATCCTCAATCCAAGCCTGGACCGCCTGCGGATCGCGCCACTCATCCAGCGACTTCATCAGGCCCGGCGCGTTCGCCTGCGTTGTGCCGACCGCCTCCGCGATGGCCGATGGCCGGAGCGTGGAGTACCGGAGCATGGCCGCGAACGCCATCCGCCTGGCCGCGACGCTCTCCGCGTCCCGGGCCGATGGCTGCGGCCACGCTAGACCACGACGCTGGAGCGCGAGCAGAATCGCTTCCTTCACCTTTTGGCTGCCGTACATCACGAAACCCTCAAGTATGGGAACTTCTCGACCAGCCGAGCGAAGGGCAGCACCGCGCCACCCTCTAGCCGCTCGCGGATCGCATCCTTGTCCACTTCGCGCGAGACAACCTCCCGCATGAACTCCTCCGGCACATCATCAAACACCTCCATCGCCGGCCTGCCGCCGGGCATCGCCACCGTGGCCCGCCAGCGCGAACCTTCAACTTTCTTGATGCCTTGTGCCTGCATGACGCGAAGCACCTGGGCCTTGAACCATGCGGCCACCGCCTCGTCCCGCTTGGCCCGCTGACGCAGCCTGTCGGCCTCGGCCTTGCGGGCTTCGCCGCGGCTCTCAATCTCCCGCACGAGGGTCAGCAGGTCATCAATCGCGGCGGGCAGGTTCTCCGCCTTCTCGGCGAGGGCATCGATGTGTCCCTCCAGTTCGGTGATGTCGCCGCCGGATTCCTCGCTGGCTGCGATCAGGTGTTCCAGTTCGCGTGCGGCCTCGGTGGCTTCGTAGATTCGTGATAGTGCGCTCATGGCATCTCCTCTGGAATATGGATCGTCAGTTCGCCGCTTTCGATCTTGCCGAGCAAATCGTTTAGTTCCTCCTCTGACATTTTCGGATCAAGTTCGGCATCAAGTGCGACCTGTGTTGCCTTCGCTCCCAACAGATAAAGAATCAGCACCGCGCGTTGTAACTTTTCGATCTTGGCCTTCAGTTCGTCGAGTTCTGGCATGGGGTCCTTTCGTGCGTTTGCGTGCGTTTGCGTGCGTTTGCGTACACCGGATAGCCAGGGCGGGACTTGCGTCAACCGCCCCGGCCTACCGGGGGATCAGAATGGGATGTGGTCCTCGGCTGGCACGGTCGCCGGCTCGGGCTTCGTGGTGGATTCTACCGGCTGCCATCGGAGGCCGTAGAGGGTCCACCCGTATTGGCCATCGGTGAGCATCGCCTGTACCGCGATTGCGGAGTCCCGACACTCGCTCGCCGCGTTGGCGACAACCGAGTCAAAGGTCGAGGCCCATTTGTCCTCGCCAGCCGTCTGGAACAGGATCGCCCACCGGCTGCCGCCCTTGGCGGTCGGCTTGTCCGACTTCTGAACCCGCAAGATCCGCATGTTATCGGAATGCCAGGCAGCATCACGCGGGGGTCGGCTGCCGATGACCTCCTCGTAGGAGCCGCTAGGAGCCGCCGTGGCCGGTTCCTGGGCCTTGGGTGGGGTCGGGGCTGCCTTTGGGGCCGGAACGGCTCTGGGGGCATCCTGCTGCGTCTGGCGGGGTGCGGGGGCCGGAGCGGCCTTGCGAGGCTGGAACTTGGAATCGTCCTGCTTGTCCATCTCGTTCTCATCCTCACGGGGGACGAGCAGCAGGTCGCGCAGGTAGTAGCCCATGCTCGCGGTCAAGGATCCAGCCATGGCCTTGTCGATGGGCTGCTGGCCCCGGGGAACCGCGACCCAGGCCACCTCGTCCGTGACAGCCTCGCCGCTGGCGGCGTGCGTCAGGATGAAAGAGGATGTCACCAGGCCGCCGCCTTCGGGTGTCCCCTCAAACCGCCAGCCGGCCCGCCGAAGCGTCAGGCCCGCCCCGTGCAGGACGGCGCGGCAGGCCGCAATCATGGTTTCGCTGCTGGTGTAGGCGTACCCGTAGGTTCCGCCCTTGAACTGGCTGTCCTTGCCGACCGATGGCAAGGCCTGTTGTGCGGCCAGCAACGCGCTGGCGAGTGATTTCGTCTGTGTCATGGTGTCTCCTGTAGGGGTTCACGGCCAGCCACCCCGGCTGGCATGGCATCAATATACAGGCGGAATACCGGAATGCAAGGGGCGAAATAGGAAATCTACAGAAATCCTATAGCGGGGACTTGCCATCTGCCGAAATGGGTGTATCGTGAAAGCGTGGCCGGGGCGGCCACCCGAACGGGCCGGTTGCCCGAGAACAGGAGACAACCATGAACACCCGACAGACACAACACCTGACCGTGGACGAGGCGGCAACTGAGGCTCGGAATGCTGCGATGAGTGCAGCAGTAGCAGATGCCCTGCGTGAAGCGTGCGCGCTGCTGACGGCTCGCGGAGTTCTTGCTGAAGTCACCGTGACCCCCGTCAATGGCCGCACCCGCTGCCGAGACAACTTCTGATCTAGCACCCTCACGAGACAAGGAGACACCCATGACCAAGTTTGCAATCGGCAAGACCTACTCAGAGCGATCCGGGATCGCACCGCGCACGCGATGGACTGTCGCTGCACGGCGGGAAACCATCACCAAGACGGGAGGCAAGGTGGTGTGGCTTCGATGGGTCAATGCTACGACCGCGTTCAGCGCTCGGGTGAGCGTTGAGCATGGCAGCGAGGTTTGCAAGGGTTGTTACTGCGGATTTCTGGTGGCGAAGGGAGGCCGCTAATGCAGACCACGATCAGGGCCACGCTCTGCGAACTAGTCGAGGGCCACACCCGCCTGCGCGGCCCGAGCGAGGAGCAACGCACCCGCCAGTTCGTGGAGGCCATCCGGTTGCGGGCCGGAGTCACGCCCGCACAACTGACCGCCGCCCATGTCTGGGAGGCTGCGATCCGCAATCGGGATGCGGCCTACGCCAGGCTCGAGCAGGTGCAGCGTGGCGAAATCTGCGGCACGCTCGAGGATGCCGAGGATGAATGCGACGCGGCGCACAACGCCTGGGTCGATGCGGACGCGGGTTTGTTCAACCTGTGCGGCTCCGTTGAGGTGGAGGTGTCCCGTGCAGTCTGATCCGATCATCCTTACCCCAGATCCCGAATGCCGCCTATGCCACGGGCGCGGGCAATTCTACGAGCGGCACGCGCCGAACATGAGCGAGCGTCTAGTCTGCGATTGTGTCATGCGGAACGCTCCGCAGGACGCGGAGAGTCAGGCACGCATCGACGCTGGCGACTACGAGATTGAGCAGCCCGAGGAAGAGGATTTCGACGCGGACGATTTGGCCGATTCGGACGATGACTATGACCCGCAAGAGCGCATGGTGTGGGATGGGAGGGACGAGCCATGACCTACCGCCACGAAAGCCGGGCCGCGTTGGCCGGAACCGACCGGAACGCCACCGAGCAGCGGGTGCTGGATGAACTCCGCATCCGGCCCGCCGGCCTGACCTGCGACCAGTTCATCGCGATCACAGGCATCCCGCACCAGACCGCAAGCCCCGCATTCACGCACCTAGAACGGCGCGGGCTAATCACGCGAACGGCGATCCGTCGCGCCACTCGCACTGGGAGCATGGCCGCGGTGTGCATGCTCGCGGAGCCTGGGCTGTTCTCACGAACTAGGCTGAGCGTGGCAGATCAGTACCGAGCAACCATCCGGGCTGCTATTGCCGCCCGCGAAACCGGAGACTGGGGAGCATTCGATGACGCATTCGGCGCGTTGCCGGAGCGGGACAGAAACAAGATCCAAGGAGCATGACCATGACCACCGTAGACCTATCAGATAAGGAATTGGCCTTCATCCGAGCGAGGATGGAACTTACTGCCATGAACGAGACGAGCACAGACGCGACGATGGCGGAGCAAATCCTTGACACCCTCGCGTTCGCCATCGCCTGCAAGCCGCTCGCACCCAAGCCGGCGGCCCGGAACATGGGCGAAGTGCTGGCCCGGTTCGATGCGATGATCGGAGCGGTACGATGATGCTTGCGATGAGTCCATCCCAGACCGTGCATGACCTGCTATCGACCATCCCAAGCGTGGCGATGTGCTGCGGCACCACCACGCAGGAGGTAAGCGTTACCACGCTCAACGCCCTGCGAACCGCCGCGGCGAACGCCTGCGACGAGGAGGAATGCATCCACCGCATGCTGGCGGCGTGCCGCCGGGTGATCCAGCGGGAAGTCATCCGGTGCCAGACGCAGGCAGATGCCGATGCCGCCGGGAACGGCGGAACCCCGAACGCACGAAGCGAGGAAGCCCTGCGCAACTCGCGGGAACTGCTGGCTTCCATTGAGGCCCGCCTGGGGGTGGACTGTGACTAGCAGCGCCATCGCCATCGTGATCGCGACCGCCTCGCTCATCATCGTGATGTTCACCTGGAGGAAGCAGAAGCCCCGCCGGGTCCGCAATCGCGGCTACATGCTGCCCACGAAGCGCCCGGATCGGATCGTTCCGTGGTATCCGCAGGTCGTGCCGCCCGATGCCACCCACATGACCTACATCCTCGTGGGCGAGGGGCCGAACGGTCGTACCTTCGCCCTTCGGAATCAGACCATCGCGGAGGCCATTCAGGAGGCGGCACTAGAAACATGCCTCGTGAACCCCGTCATCCGCCAGATGTGCGCGCTGGAGGATGACTTGTACCAGCGAGGATGCCAGCCCGTGACGGAGGTTCGGTTCGTGCTGACGCAGCACCAGGACGGCGGCGAACGATGGTGGAGCGGGAGGAAGTGGCTGCCCCGCTGGCACCGGGATGCCGCCGTCTACGATATCTGGGGCACGAAGTTCTGATCCATTGGGGCCGGGCCGCCCCGTCACTGTGCCCGGCTGTCTCCCGCCCCTGCCTGGCTTCCGTCAGGCGGGGGTTTTCATTTCGCTACGCTTCCGCACATGGCAAGGATGCCGAAACCGAAACCCGTAAATCAAATGGATGTGCTGGAGGATGTGAGCGACGAACTCCGGCAGATGGAACTGTTCGGCCTCGCCGGCGACATTGAGGCGGTTCATCAATGCCTCGCGTGCATGCTCTCCCTGACCCGGTTCGGGGATGTGCTGTTCGGGGATGAGATACGCAACATCCTCGGGATACGCCACAACCTGCGTCCACGACGAGGGACGGGCCTAGACCCGATGAAGGGCCGCAGACGCGACCGCCGGACTAGACGGTAACGAGGTTGTCGTTGATCGTGGGCGTGGCCGAGATGGGCAGGTAGATACCCTGCGCCTCGGGCCGTAGCCAACGCTGAAACGCCTTCATAAAGATGCCATCCGTGCCGCTGCCCGTCGTGGAGGCCACCGCGATATTGCCGCTGTCATTCACCGCCCAATCCGATGTACCGACCGTGACGAGGGCGACCGGGCCGCCGGGGTACAACTGGTGCATCGGGGCCAGGATCAACTCATCCAGATACAGGATGCCCGCGCTCGCGATGGCCGTGGTGGACCGGATCGCCATGTAGAGCGTGGTCGGCAGATTGCTCTTGGCGATTGAAAACGAAACGCTGTGCTGCGTATAACTGGTCGTGAGCGTGGACAGGTCCAGCGTGATACCAGTTCCCGGTTGAACAATCGTTCCGGCGGCAGTCTCCAATCGAATGCGAACCGTGCCCGTGGTGGCCGCGCCGACCCGCGCCCAGAACGAAATAGCGTAGTGCTGTTCGGCCTGCACGCTCGCAGGCGCTCCCGATCCGCTGGCGATCTGCTGCCAGATCGTGGTGAGAGTCGCACCGTCGCCCGTGTATTGCAGCGAGTACGAACCGCGGGCTGGCGTAGTGCCGCGGAGGATCTGCGTGCCAGCCGTACCCGTAACGATGTCCCAGTTCCGCGGCGTGTTCGTGGACCACGCTTCAAGGTCACCGTTGGCGAGCAGGCTCACCCCAGGCGTTCCCACCGATGCCGTCACGCTCGCACTCGTGGCCCGCAGCGAGATGTTGCATCCCGATCCGTTCGGCCATTCGGTGTTTGTGTTGGAGTACGCAGCCAGCCCCGTGAACTGAAATGTGGCCTCGCCAAAGTTCGCCACCGTGCCAGCCGTCAACGCCCGGACCTTGATGTCCTCGGTGAACATCTCCTGCCGCAGATCCGCCGAGCCGTCCGGACGGTTGGCATTCACCAGCACCGTGCCGTTGCCCTGGTTGCCGCTCGTGGCCGTGAATGCAATCGTGCTTGTAAGCACGCGGTCGAAGGTGTCCGTAGCCGCGATGAGACTATCCCGCACCGCTCGCAGGGCCGTTACGACGGTTCCGTCATACACGCCGACCTCGCGCTGCACATAGTCCACCACGAACTTCTGGATCGACTGAAGCACCTGCCCGTAGAGAGCAACGCCAATCGTGGACGGGAGGCCGTTCGCATCCAGCGACAGCGGAGAGAGATTGCTCGCCGCTGGCAGGTCGCTCGTGGTCGCGAAGGTCGTGAACACGCTCGATAGGTTGGTGCCGTACAGGTCGGCAACCTCGGTCTTGACGCTATCCGCGTAGCCGAAGAGTTTGCCGATGCGGGTGGTGAAGTCAGTAGTAGACCAGGCCATAAGGGAATCCTAGCGTTCCGCCTGCCACTTTCCGATAGGACATGCCTCCGCCGGTAGGCGAACCTTGAGGGCCGTGAAGCAGCCGCAGGCCTTGCAGGTATGGCCCGTCCAATTCTCGCAGGTCTTGCAGACCTCCAGCCGCCGCCGGCTCATGTCGCTCTCGGGTGTGACCACGGCATGAGCCACCTTCGGGATGGCCGAAACCAACTCGCCTATCGGTCGGAGCATGGTGGGCATGGATGCGGCTCGCGGCTCGCGGTTCCAATACTCGGGATCGTTTGCCTGTAGATCGGCGTGCTTGGCGCGGATAGCCAACATGGCTTCCTGCATTTCCTGCATCAACTGCTGGCTAGGCTTGGGGTGATTCATGGGCGACAGCATGGATGGCCGGGCGGGAAGGCCGGCGAAATCTCCCCGACCGTAACGAACGCCGTTGAGTTGTAATCGAACGCGCCAGGCGGCGTGATGCAGAATCCCGTTTGCCTGTAATACAGCGTTACCGGAATCGTCTGCGCGGGGATTGCCGTGCAGCATGTCCCTTCAAAGCACTGGATGGTAAACGCAATCGAAGTCGTGTATGTCGCCGCTCCGCAGGTTTCTACCCGGCTGCTGTTGAACCGATCCAGCACGAAGTCTGGTCCACCACAACGCGAAAAGAACCGCAAGGTAAACGGGGGCAACCCCTGGGCGTAGTAGAACAGTTGCGGGCACGCGGCGTAATCGCCAGCAGATCCAGAACATCCATCGCCCGATACCGGATCACAGATCGGGAACATCGGTTGCACATCGTTGTATTCCTCGCTGCCAGTCAAGCACGGATCGCCTGGCACATTGATATCCGTCCTGTAAACGATGGTCACATAGGCAAGGTAGTTCCATCGCTTGGGAAACCCCAACTGCTCGCAGCGATCGCGGCAGGTGCAGGGGTTGCCCGCACAGCGAATGCCCTGCGTGAATATCCCGCCGAGTTGCAGACAATCGGTTTCGCAGGGCACATCAACGCACGAGCCATCCGGCAAGCAGCAACGCCCCAACGATTGAACATCCACGCACTGCTTCCCGCGATACCACTGGCCACCAAGATCGTTGCAATCGCATTCGGTCTGCTGCGAACACACGCACCCGACGATGCACGCTCCTAGGTTCTGGTCATCGCAATCTTTGCAGCAGCAGATTCGTTGCCGCTGGCTCATACACGCAGACCATCCATTACGCCGCTTCCGACGATGGAGAGAGCCGTAGCCGAATCCGAGTAGCCCCGCAGTTCGTGGCCGTCTGGAACCAGGATGTTCTCCAGCCGCAGGAAGGTGTGCCCCGTGATGTCGTAGGCATTGACGATCCAGTCCCCTTGCTGCGCGAACGCCCGGCCAGCCGTAATCGCTAGATATAGGTCGTGCGTATTGTTCGTGGCGTTGGAGATGTAGAGCGTTCGGAAGAAGTAGGACGCGCCCGATGCGATTAGCAACGGAGCCTCGGCATCGGTCAACGCCTTACGAAGTAGGAATTGCTGGCTCATGCTGGTTCTCCTTCAAACTCCTCGCCAATCTCGCCACCACCTTCGCCCGAAGTCGGTTACTCACTCATGCTATCCGTGAAGCCGATAGATGCACTCAACGGGCTGGATGACGCAAACGCAGCACCGCTTGCCCCGCTGTTCTGCCACGCCGGCGACAGCGGAATCGGTGCTGCTGCGGCGCACTCAACCTGCACCCCGTTGGATGCGTAAATGAAATACACGGTATAGCCCGTGGGCGCAACATACTCGTAACAGGGTGCGATGCCGGCGGGACTGACCTTTGTAACCACAGGCTCATCCGTCGTAGCGTCGTAGTTCAGCATGCCGCCATCAAAGTTGAACTGCGGGAACGGGTCCAGCGGGTTATCAATCTCGCACAGGTTCAACGCATAGCCACGCACTGCCGGCTGGCCCCAATCGCCGCCGGTGTCCCATGCCGGCTGCACGATGTTGAGTGGATACGCCTCCTCAATGCGATACAGCCAAACCGCGTCGTATCCCTGAACCCGCTTCAGCACCTCGTACTTGCTGAACCGCACGAGGAAAGTACGCACGATGCCGCCGCGGCGGTTGATCCGTTGCAGGTTCACGCATCCACTGGCTTGGTACGCCGTGCCCAGGTTCATCGCCTTCACGCGATCCGGGCGGATCAAGTGCGGGAACAGGATCGAATCCGTGTTCGACCCGAAGATCCGGTACTGCACCGGAACGCTCGACAGGCCGAACCGTACCTCGTCATGCTGGAGGCCAGCGCTCGGTGTCTCGGTCATCATCGGCGTGACCGACCCATACGCCGGCAGGCGATTTAGCACCATGTCGCCGTCGATGATCTGGCCGGCAAACCGATATCGCTCCTGAATCACTTGCAGGCGATCCGTGAGGCCGGTTGCCCAAGGCTTCTGCCACCACGCCGACAGCACGCCGGCCTGCTCGCGGTTCCAGATCGTGTAATCATCCTGCGGATCTGGGACGGTAGCCATCCAGTCCGGCGTATTTGGCTCGTCGCTCTGGCTGCCGTAGTACGCGGGCAGGTGATCGCCCACGAACTGCGTCCTGCCAGTCCCCGTTCCGATCTGATACCACAACGGAGGCCGGTCGCTCGTTTGCAGGTTGAGCGTCTGCACCCCATCCGCAGATGACATCGAACGCCAGTCCACATACACCTCGCTATCCGATCCCGTCAGCGTGCCCCAGACGCTCGCGTATCGCACCGGATGCACCGTGGCCCATCGGCCAGGCATCTCGTTCGGAACCTCGTTCAAGCCGCCGCCAGCCCGGAATGCACTGTTGAACAGGTTGAACAGCGGCACATTGGCACCGCCGGCTGGCCCGTTGGGCAACCCCGAAATGATGGGCCGTAGCGTGAGCCTGCTCAGGTATCGATCCCAATACCAAGCACATCCGATCCGGCCCGCAATCTCATCCAAGCATTCGCCAATCGTCCTGCCCCGCAGGTCTAGGTTGAGCATGTCGCCGGGCCGCTCGTATTGCCCCGCTGCCGCGAGGAACGAATACGAGATGGGGCGACGATCCAGCAGCGCGTAGGTGGACTGTGCGACATACGCGGAAATAATCTCCGCAGCGGTGTACGGTGCTTCGCTGTACCACGGACTAGGGGCCGGAATGCCGAGCATCTTCGACACATCCAGCGACCCCGGCGGGATGGGATAGCCCGATGGAATCACGCTGCTTGGGTTCAGGCTCGGCGGGTAGTAGGTCGATGTCTTGACCGTGGACGCGACCAGATGCAGCGGGTTCTCCGCGATCATGTTCCACTGGTCGCGAATGGTGCCGCTCGGAACCATCCCCTCTACCGCGCTCCACACTGTCTGCCCCAGGAACCGGGCACGGGCATCCACGAACCGCAGCAGGAATACGCTGCCGCCAGGCGGCGGGAAGGCCGGGTTCGTCGTGACGATGCCATAGCCGGCCACGCTGGCCGTGAGTTCCTGGGCATGAACCAGCGTCAGATTGTTCCACCGCATTTGCCGGCCAAATTGGAATGCCAGCAGTTGATTCGTCGGCGCGGTCGTGGTCGCCGCAAGCCGCGCAATCGAAGGCGAGTCTCCGGGAACAATGTCGGGCGGAGCGACTTCGCCTTCGCCACCATCAGGGAATACGCCACCCTCACCGATGTCAATGTCTGGCCCCGGCGGTGGCGGTGGCTTATCGCCGCCCCCTCCGCCGCCCGTGCTGCCGGCGTATGGCTCGTTCAGGATGATCGAATACAGGATGTCAGCCGATCCGGTCAGGATGGACTGCGCATTCGCGTAATCGAACGCCCGATCAGACCCAACGCTCTGGGGCTGCATGAACGCTAGAACCGTGATTTCCGCGTGCCGGCTTGCACCGATCAGCGGCGTAGACGCAACATTCACCCGCTCAGGATCGAATCCCGCACGCTCTAGGGCCGAGTCCAGTTCATCCGTCCGCTGGATGATCTTTCCAACGGGTACAACCGCGCCCGGACTGTTGAGCGTTGAAAGGGCGATGGTTCCCTGAATCCCGATCATGAGCCACCGATTGCGTCCTGCCGCGTCACATTGCCGCTCGTGTCCGTCTGCCTGAACTCCACCCGATTGTTCTGGCTGTAGAGGCCGCGGGCCTGCGCAATGCTCTCGGGGCTGTAGACGATGCGCGGCACGACATCCTCGCGGATAAGCCGATTGGTTCCTCGGCTGGTCTGGAGTACCACCTGTCTCCTGGCCACAACGGCAAAGGTGGGCTTACCGCTAGGGTCTGGCGGCGCATGATTCACCGTAAGCGACTGCGATTCAACTACGAAAGCATCATCGATTACGGGCCACGGTACGGGCGTACTCTTGCTA
>Ga0208161_1001130_pt1 | contig 14497 bp, 10 predicted proteins | sample CB_VirMetaG_3_FD_184538 | JGI IMG/M metagenome (GOLD analysis project Ga0208161, IMG submission 184538) | Freshwater to marine saline gradient viral communities from Chesapeake Bay - CB_1508_1S Viral MetaG (SPAdes) (version 4) | ecosystem: Environmental > Aquatic > Marine > Coastal | place: USA...
AGCGTTTCGTTAGGCACGATCTCTCCCTTCGTAAACAGATTAGACAAGTCTTTGCCTACGCCTTCCGCAACGGGAACCACAGGCACAAAGTTAGACGTAATCTGCTCATAGGGGTTTTGCTGGAACAAGTGCGCAGCGTACTGATTGCCGCCAAATGCGCCAAGCGTCGGGATAGACATCATCTGGTAAAACGCTAGGGCCGGTACGTTACCGTAGTCAGGAGACTCTAGTTTAGCAAGCTGCCGCGTTTCGTTTACCACACCGTACCCACCACCAGAGATCAAGAAGTACGCAAGCATGTCCTTCAGCGCCTCTTCTTTATTTCCTTGCTTAAGCTCTCCACCGACACGCTTACGAATAAGCTGTAGCTGTGTCATGGCAAAGCCTTTGAGCATATACAGAATGCGTGCGTTAGGAATGCTAAGCTGCGTCAAAGAACTACTTGCTGCGCTGATAGGCTGCAAGTCGGATAAGTTAATAGCTGCAAGCTGCTTAACCAATTCGTTGCTAGTTTCTTTGTTCTTTAGTGCTGCTTCAAGCTCGTTAAGCTCCGCAAGGTCAAACGTATTGCGCCACTTACTGCGCCACTTAGCTGGACTAGACGCAAGCTGGTTAAACTCTTTGCCCAAAGCAGCGGACATAATCTTACCTTTAGACCAGCCGTCCATTCCTCTAAAGCCAGAAGCGGTCATAGCAAAGTCTACAAGCTTCTGAGAACGTGACGCTGCCCAGTCCGCTAGCGCCGACTCAGTAAAAGAGCCATCTGCTTTCTTAGCTCCGTTAACAATCTCGCTATGAATCTGCTGCGCAATACCAACATCTTTAACGCTAATATCAAAACCGTTCTTTTTAGCAAGCGCTTGCATAGTTTCACGACGGCCATTAGCCCAAGCGCTGTTGAACAAATCGTGGAACTGTAGCGCTGCACCGTAAGGGTTGCCGATAGCGGATGCGTAGCCTACGTTACGAAGCGCTTGAAGCTCTTTAGCCATGCCGCGCTGACTGCCCCACACTACTTGGTTGTAAATCTCTACAGCATTACCAACAACTTCATCGCTGTAGCCAGAAGACTTAAGCTTTGCGCGGAGCTGATTACCAAAGAAGCCTCCACGTGCAACCTCAGCCAGCTCTTCCTCAGTGCGTGCGCCGCGTAAGCCCAGCACCTTGTTCATTTCGTTAAGCTGTGCGTGCGAGCGCATCCAGTAGTGGTGAGAGTCGATTGGGTTCATGATTGGGGCTTCAGTCCCAGCCTTGGATAGCCCAGTACCGTCAGCGTTTAAGCGCGCATTTTTCATCTTCTCCTTGGCGCTTACATCAGCAGTAGACAATCGTGCAGCTTGCTCGCTTGCTTTACGCTCTGCTTCAAGGGAACGCGTAGCCAAGTCTGCTTTGCTTTTTGAATCAGCAGCAACGGACATGTAGCCACGACTACGCTTAACACTTTGTGTGCCTACAGCAATGTCGTTAAGCAAGCTCTCTTGCTCTTTAATAAAACGACGATAGCTATTAAACAAAACGTTGTCGTTCAACTCTCGCTTAACGGCACGCAATGCTACGGCACGCTGCTTAGGCGCAAGATTTGGATTAGCATAGTCGGCCATTGCGTTTTTAAGCAAGTCGTTCTTTTCGGCAACGTCCCGCAGCTCAAACATCTTGTTGCGCGTAAACAGCTCATCAACTTTATTAATGACGCGTTGGCCGTTAATAGCACCGCGATTCAAACGCGCACCAAACTGTGCGCTTACTTTCTTTGCAGCATAGTCTTTAACAGGCTGAAACAACCGATCAAACTTATCTTTCACTTGCTCAAACGCAGGGCGCATAGACGTAAGCGTCTCGCCTGCAACGTCGCTAAGCTGATGAATAGTATCACGCCCAGCCTTTGCTAAGTCAGGCGACACAGCCTCTACGGCCTTGTACGCCACCTCTCCAATATCGTCCGCTACTTCTTTGGTCTTAATAGCCGTAGACTTAGCAGCCGTGTTCAAACGATTTACCACGCCACTAGACAGCTCGCCAATGGTACGGCTTTCCGGTGACGTGCCGCGCACTAGCGATCCACCAACAGCGCCAGCAGCACCGCCCAGGCCAGCAATCAAGGCGTCTTGCATAGTAAGCGAGTCGATGCGCTCCCCAATATCCCCTTCCTTCTCGTTGAGAGCGTACGTACCACCCTCTACAGCGCCCACAGCGGCCCCTGCAAGGGCGTTAGAAGCACGAGTAGTACCTGCCTTGCCTGCTGCCGCTGCGGCCTTGCTAGCGCCCATGAGAGCCGCCTTACCGGTAGCTGCTCCAGTAGGCAGCCCAGCAGCAACTTCAAGCCCAAGCGCAAGCTTAGGGTTTTGCTGCTCAAAGCGCTTCTCAACGTCACGCTGCTGGGCCACAATGTTTTCATAGGCACGCGAGAAGTCGCCGCCATATAGCGACGCCTCTTCACCAAACAGCCCCGCAACACCAACATCAATGCCAGCACGCATAGCTGCTGCGGCTTCATCACCAAAGCCAAGCAGCAAGCCGTCAAGAATCTTAGTGCCTGCGCCTTGAATGTCCTCGGCGGTAGTCGTAAGGTCTTGCTCTTGCATATTGAGGGCCGCCAAAGCACTCTCTTGGTCTGGAGCGGTAACCTTAAACGTCTTGCCGTCAACAGTGATTTTGTATGTTGGCATTATTACTCCGTAACTTCTTCAATAGTTACTTCTTTGCCGTCTACGTTTATAGTTTTAACGCCGCGTCCTTCGTTATAAGAATCAACAGCGTTCTTTGCCCAGCCCCATTCTTGCCAAATGCTTTGGTCTTTCTTGCGCATTTCAGCAAGAAGAATCTCTTTAACTTCTGCTGGGTTCTTTACGCCAGAGGCGCGCACTAACGCCGTAATATCAGCAAGCGCTTCTTCGTCGCTAAGAATGTCGTCAGCAAGGTCTTCTACGTCTTTATCAAAAATGTCAAACCATTCAGAGCCTTCGCGCTTAAGCGTACGCAACACTCCAGGCACAAGGTCTTTCACTACACCGTCTGCAAGGGTGCGCTCTCTTTGCTCAGTGCGTACCTTAGCAGCTTCAGACTGCGCACGCTGACGCAAAGCAATACGCCCACGCGGGGGATTAGACTTCCACGTAGCTAGTTCGCTAGTTGATACGCCAAGCTCAGTAGCCAGTGCCGTTTCTTCAGTGGTCCATTGCCCATTTTCTGCAATCTTAGCTTCATGCTCTGCCATTTTAGCTTCGTATTCTTGCTGTCCCAATTCGTAACCACGGACTATATCGCCAAACCCGCGAGCTTTCAAATCATTCTTTACTTCTTCAAACCGTTCTGGATTATCTGCAGCAGCTTCTAACGCCATAGTTCCAATTTGTCGTTGATTTGAGCGGCTAATTGCTTCTAAATTTTCGCGTTGTGTTTCTAACGCATTGTATCCAGACTGTACTTCACGACCCATGTCCATAGTTTGCGTAGGGTCTAAGCCAAACTTAGTCGCTGCTTCGTTAGCTGCATTTTGTAATACAGCAATACGCTGCCGCTTAAGTTCTTCTGGCATTGCGGGGTCATTCATGGTAGCCGTCATTGCTTCTTGAATTTTAACAATGGCGGCTTGGCCTTGCTGCGCACGCTGCGCTTTCTGCTGCTTGTCTACAACAATAGCTTGATCTGCAAATGCTTTTTGCTGCGCTACGTTTCCAATCTTTCCATAAAACTGTGATTGACGTTGTAGCGATAACGGGTCTGAAACATCTACGTTAGGACGAAACGTGGTGCTAATCGGCGCCATCAAGCCCTGACCCGCCTGCCCCATGCTTCCAATCGTTCCGCCAATCTGCGACAGCATTCCGCCAAGACTGGCGCTTGCATCTCTACCTGCCATTTGCTGTCTCCTTAAATACCCAAGATGCCTTTGAGTTCATCCCAAAAGCTGGTTCCCGGTGCAGTGTTAGCGCCAAGGCCACGAATAGCATTCATACCGGCGCCAAACAAATTACCAAAGAGCTGGCTTGCTGCGTACTCTGCGTTGATTTGCGACTGCAGCGCACCCAAGCCAAGCTGTGAACCGTAACCTGCTCCGGTAAGCTGACCAGTTTGTGCCAGCTCTGCCTGCCCAGTGCCAAGCTTAAGCGCCTCAAGCTGCTGCTGCATTGGGCTAAACGCCGTAGTGTAGCCCTGAAGGCCAAGCTGACCAGCCACGTTAGCTGCTTGCGTCTGCGTCTGCGCTTCTTGCTGTGCTTGCTGCATAGCCTGGAAGGCTGCCGCATTGCTTGCCTCAGCGCGTGCACGGGCCATAGCAGCATCCTCAGCGGTGCCACCGAACTGTGCGCCACGCAGTCCGCCACGTCCCATAGCAAACTCACGGGCTTGCTGTGCGGCCTGTGCGCGGTCTAGCGCTGGGTTCTGCATAGCCATAGCGCGTTCAAAGATTGCTTGCTCGCGAGCCGCAGGAGTTTGCATTGCCTGCCCTAATGCCGCCTGAGCGCCCCCATAGAGCTGCTGACCGCCTTGCATTAGACCCTGCTGTGGCCCTACGCCTAAGTCCAAACTCCCCGTAGGCGCTACTGTAGAGCGTCCTAGGCCCGTCTGTACGCCATAGCCACGGAAAGCTGATTGGTCTTGTAGCTGTTGACCAAGCGCTTGCATCTGTTGTGCGCCAGTACGGCCAGTCTGCCGAATATCCTCAGCCATTTGGTAGCCAGCAGCAGCGCTACCGGCACCTGCCAGCAAATCAAAAAGGCTCATTTAGATAATCCTCCCAATAAGGGTCTGTACGTTAATCTCTTGAAGGCTGAACGTGTTACCGTTTACTTCAGTACGGAATCCAATAATCACAGACTCACCGCTCCCTTTAGCGTTAACACGATAGCGGCGGACAGTCGTAAGGCCGGGACCGTATTCGTCGTCTTGGTTAAAGTATGCTACGTTATATAGCGCAGGCGCTTGAGCTGCAATCGTCAAAGCTTTCGTATAATCAAGGCGCCCGCTATAACCCCAACCCGCATACGCTTGAGCGTCCGTTAGCGTAGACACAACGGTGAAGTCAATCTGCTTAATAAACTTAGTGTTAGCTGGTTGACCAAACGTAAACGAATTAGACTCGTACTTAAACTCAAACGGTTGGTTGTTATAATTCAAGCCGTCTTCGTATAAGAAACAACCGTAGTTGCTAGCACTACTTGCAAGCAACACGCGAGCCTCGCCGTCAATCTCGTAGTACATGGCACGCTCCCAGACCGTATTGGTCCAGCGCGTTACCTTGTTACCACCCGTTACGCTAGGCGCTCGCATCTCAATCGCAAAGGCTTGTAAGTCGTTACTAAAGTTAACAACCGTTAAGTTTTCATCAGGCCAGTAGGACAGCGAAATGGTGGTCTTGTCAGCCGTAAGCGCAATGATGTCCGTAATGTCGCGGCGTACGTTAGAAGTCAAATCATTAAGCGGTGCAGACTTTTCTTGGATGGTGCGGCCAATAGAGCGCACACCGGAGTCGTCTACAAACAGAACGTCAGAGCCAATGTTAGCAATGGCGTCACGGTTTACGCAGCCAATACCGCTAATCGTATCAGCCAGTACAATGCCGTCATTGCCTGCTGGATCGCCGCTAGCAGCGTTGTTATACACCAAAATAGATTGACGCCCCATGATAAACAGAGCGTTGTTATGCGCTACAATCCCTACGATACGGTCAGTGCCACGCGGCCAGTATTCGTTAATGTTAAGAATACCGCCAGTGTTTTGCGCATCGGCGGGCACAGCGCGTCCGTCGTACCACTGCGTAGCAATGAGGAGGTCGCTGTAGTAAATTGTTTGGTAGTCGCCGTCAACACCACTAACCCACAAGCGCCCGTAAGCGGCTGTAGCTACGTCACCGTTAATAACTGCGGCAATGGTGCCGCTGTCGTCTTGCGGCTTAATGTAGTCTACGTCATTGGTGCCCGTAAACAGCTTGACAATAGTGCTGCCGTCGTATTCAAGGCATTCATTGCCAGCGCTAAAAACATATAGCTTGTCGTTAAAGCTAACAATCTTAGCGTCAGCCAAAGCGCTGTCGTCAATAAGCGTTGGATAGCTAATCTCATCTAGCTCGTACACAGGGCCAGAGCTAGTGGTAAGCTTGCAGATAAAGTAGTCGTCTTGTAGCAAAGAGCCAGAGGCGTTATATTGATACACACCAACCGTAGCTAGCACGTACGTAACGCCGTTGATGTCGCCATTGCCTAGGCGGTGCGTCTTAATCTGCGTGTCCGCTACGCCAGCCGCTGCGCTATACGTTACGTTAACCGCAGTGGTAAACTCCGTCCACGGCTTGCGCGAACCAATACGACCAAACTTATCCACAACAGCATTGTCGGCCACAAGCGCAAAGCCAGGGTCTTGCTGAAGCGGAGAGTCTTCCGTATTCAGCCCTTGGAACCCCGGAGCGCTAACCGTAATGTTCTGTTGTTGCTGCGCCATTACACAGTCATCCAGATATTGTCAAGATCGTTAAGCGAAGAGTCCCACGCAATGGCGTCGCTAAGGTACGTACCGGCCAGCGCAAACAACTCTGCTGCCGTTTGACCGCCCACCTCGCCACGCTCACGTGCTGCCATAGCTAGCGCTGTGTACACAACAGGCTTACCAGGTACAAGCAATACGTCAGCCTTGTTGCTAAGTTCTGCTTGACGCTTAAAACCATATACGGTGTAGTTGTATACGGCGTCAGGCTGCGGGAATAGTTGTAGCTGAATGTCGCCGCTAGCGTCAGTACCGTTAACAGCATAATATTTTGGTTTGTTATCGGCGGGCGAAGCAGCTTGTCGTTTGCGCAAGCTGTAAAGGGTTTCTTCCGTAAGCTCCGTTCCGTCGTCCTTAACGATATACTCTATTTTACCATAATTTCCGGCATTTGTCAAGCTGTACAGATTGTCGCCAGCGGCAGTGGTAATGGCCCAGTCAGAACGCAGCGCATTCCACGTGTGTGCATCTTCGACAAGCTGCTTGGCATCGTTAACAAGCGACACAACCATCTCTGCTACGGGATCGTCAAGACCCGTTACGTCCGTTACGGTGTCTTCACGGAGGCGCTGCAGCACTTGATTCACTGCTTCCAAATACGTCATGATAACATTCCTTTAGCTTGCGTAATGTATTGCGCAAACGGCGTAATAGCTTTCTTTTGATACGGCTTAAGCGTAGTGTACTGAAACAACTCGTTCCATTTAGGCTGAAACATTGAAACTTCAGCAGCCACAGACATAAGCCCAGAGCCCAGCTCTTGACCCATACCGCCAATGGCTTCACCAATAGCTTGATCACGCGCCATGCCTGCCGCTTCATTAGCGTTTACTTGGCTTAGAATGTCGCTCACAGCCACGCCAAGATCAGCCGCTACTCCCTCTAGGGCGTTGCTTAACGCCTCGTCACGGCTCTGTCCTGCAGCCTCATTGGCCCTTACTTCTTCTAGCACCGTTTCCTGAGACTGCGTAATCTGCTCTTCAAGAACTTGTTGCCCTTCCGTAACTAACGTTTCAAGTTCGCTACGATTCGTACCCATTTGAGACAACAAGTCTTCAACGGCTACATCAAGGTTGTCAGCAACAGTTGCAATAGCTTCGTCTAATGCCTCATCGCGAGCCATTCCGGCTTCTTCATTGGCAGCTACTTGCTCCAGCACGCTAGCCTGAGCGTCTGCTACTTGCTGCTCAACGCTGGTTTGTAGCTCGCCAATGCGCCCGCTTAAAGTCTCTTCCGTAGCGCCTAGCTGCTCTAGCAAACCTTCGCGGGTTACGCCAAGCTGTTCAGACACTTTGTTAACGGCAGTCTCTAGCGCAGCGTCACGGTCCATACCGGCCTGCTCGTTGGCTGCTACTTGCTCCAGCACGTTAGTTTGTACGTCTGCTACTTGCTGCTCTAGCGTGCCAATAGCGCCTTCCAGTTCGCCACGGTTTGTGCCTATTTGGTCAAGCAAGTCTTCAACAGCTACGCCTAAGCTATCTGCTACTCCAGCAATGGCTTCGTCTAGCGCTGCGTCACGCTCCATGCCAGCCGCTTTGTTAGCTACCACTTGATCAAGGATTGCTTGACGACCCTCTTCGCCAGCAACGCGTACGTTCTCAACATCTACGTTAACGTTTTCTTGCAGGTCGCCAAGGTAGCCAAGCACGTCCATAAAGGACTGATCGGTTTGGGCCGCAACGTCCGCAACGGCTTGCTCTAGCGCATCCGCTCGCGTCTGACCTTCTGCTACGTATTGATCAAGACGTTCGTTAACAGCACCAATCAACTCTTCATTGCGCGTAACGCCACCTTGCAAGCCTTCAATAGAACCCGTAATGCCTTCAAGCTGCGCGTTAACTTCCGTAAGGATTGCTTCTTGAGAGGTGCCCATTTCTGCTAGCAGGTCTTCACGGGTCGTATTGTTAGCTTCCGCAATGGCGTCAATGGCTGCTTGCAGCGCATCAGTGCGCTCCATGCCTGCCGCTTCGTTAGCACGCACTTCATCAATAATTGCTTGACGTTCCGTAGCTGCCGTTTCACTCAGCGTTTCAATCTGACCTGCAAGCGTTTCTTCCGTAGCGCCTAGCTGTCCAAGAAGGTCTTCACGGGTCGTATTGTTAGCCGCAGCAACGGCGTCAATGGCTTCTTGAAGCGCGTCGTCACGAGTCATACCAGCTTCTTCGTTAGCCGCTACTTGATCTATAATAGCCTGACGCTCTTCAGCCGCAGCGGCTTGTCCTGCTTCCATTTCACCACGAAGCGTTTCGTCACGCACCGCAATGTCAGCCAGGATGTTCTCTTGCGTAGTGCCCAGCTCACCAAGCAACTCTTCACGCGTCATGTCCATAGAGCTTGCAACAGAATCTACAGCATCTTGAACGGCTTGCGTGCTGCTTTGCCCTTCTTGGCGAAACACATCAAGCTGCTCAAGAACATTATTAATAGTTTCTGAATAGCTTGGCGGCAGCACTGGCTCAAAGCCCTCAGGTGCTGTGGTGTCTTGCGTAATATCTTCCGGTTGCGTAGGCGCTGCTGGCTGCTGTGCACCTCCTGATTGCGCTCCGCCACCACCGCCGCTATCAACAGGTGTAGGCGTAGGCTCTACAGGAGGCGTTACAACAGGCGTAGGAATATCCGGCTCAAGCAAAGGAGGCTCGGTAATATCTACCGGCAAAGAAGGCGCAGGGGCTGGCGTAGGCTGCTCAGTCGTATAGTCAGGGCGCGGAAGCACGTCAGCAAATACTTGTTCAACCACAGACGCAGGCTGTGCGTCAGGAGCCGGTTCGTTTTTACTGTTGCCAAAAACTTCAGCAGTTTGTTTTGCCAGCTTGCCAAGGTTAGTTCCAGCCGACGCTTGCGCAGGGTTAGTTAAAAACGCACTGCTTAATGCGCCTTTAATTGGGTCTTCACCGGTTGCTGCTGCAAGGCCGCCGCCAAGAGCTGCTTGAGTAAGCATAGTGCTTAGCATTCCGCCGCCAGTAATAAGCGGAGCAGCATATGGAATAGCAAACGAAGCCGCTACCTTAAGAATATCGGCAGGGCTTAAGTCAAACTTACGAGTGTCACGCTCTCCAAACCACTGCTCTTGCATAGCTTTGTCGGTTTGAAGCTGCGCAATAGTATCTTCAAACTGTTGCGTACGTTGCGCAAGCTCTTCATCAGATAATGCTGATTCTGAAAACAAAAACTCACTAGCGCGTGCTTGTTCTACTGCGTCTTGAACCATTTGATCTTGGTCGCGGTCGCCAGTGTACTCTAAACCAAGCGACGTAGCTACTTCAAGATCAGAAAGCCCAGGAAGGCCCATAGAGCCTGCAGACACAACGCCACCTGCTTTGCCCACTTCTGGACTAGTAGTTGCAACAGGCGCTGGCGCGACTACAGTTGCTGGAGTAACGTCTTGCGCCGGAGTAGCAGCAGGCGCTTGTGCTGGCATAGCAGCCACAGCTTCCGTAAGCGTTTGCACCGGCTGTGCGTTTTGTGCAGCTACAGCATTTTGAATCTGCTGTGGCGTAATAGTAATGCCGTTAAAGCTTAAAGGAATGTTTAAGTTAAAGCCACCCATTAGTCTTCCTTGTCAAGATTTGAGGTGCGCTTAAGGTAGAAACGCAGCGCTGCCAAACCGGAGCAAATACCAATAAGCGCAGCAATCATCTGCATCCACTCAGTGATAAGCGGAAGGTTGGCAGTAATGGCGCTAAGTACGGACGTAGCGGCTAACTGGTCTGCAACCTTATGAGCATTGTCTTGAAGCTGTTGCATTAACGTGTAAGTCCTTTAGCTTTTTCGTAGCTGCGCAAACCACCCAGGCCCAACATGCCTAGCAATACAGTCATTAAGCTATCCATGTCAAATGCGGGGAGAGGCGGAAGGAATACGTCAAGCCACGATGCAACAAATAAAACAACTGGGGCTAGCACAAAGTGCCACGCTAGCGCTACGCCACACACCCAGCCTACGAAAGGACGCCATCCAGCAACCCACATATTACGATGCGAAGCTTCTTGCTTATTAATTTCGGTTTGGGCCATGGCGCGCTCTTGCGCATGGCGCTCAGCCATCGTAGCAATCTCATGAGCAAGCGCTGCTTTCTGGTCTTTGTCTTCAATAAACTTATCTAGCAGTCCTGTGACGGGACCTATTAGCTGTTGTAGCATTACCTGTCCCGCCCGTTCCAAAGTTCAAACAGTACGCGAACCTTCTCCTTTACGGTTTCCAGCTCGCTGTGCATTTTAGCTAACACTATGACCAAGCTAATAAAGCCAGCAAAGACGGGCCACAGCGACAGCAATAACTCTAGCTGATCAGGCCCGTCCACGGGGCCTAGCCGTCAGCGTTGCGGTTCTTGCCTACGTTACCGGCCACGACGTTAAGAACACGGAGCGCAAGAGCTACGTACTTGTCGTCAACCTTCGTGGGCGTCAGCGCCGTGATGGCCGTCGCTGCGGAGACTAACGCCGTAATCGCCGTAAGCCATGCAGGGAATGCGTCAAAGAAAGCGAAGAAAGCGTCCATTACCAAGGCACTCCAGCAGCCGTTACGGGGTTCTTGTCAGCGTCAATCTTGGCTTGTAGCGCCGCCTCGGTTGCGTCCTTGTCCACGCCGTCAGCCCACACCCAGCCAAGCACGGTCGCTTCCGTAAGGCTGTCGTAGGGCACAAAGTCCGGGCTAGAGGCGTCGTAGGTGAAGCCGCAGGTGCCGTAGGAGGAAGCGGAGAAGGTATCTTCCCCAACAGTCTCAGAGGCCGTGCAGCGCCAGTGCGCCACGATAACGCCCCCGTCGGAAAGCTCGCGCTCAAGGGTCGAGATGGTCCAGTTAAAAGTTGCTGACATTTTTATGCTCCTTCAAGTTGCGCCACGCGGGCGCGTAGGGATTGGATTTCCTTTAGCATCATGGGCACCAGCTTGGAATAATCCACGCCCATCATGTCGTCAGACTCGGGGTCGCCGCTTACAGCCTCTGGAGCTACTTCAAGTAATTCCTGAGCGATCATACCGTAGTCTTGATGCGCGCCATCGGCTTTCCAGTCGAACTGGCGAACTTGGATGGCGTCTACCTTGGCCCCGGCGTCCTCTGCGTCCGCGATGTTTTCCTTCAGGCGAGCGTCGGAGGAGGTGTTGTAGGCGGTGGTTGTCGTGGTGTGAGTAATTGATCCTACAAGGGAACCACCAACCTCAAAGCTGTTTGACGTTTGCCCGTCGCTTGCAAAATGTTTTATTCCAATCGTGAAGCTAGATGTCGATAGCACAATTGCGGCGTTGCCACCAGTGCTGGTTGTGCCAATAGAAACATTGCCGTCTGACCCGATGCGCATGCGTTCGGTGTTGTTGGTGCCGAAAGCAATAAATCCGTTTTCCTTATTGTAGATTTCAAAATCTGCACCTACGCCAGCAAACTGCGTCCCATCAGTCGCGCCATCTCCAGTCGTGCTATTTCTAAAAGTAAGGCGTGGGTAATCGCTCTGATAAATAGCAATGCCCTTGCCGTTTGAACCGGGTGCCGTCGTCGTCCCAATCCCGACGTTGCCGCTGGAGTCGATGCGCATGCGTTCTGTTTCACCTGTAGTACCTGAAAAGATACTAAAGTTGCCTGCATTGTCTGTGCGAAGTGTTGCGTTGCTTACCTGAGTAGCGCCATTTTTTGTAACAAGCTGAACGCCAGCACCTGCGGCGGCATTTCCAGTGTTGGTTATACTAACTCTTGTAACGCCTACTGAACTGCTTTCTACGGAAAGAGCTTGTCCCGGGCTGCTCGTCCCAATCCCGACGTTGCCTGCGCTGGTAACCCTAAGTCGTTCATTGTTTCCATTAGTGTAAACACGAAAACCATTTCCAGCAGTTGCGTAAACCGATAAATCTTGGTCCGTATTTCCAAGAAGACTCCCGATTGACCCAAAATATCCCGCAGCGGTCCCGCCGGTTTTAAATGCAATGTTGCTGCCCCACCCATTTGCGTGGGTGTTATCCATGTTTAAAGCCGTGGTTACGCCGCTTGAAGTGAACGTTGCAACGGTTCCAGTAGTATCATTAACCGTCAGCCCATCAGCCGTGACGGTGCCGGCTACATCAAGCGCCGTGGCAGGCGAACTCGTCCCAATCCCTATTTTATCGCCAAAGATGGATTGGTCGAAGAAGTAAGACGTTCCCTGTACATGTAATTTAGAACTAGGCGAACTCGTCCCAATCCCGACGTTTCCGCCGCTTTCAATATTAATTAGATTGTTTGTGCCTAATGCGCCACTTGCGGCAATTACAAAATCCCCATTGCTATTATCTCTACCAATAGCATAGGAATCAGTGCCATTGTCAGCAAATACTAATTGAGCATCGCCACTACCTACGGTATCAATTAAAACCTCTGCGGTTCCTACAGTGCTTCTTTTAAACTTGGCAACATTCGCAGAAGCTCCAGTCACATCTAATATAGAAGCAGGACTTGACGTACCAATCCCGACGTTGCCGCCATTTTTAACAATTAAACGAGTCTTATCAGACCCGCCGCCAAGATAATCTCGGACATGAAAAAGATCGTTTGAGCTTGAAGACGCGGAATCATATATATCAGCCAAAGCAGACGGACTCGTCGTCCCCAATCCCAACGCCTCCGCACTCGCATCCCAGAAGAACTTCGCGGTCGTGCCGGTGTCCTCGTAGAAGGAGATGTCGCCGTTGGCAGCAAATCTTGCGGCCTCGTTCTGGTCGCCACCAACTTCAATAGACAGCCACCCGTTAGTGTCATCAGGGGCTACAACAGAAGCGTGCGGAGTGCCTCCATCAGTAGTGTATTGCTTTAATTGCATCCCGTACTGGGCATTTGCACCAAGAAGAACTGAACCTTCCTGAGAAACAGCAACCGAAATAGTATTAACAGTCAGCCCATCAGCCGTGACGGTGCCGGTTACGTCGATGCCGGTGGCGGTGGTGGCGAGTTTGGCGCTGTTGTCGTAATAAAGTTGTGATGCACCATTTACGTTAAAAGCCGCATACGTTTCTGAGCCACTTGCCGTAGCCAATACGATTTGGTTTTGACCTCTAAGATTTAAATTTCCCGTTCCAGCATCAGCAATAATGCTTTCAGTACCTGAATGATAAATTTGCAAATCATTGCCAGTTCCAAAATAAGCACCTACGCCGTCTGGAAAATTTATAGTAGCCGAGGTCGAGGCGCCTGCGAGGCTAACGCTTCCGGTAGCAGTAAGACCTGCAAAGCTCGGGCTGTCCGTCGTGGCAACGCCTTGATCCAGAGCCTTTACCGCCGCAATGTCCGTCAGCTCGCTGTCCATCAAAGCCCCAGCAGCCGTTACGTTAGCCGTATCGGTTACGTCAGCGCCTGCTTCAACGCCATCCAGCTTCGTGCCATCAGCGGCTACGTCACGCCCATCAACCGTTCCGCCAACCGTAATGTTTCCGGTAGCGCTAACAGTCGTGAAAGAACCCGCAGCGGGCGTAGCGCCGCCAATGGTGGTGCCGTCGATAGCGCCGCCGTTGATGTCAACACTGCCAATCGTTACAGTGCCGGTAAAGGTAGGCGATGCGTTAGGAGCAGCCAAGCCGAAAGCGGTTTGAATCGCGGTGAACTCAGTGGTAAACTCGCTACCCTTAATGACCTTATCGGGGTCGTTAGTAGGCAACGAATCTTTTGCACCGAAGTTGGTCGTGGGGGTATACGTAATTGCCATATTAAGATACCTTCCGTATCCAGTCTTAGAGGGCGCTGCTGTTGCCACTTCGGGTCTAACAGCCAGCTATGCTTCTGAATAAGTGCCGGGGTTTATAAGCCGCCCCGGCTCGGCTGTATTGCTTAGACGGTACCGAAGAGCTTCACACCAGCCTCAGGACGGTAGGTCTCAACGCCGTACAGGGTGTCGGCGGTCATCAGGTCAGCAAGGTACTCTTGCTTGTACTGGGTCTGCACGCGAACGCCAAGCTGCTCCGCGAACACGATGGCGTCTTTGTGCATAAGCAGAGCGCCTTTTTCGTCGGTGTTCTCGGTGGGCAGGTTGGTAGAAACGTACACGTCCACGCCGTAGAGGCTGCCG
>Ga0208161_1001131_pt1 | contig 14495 bp, 25 predicted proteins | sample CB_VirMetaG_3_FD_184538 | JGI IMG/M metagenome (GOLD analysis project Ga0208161, IMG submission 184538) | Freshwater to marine saline gradient viral communities from Chesapeake Bay - CB_1508_1S Viral MetaG (SPAdes) (version 4) | ecosystem: Environmental > Aquatic > Marine > Coastal | place: USA...
CTGCGTCTCATCGGAGGATAGAGTCTGCTGCATGCAGGCCGTGGTGGGCATCCTCCGAGACCGGATGTTTCTGTCTGCGAGGGAACTCGACTGCGTGCTGGGTCTGAGCCGTGGCACGGTCTGCACCATGGCAAGCGGCTGGGACAGCCAGTCCAAAGACTTCAAGACGATGATCTACGGCCTCTCTGGCGACATGCGAAGCAAGGGGTTGCGTCACCTTGTACTGGGGGTGACGGCATGAGCGTCAAGGTCTTCAAACTCAACAACGGCGACGAGGTGCAGCGGTTCGTGCTGCCGGTCCCGAGCAGCGGCTCGGAGCTGGCCGGCGGACAGCGACCTGCCCAGCCCCGCCGCCGTTGTTCCTGGAATGATCTACAAGGGTCACGTCACGCTCTTCAGCGGTGCCCCGAAGGCTGGCAAGTCCACCGTCATCCGCGACATCCTCCGCCGCATCCATGCGGCATTCGCCACGTACGATCCGGTCGCGTCGATGATGCCGGACCGCTTCATCCGGCCCGAGCGTACGCTCGTCGTGTCGGAGGAATCGGGGTGGGCATGGCAGGAGTTCGCGGAGTCGCTAGACGGCGACTCTCGCGACAAGGATTGGTTCAAGATCATGCACCGCGGGCATGGCCGTGTGGCCCCAGGCGGGTCCGACGAACTGGTCCTGTGGGTCGATGCTATCATCGAGATGTGCAAGGCGTTGGAGATCGGCCTCGTCATCGTGGACCCGGTGACCCGCTTCGGTGCCATCACCTGCGAGAACGACAACAGCGAGGTGCTGCGTGCCTTGATGGCGTTTGAGCGGATCGCCAGCGAGACCGGGGCGGCTCTGGTCCTTCTGCACCACACCACGAAGGGCGGAAACGAGCCGAGGGGATGCTCGGCGTGGCAGCAGCAGCCAGACGTGATCCTCTCCCTGCGTGCCTTGGGTGAGAGAGAAGAGATTGATCAGGCCGAGGGCGTGCAGAAGCACCGCGTCCGAATTCTGACGGGCAAGGGGCGGTTCCCGGAGATTGAGGATTCGATCGTCTGCCACTGCGACGAGGAGGGGCGATACCACCACCTGCCCGGCATCTTTGACCGCTTCATCTCGAAAGCGGAGTACGACTCCGAGACGATCCTGACGGCCATGCGAGCGAACCGCATGATGGTCAAGGGATCGGACATCAAGGACGCAACAAGGCTGGCCCAGGGGCCATTCGGGCGGGCGATGCGACTGCTGGTCGCGAAGAACCGCGTCATCAAGTCCGGGACCACCATGGATACCGAGTATGTCCTCGCAGACAACGACTGATCGACCGCCTGTGTTCCGGCTTCCTCTACCCCCGACCTCGAACCACCGGCTGATCCCCGCGAAGATCAACGGTCGCACTCGGCTGATTACGAGCAGCGAGATGCGGGCGTGGAAGAAGCAGGCGCAGGAGATCCTCTCCGGCCATCCCGAGATCCCGTGTGTGATGGGCTACCGCATCCACATGAGCATCTGGTGGCCCGATCGGCGGAAGCGAGACATCGACGGGCCCGTCAAGGTCTGCCTCGACGCTCTCGTCAAGGCGGGCATCCTTGTAGACGACTCTTTTGTCCGCTACCTTTCCGTGCAGGACATGACGACGCAGAACTACGGCGACGACATTGAGCCGGGTATCGACATTCGGGTCGATACCGAAGAACGATTTTCTCGACCGTTTTAGGAGACAAACGTGTGGATCACATTCTCTCAGTCTGCACCGGAATCGGCGGACTTGACCTCGGACTGCATGCAGGACTTCGAGCCGTTGGCCGAAGCCCTCGCACAGTCTGCATGGTGGAGAGGGAAGCCTTCACCGTTGCGGTCTTGGGAAAGGCGATGCAAGAAGGGCGGCTGGATGCGTGTCCTGTCTGGTGCGGCGATCTCGCCGATCTCCCAACCGCCGACCTTCCCCGTGTTGACTGGTACACCGGAGGCTATCCCTGCCAGCCCTTTTCCTCCGCTGGTAAACGGCGAGGGGCGGACGATCGGCGACATTTGTGGCCCGTCATCGCCGGACAACTCAAGGCTCTTCGGCCAAGAGGAGTGTTTTTTGAGAATGTGGCTGGACACCTCACACTCGGTCTCCGTGATGTGCTTGCAGACTTGGAAGAACTTGGTTTCCGATGTGCGTTCGGCTTGTACAGCGCGTCGGAAATCGGCGCGCCTCACCGAAGGGAACGAGTTTTCATCCTCGGACTGGCCGACGCCGACGGCGAACGAGGACGCGGCGGGGACCAGCAACGGCAAGATGCAGAAGATGCTCGGCAATCATCCAGACATTCGTGGCCGTCCAGGCCCGGAAACCCCCAAAGATGCGACGAACCGTCCCGGACCGTTGAACCCAGACTGGGTAGAAATGCTGATGGGGTTTCCGATCGGGTGGACCGACTGCGGGCGTTAGGAAACGCCGTCGTACCTCAACAAGCCGAACTGGCTTTCATTAGACTTTGGAACCTCTTACAGGAGACAGCATGAGCGAAGAGCCGCAATGGGTTGTTGTTGAAGTCAACTCAAAACGAGACCGAGTGTTTGCGTTCAGGCACAGTGGAAGCGGAAAACCCAACAAGCCACAGAGCGCGCCACGCTTCATCCTCAGCAGAGGTCAGACCTTGGATCTGATCCGAAGGCTGAACGACTGTGCGGTATCGCACGGATGGATTGAATCTCAACCGCTGGAGTGTCGCAATGGCTGACATCAACGACCCACACCAGAAGAACCCACACGCACCGTTCCAAGATCACTGGCACAAGCAACGGCACCAGAACGAGACGACGCCGGGGCCGATGCACGACTACCTCCGCGAGCATCACGACTTCCTGTCGGCTCTGACCTGGGAAGAAGACAAGAAGCCTCGCCGGGACGATCCGTGAGGTACAGAGATGTCTACGGAGACAGAGACCCCCGCGGTGGGCAGGGGTCTGGCAGGTGGCGTTCACTGAGAGACGCCGTTCTGCGAAGGGAGCCCGTCTGCCGTCAGTGCGGCAGACGGGCTTCCACTGATGTCCACCACATTGAGTCGGTGCGGCACCGGCCAGACCTGGCCCTGTCGTGGTCGAACCTCCTGCCGTGCTGCAAGGAGTGCCACCGGCGGCTGGACCAGAACCTCGTCAAGCCGAAGCGGGAGCCTCCGCCGAGGCCGCCGGAGGACTATGCGTGCTAACGGCAGCACCGAGACGACCCTTGCTCTCTGCGATGGCCTCACGCTTACGCTGGCCGGGCGTCGGCACGAAGAAGCCGCCTGCGGCCCCGAGCAGCCCCGTCAGGACAGCCGGTGCGCCCAAGCCGCTAGCAGCCGACTGAGCCGCTCCAATGACCTGCCGAATGATGCCCTCATTCTGGTCAGCAATCTGGTCAAGCGCATCAGCCTCCGCCCTTGCCACCGCGGCTGCGGACCTCAGTGTCGAAGGCATCGCTGGGCCATCGGGGAGGTTGCTGAACCCCCGGACGCTGCAACCAGTGCTCAACACGAGACACCCGCAAATCAAGATCGCGTACCGCATCGCCGATCCTCCTCAGTTCCTTTGCAGCGTAGAGGATGGCCCCCGCGACCAGCACTCCGCCTGCTTCCCCAAGTAGTTCAATCACGATTACTCTCCTCGTCTTCTTCTTCGGCCTCGTCTTCGATTCGGGTCATCTCCTCGAAGACATCTGAAAGCATCCCAACGACTGCGTAGCGGTTTCCGAGACTCGCGTGATAGACGCGGGTCTCGTTCTTCACGGTCCGGCACCACGTCACCACCACGGCGTCGGCCCCGTCCTCCAAGAGCATCCCGAGTATCTCACGGGCTACATGTTCCGCAGGCCGGTACTCTTGGTCGCTCATGGCTCGAACCTCTCGTAGTAGGGGTGCCCGTCGATCACCACACCGCACCCCAGGACGGGTCTGGAGAGCAGGTGTCTCCCGTAGGCCATGGCCGGGTGGTCTCCATCGACCCCGCACCCGGTGTCCATGCCCCACACGCTCAAACCGGGACCGACCGACCACGCTACGCCCGCCTGGCTGTGGACATGCCCGCAGACAGTAGGGGTCATGCTGGCAATGGCTGCCCGCAGAGCAGGTCTCTGACCGCTCAGGCCGGTCCCGTGATAGTACCGAACACCGTCGATGTGGTGTTCATGCTTCCAGTCCCAGCCGTCGGTGCCCCATGTCTCAGCGTACGAACGAACGAACTGAGGCGGAACGCCCGCAGAGGACGCGAGACGCTCCACACGCTCGTCGTGGTTGCCGATGCAGACCCTGGCGGTCGGGAACGCTCTGACCCACTCCCTGACCCGCTTGCGGGCCTCCTCGTACTCCCCGAGGGCTGTGGGTGCGTCGTGATTCTTGGCGTGGAACGAGATCGCGTGCCAGTCGAACACGTCGCCGATCAGCACCACCTCGTCGCATCGCCAGCGGCGGCGGACACCCCGCACGAACCCCAGATAGCCTGGGTGTTCGGCGGGGATGTGGATGTCGCCAACAGCAAGAACTCTTGCCATTCCGCCCCCAATCAGACACAAGGCAATTCAAAATCGAATCTTGAAATACCCTAGTGTCAAGGCGTCGTGCCGCAGGGCTACCGACCGACGATCCGTCACACCGGGTCAGGACGCCGTCGGGTCTAGGACCACCGGGTCCGGCTGCCCCTCGAAGACCACCGACTTCAGAGCCTCAGCCGCCACGATCAGCTGCTGGGCCGACGCGATCATCACGTCGATTTGCGCCTTGTCGAGATCAGTGACAGGTGCGACGTACTTGAACTCGGCCTCGAGACCGCTCATGCCGCCGGTGATGCGGTCGAAGCCGCCTGCGATGTTGTGGAAGTGCTTGATGGTGTTCATGGTTCTCAATCGTAGGTAAGGGTGAAAACGAAATCATCACTGGTGTCGAGATCATCCCAGAACGCTTGGCCGTTCGCTGCGGAACACAGGAGGCGAACTCTAAGCAAGGTGGAACTAAAGACGACTTCGGTGACCGACGTATGGGATAGCACAACTCCATCGACAGACATGGAGTATTGCCTGTTCGTCGTTGATGATTGAAAGTCTGAGACGCTGGAGTATGCGCCACCGGTGTCGATCACCATCATGAACTCAATGTACAAGTATCCAATGTTTCGCCGGACCGGGTTGAAAAAGTGGACATTGAAATTTCCGGTTTCGCCGGACTCGACTATTGAAGTGAGGCTCATCTCGAGATCGTTGCCGCTTTTCGCTCCACATAGAGCGTCAACGCGCCAATTTTCTCCGGCTGCGACCGCTGGGATGAACTGCACGGTCGGCGGCGTCATCCGGTGTACTCCACGACGATCTCAAGGTCTGCAACCGCGCTGCCGATCGTGATTTCCAGCCCAAGCCGGTCGTTCTCATCCACCGCCGTGTTCGTCAGGCTGGTAGCCGATGCGCCGGTGCTGGTGACGGTGATGCTGCCGATCGTGGTCGCGTCGGTCAAATTCTTCAGGACCGCCGTACACGTTCCGCTCGACGTCTTCGCGTAGTAGTTCGTCACGGTCCGGGCCGTGGCCGCCCGCCCGTCGATCGTGTACGTCTTTCCGACTGTCGGGGCCTCGATCAGCATGAGGTAGCTGTCGGAGAGATCGTTGTCGAGTTCGGTGAGGGCGATCGAGGACCGGGCCACGCCCTTGAACTTGGCACCGGCGCCCGCAGCGTGGTCGTAGAACAGGAGGTCGCCATCATTGCCGGCGCCCTGGGCGACGTTGACATCGGCTAGGTCGTTCAGTTCCGCATCGCCAGAGAACGTCCCAGCACCGTCGCACTGGATGATGCCGTCGAGCGTGGACGTGACCTCGAACGTGCCGGACGACGTGATGGGGTTCGTACCGGCGACCGTAAAACCGCCGGGCATCAGAAGCCCGACACTGGTCACGGTGCCGGTGCCGCCGGTCAGCGGGGCACAGTACGACACGTCGGCGTCGGTCACGGTCAGGCCGACCGTCTGGGCGGCTGAGGTCTCGACGATGTGGATGACGATGTCCGCCGGTGCATTTGCCCCGACCTGGATCGTGCCGTCCCAGAGGCTGTGCGTGTCCTCGGTGCGGGCGGCGATGGTGTAGGACACCTCTCCGCCGCTGGTGTTCTGGGTCTCGCTGATGCTGAGGCCAGGCACCTCCAGTACGACCGCGGTCCCGTCGCCGGGGTCGGTCGTCAGCGTGACATCGACCGTGGTCGCGTCGGTGTTGCTTAGTTCAAGCCTCGTCGGGTTGCACGACATCGGCGTCCTCCTTCTTGAATGGCACCAGCCTGTTCAGGGCTTCCTTCCGTCGTCCACAGCCGCAGTCTCGACCCGTCGCCTTGGCGACAGTCTCGACGACCTTCTTGATGCCGGTGGCCTCCGTCACGGCCTCCACCACATCGCCTAGTCCCTTCGGCTTGCTCATGTCGTTATCGTCGCCGTTCTAGAGTAAGAGGTGAAGACGTAGCCCTGCTTTTCTAGCACATGCTTGTTGGATGGACATGCCGGGCGAAGATTTGGGAAAGCAATGGGTGCTGTAGTGTAAGTAAAAGCGGGAGCAATTTGGTTGTGGCTCGCAGGCGTGCAAATTCCATAACCCGAACCGTTATCATAAACTACGACCGGATATTGGTCTGGATAAGAAAACGACTGCCCGGATGTAAAAGACGGTTGGACAACATTTCCGTTTTCATCCTTGCCCCACATAGCATAAGCATTGTTTCCGACAATCAAAGATGTTGAATGCCCAACGACAACCCCATCCCATGAAGGACTTCCAGAAGGAAACCCAAAATCAGTGTTTGTGTAGGCGTTTACTGTGACGCTACCGAGTTGTGTCCCGTTGAGCAAATACGGAAGCCTGACTCTAGGGTCAAGTCTGAAAAACCCTTTGCTTAGGCAATCTTCGCAGTACATTGCTTCGGCTTGTCCGCAAGCCCACACGCCGCCTTCTGGCACAAGAGTCACATCTATGACCCGGTCCCATTGCCTAAAAACGCTGTTGTCTGGATACCGGAGATCGGCGTGCCATTCTGCTCTAAATCTAACAGAGGAACTTGATGCAACCAATGAAGTGCCGTTGAACTCAAGATCCCAATCTTCTAGAAAATAAAGCGTCTCGTATCCACCGAACGGCGCGGTCGGGACGTTGGCCGCGACCAGAACGTCCACGTTGATGTAGTGGGTGCCGGTGGGGTTGGTGCAGGTATCCTCGCCACAGCAGCACCGTCGCATCAGACACACTCCCACTGGTTCGGCCACTGGAAGACGATCAACGGCTTGATGCCGTTGTCGTCTTCTGCCGCCGGGTGCGTGTAGACCATGACAATGGCACCAACAGGAGCAGGCTCCAGCGTGGCGAGGGTCGCGTCCACCGTCAGCCCCATCGCTGTCGTGCTGGTGTTGTTGATCTCCCAGATGTTGATGCAGTTGTTCCAGATCAACGGCGTGTCAGCCGCTGCGACGTACAGGTAGTCTGTCCCCCAGTTGACCGGCTCCAGGTCGTAGAGCCACTGGTTCCGACCTGTGACGCCATCGGCCTCAAACTGCTCGGTGGAGGCAGCGACCCGCATGACATACGGGCCTCGCCAGAACAGGGGTGTGCCGTATGTTCCAGGCATCAGGAAGGCACCGAACCAGTCAGAGTAATCGCATCTTCAATGTACGACCGGCTGTCGTACGGAACGTAATCCATGAAATCGTTGAAGTCCGAATATCGAAGATACGGGTTTACCCACAGAGTCACGTTCGTCTGAAACAAGATGGTTTCTCCGCCTTCGGCACAGGCGGGAATGATAGGCGGCATCGAGCCAACTACCGTCGCCGGGGCTTGCTCAAGATGCCACCACTCGTCGTGGACGAAGACAAGATCGACTCTGTGGAATGTTGTCTTACCGATCTTGGTGATGTTCAGCGATTCCATGACCAGCGAATACGACGGCCATCCAAAGAACAGCGAACCATTACGGTTGCCGATCATGGATGCACCCTCTCCGGTGGTCCAATACTCCCACTCTTCTGGAACTACGATGCTGCCGACGCCAGCAGTGTCCACGTCGTAGTAGGGTGCCCTGATCACGAACGAAACGGTCATCACATGCTGATCAATATTGATCTGCATGGGCTGTCCGTTGACATCGACGCGCTGGCCCTCGACCTCCGTGCAGGATATGGAAATCGGCTCAAAACTGTCCGGGTCTTGCGGATCAGTAAGCCCACCAAACATCGATGGAAGCGGAGAACTTTCAGCCCAGGGATTCGATCTCCACGCTTGCGCAGTTCGAGACCGAACGGTCTTGGTGACCTCGGTGTGTCCACGACCTCCGTATGCGGCTACGAGTTGGAACTCTGCCCTCAGTTCCCAGACTCGATCCGTTCCAAAGACGCGACCGCCTTGGATGGAAATGCACTCAAAGCCGACCAAGCCGCTGCCGGTGAGACTGTTGGCAGGAACCAGCCTGTACGGATAACTCCACAGGCTGGTGGACGTGTCAACTTCTGCCCCAACAACTCCAGGCACAAACTTGAAGTAGTCTTGCCAAGCGGACTGGAACTGAAACAAGTCAGAAAGTGGATCTTCGTCGCAGTCGGTGAAACGCCAGACACCAGTCGCAGTGGTCGGCTCAAAAACAGCCCCATACTGGATGTTGTCGCTCGGATGTACTCTGATCGGCTCGCTGATTGTCATGGACCTTGCCCCGTAAGCCCCGTGGCTCGTTGCATTGCCGCGGCCTGCCGAACAGCAGCACCGCCTGGATCAACAGCACCGCCGCGAAGGTAGAAGTCTGCTGCTTGCTTTAGAAACGCGACTGCATAGTCGTAGGCAGCAGACAATGTCATCTGCGATTCTTCTAGAGCATATTCGGCTCGACCGCGGCGAAGTTTGGCTGCTGATACGGTCGGGTCCTGTGCGAATTGAAGTTGCTGTTGGATTTTAGCGGCTTCGATCTGGGCTAGTTTCCCACCCATCGGTCCGGCGAACTTGAATCGTTCGGTCAACTCGCTTCCTCGCCTTGCACTGTTGATGGCGAAGTTTACGATGGACCTTGCCGTCGAAATCGTCAAGCCAACGGCACCGAGGACCGTGAGGAATCCAGCAAGCGGAGAAGCCTGGAACAGTTGTGCTGCCATGCCTCGCTTGCCAAATAGTTGTCTTCCAGCCTGTTGTCGAAGCAGGTCACGCTGCCGAAGCCGATCTCGGCGGCGGTTCATATGCTCTTCGTGAGCAAGCCTCTTCCGCTTGTAGATCTCGTACTCAATGCTCCACCTTTTGACCCGCTTGTCCTTCTCTCGTTCCTTGCGGTTTTCGTAAGCCCTCCTCCAGGCTTCCATGCGAGTCTGTCGAGACTCGGCCATCCGCACGTTGTGCTCAGCCTTGCGGAGATTCGACATTGCCGCACCGAATCGCTCGGGCGATGCGGTCGTCATGCGACTGACCCGCTCCCGAGCCTCTCGGAGTTGGATCATCGCCCGCTCTTGGTCGCGGGCGAAACTCTTGCTGACACGACGAGTCGAACGCTTGAGATCCCTCTCAAACTTTTCGGTCTTACCCCGGATATTGATGAACAGGTTGCCTACCGTCGCCATTTGGCAATCTCCTGCAAAGCCTGGTCCATCGTCTGCTTCTCACCGGCCTCGTACTGCCAGTAAAGCATCCAATTCAGGTACTCGCGAGCGGACATGCGGGACAGGGCTTCGCTGACCGTCATGCCGAGTTCCTTGGCAAGACGGTGATTTGCCAGGTCCCGCGTCGTCAGTTTCCCTCGTCGTTCAAACCGTTGAGTTCAGCGCACTCGTCGTAGATGCGCTTCTGGATCGAGAACGGCCAGTGCCGGACCTGCTCCGCCGTCACCGCGTTCGGCGGATCCCAGGACATGGCGATGATGACGGCCATGTCGGCGTCCTCTGTGATCTCGTTCCACTGGGCACCGCTCAACTCTCGGAGCGTCACGGACTGCCCATCAATCTCAACGGTCTTGGTCTTGAAGGTAAACATCGGGTGGCCTCGGCGGATCAGATGAACGAGTCACCAGCCGCAAGCATGAAGTTGACGGTCACAGTGGCCGCCTCGTCCATGCTAGCATCAACCGTGAATCCCGTAACGTGAACATTGGCGGCAATGAGGGTTTCGCTGGTCGAGCAGTCGGCCTGCTTGGTCGCGACCGCAAGCGACACAGCGGTGCAACCAGTGAAGTAGCCCTCGAGGACAGTAATCTGTCCGTCGTTCAGGACGCCGGTGATGGATCCAGTGGGGACCGCTCGAAGGCCGGGGACCGCAGACCGCTGGGCTTCGTCAGCCGCAGTAATGTCGATCTGGGGACGCTCGCCGGCGTCCATCGAGATGGAGGTGACATCAATCGCCACCGATCCGCCGATCAAGGCCGTAAGGCCGTTTCCAATGACCTTTGCCATCAGAAGTTCTCCATGTTGATGGTGATGACGTACTCGCCGGGCCTCTGCCCGTCATACGAGGGTTCGTAAGACCGAACCAGAGACTTGACGCGAACGGGGCAAGAGTCGCCCGGAGCCGCCGCCACAATACGCTGTGCGATGGTCTCCGCACCCAAGAGGGTGCGATCGACCACCGTAGCCTCCCACTGGATCAGCGGCGGGCCGGGATCCGTGGGCGTCGAGCCGGTGTAGACATCCTGCTGGAAGTCGTAGATCACAAACGGGAAGTCTGTGCCGTTTGAACGAACGAACGGCGAGACCTTCACGGTCACGTCGTTGACGGCGGCAACAAGGAAGTCGTGGACTTCTTCAGGCACTGACACCGAGAACCTCCTTGAAGGCTCGAACGGCCCGAGCCAGAGCCGAAGCCCGGCTACGCTGGAACGCCCGATAGCGGACCTTGTAGGCCCGGTTATGCTTCTTGTACTTCACGTTCCAGGCACCGTCTTCCAGCAGGTGGGACAGGTTGCCTTGGTACACGTTGTCCCTGCCCTTCCGCTTCATCATCGACTGGTATCGCCATGGCTTGTTTCCCTTGGCGACGTTGAAACGGTACTTGTAGGCGGATGCCTTTGACGCGAAGTCGCGGAAGCGTCCGCCACGCTGCTTGTGCTTCTTGGTGCCAGCACCGTAGCGGTATCGATGGCTGGCGTACTCGCTCTGGCTGGCGGAATCCACGATCCGCATGGCCTGGCGGAGGCCGTTCTTCAACTTTGAGATGCTGGCCTGGTCGCGCATCTTGATGACCTCGCCGATCTCGTCCATCAGTTCTTCGATGAAGGACTCGTCGATCACAGGTCCACCTCGTAGGCGTACACGATCAGGTAGCGGTCCCGCTCGTCCCAGCGGTCGATCCGCTCTGGGCGGTAGGTGGCGGATCGGAACACGATCTCGCACCCGTAGTCCATGCGGTCGTCGTGACGCATGGTGAACTTGTAGTAGCGGCGTCCAGCCGTCTCCTGCATCCCGGCGTCCGAGATGTAGCCTCGGATGCTCTTGGCGTCTGTCCAACACTCGAACGAACTAAAGTTATAGGACGCCTGTCCAGCGGCGTCAGTCGTCTGGGCCGGGGTCCGAACCGTGATGCGATGGCGGAACTTGCCGACCTGCATCACATCTCCCCGTTTCGGTAGGACTCGATGATGGAGCGGTACGCGATCGGGACCGTCTCTAGTTTCGCCTCGTTTACCAGTTCGCGGTTCTCGTAGAAGTGGGCAGCCACGCCGAAGATGGCAAGTTTCAGGTTCGCCGGGACATCGGTGTTGCCAGCCTGATACTGCCAGGTCACGGTCTTGCGGATCGTGTCGAGGTAGGAGCCGACCACGGGGACGAGGTGGTAGCCGCCGCGGCTCTTCAGGACGTAGTAGTACGACGACACATCGTCAGACACGTTGGTCTCGGAGTCGTACCGCGTGACGATCGTGCTAGCGTTGACCACCGGGTAGTACGCGGCACGGAACGGGGGAATGAAGTATCCCTCGCTCTGTTGCACGGTACAGGCACGGCACAGGCGGCCAGTCCAATCCTCGACGGCCTCGACCGCGGCGTCCAGCGAACGCTGGGCGGCGGGCTGGTCGTCGGTCGTCTCCAGACGAATGTGGTCCACGAACTCGGCGAGTTGGAAGTTGTGGTCTGCCTTGGAAACGAACTCGATCATTGTCGTCATCCGTCAGCCCCCTCCCCCCCCGAAGGGGGGAAGGGGACTCCGTGAGTTGTTGAGAATCAGGCCACGCAGACGATGGCACCAGCCGCGAACGGACGCAGCCAGCGACCATCGGACCGCATTCTGGTCCTATAAACAATCTTTCCAGAATCTCCCTGGCTATAGGGGTCCACCTGCTGGCTGAATCCGGCCCGGTCGAAGATGCAGTAGTCTTCGGCGTGGGCAAGGATCATCGCGGTGTCGCCCGCAGCGAACGAACCAGTGAGGTTGTTCGACACGAACACCGGAAGACCAAGCAGGGTGCCGACTTCGAGGCTCGACGCCGGGGTGCCGGTGAGGAGCGGCTGGAAGAGCGGACGACCCTGAGCATCCAGAACCTTGCTGAGGGCAGCGAAGGTCGCCTGGTTGGTCATCCAGCGGAGACCGCCCCAGTACTGCGCGGGGATCGCACCGTAGCGGAGGTTGGTGAGAGCGTCGGTCCAGGTCTTGCTGGCCGTCGCTGCCGCCGCCGCGTCGGAGATGTCGATGTCGATGATCTGACCGGCAGGGAGGTAGTCCTCGATGCCGACGCCATTGCCAGTGACCGCGTTGTAGAGCCAGCACGGGTCGGGACCATCGGTGCCGCCCTGACCGCCAGCGTAGACGCGATCCCACAGCAGGCCGTGCTCCTCGGCGTGCTGAAGCAGGAGTTCCGCAACAGCCCGACCGCGGGCGTCACGCATGAACTCTTCGGTGACCTCGGACTTCGCCGCAGTCTTGAAGTTGTTCACACGGACACGCTCCAGGGCCATATCGACGCCGATGTAGGAACCGGCCTCGTTGGTGATGGAGACCTTGCCCGGTTCGTTGAAGTCCGCGTCAGCAGCCGACGAAACACGGGTAGCGACCCGCTGGAGTTCGATGTCGTTGCTGTAGGTGCGGGTCTGGAAGAACTGGCGAATCACGGCCTTGGCGGGCAACTTGCGGATGAGTTCCGCCTGGAGGTCCACCGGGATGGCAGCCGAGTAGTCACCAGCACCCGAGAGGTCCATGCCCGGAAGCGAGGACGACGGGTCGGTGCCACCCACCTCGGCAGCACGGCCCTCGACGCGAACGTCGGTGCCGTCCATGACGAAGCGGTACTGGCCGGAGTAAGCCGCCGCCGTGGTCTCCTTCTTGAAGGAGAAGGACGCAGGAGCGGACTCCCGCATCTCACGGTACCGGGCCTTCGCCTCGGCAGCACGAATCGAGGAGTCCAGTTCCGCCATCTTCGCGGCACCAGTCTCCAGAGCCTCGATCGACTCGGTGTCGTCGATCGAATCGTTACGCTCCATGATCGCATCGAGTTGCGACCGGAGTTCGTCACGCTGCTCCCGCAGCGAACGCAGGTCGTCCATTTCAGGACTCCTTCATACAGCCGCGGGCACCTCGATATGCGCCTGCGGTGACAATGGAAAGTTCGGCCAAACGAGCCTTACGCACCGTGCGAAGGCTGGCCGACTTCGTGTGCATCCAGTTATCGTCTTCGCATTGGAAGCCGATGGATACCGAGCCATCGAGGTCGCCTCTTTCGAGTGCCTCGCGGATGTCCATTCGGGATTCGGGAAGGTTGCATCGGAACATGAGTCCCTCGGCGGTCTCCTCGAATTCAAGCGTCCCGGCACCAACGCGGCCGATAGGCACGCCGCCGGGGTTGTGCTGCACAAGCATCATCGTCTCGTCGCCCCACTTGAGGGCACCACGGACGAATCGCTCGCGGTAGGGACGAGCGCGGTCGTACAGGATCCGGCTCGTTTCGTTGTAGGGGACTGCACAGCCTCGGAAGATGACGGGACCGTCACTCTCCCCCAGGCTCGTCAGTCTCCCCGCTGCTCTGATCTCCAGCCTGTTGCTGGTTTTGTTCGACCGGAAGCATGTTGGGTCCAATCAGCACCTCGTCTCCGCCCTCGATGGGGTTGAATCCCATCATCTCGCGGGCTTCGTTGCGGGTCATGACGCCAGTCTGGACAGCGATCTGGATAGCAGCGACCTGCTCCGAGAACGTGCCACGGACGAGTTGCGTCGTGTCAAAGACAAACCGATACCGCTCGCCGTCGGGCATGTGTGGAAGCAACTTCCACGCAAGTTCCGCGGCCCACGTTGCGGTGTATTGGCTCAGGCAGTTGTCAACGTACTGGCGAGCCTGCTCCGACACGCCCGAAGCCGACTCGGCTTCGAAGTTGTAGAGCATCTGCGGCGGGACGCCGTACATCTGAGCGACCTGATTGATCGAGAACTTCCGAGCCGCGATCCAGTCCTGGTCGGTGAGACTCTGACCGACCTGCTTCACATCGGACTCGTTCTGCACCACGATCGGACGCAGCATGCCTTCCGGTCCGCTGTGGGCTCCCCGGAAGGCTTCCTGCATGCGACGGACAGCCTCGCCGCCCATCGTCTC
>Ga0208161_1001132_pt1 | contig 14482 bp, 37 predicted proteins | sample CB_VirMetaG_3_FD_184538 | JGI IMG/M metagenome (GOLD analysis project Ga0208161, IMG submission 184538) | Freshwater to marine saline gradient viral communities from Chesapeake Bay - CB_1508_1S Viral MetaG (SPAdes) (version 4) | ecosystem: Environmental > Aquatic > Marine > Coastal | place: USA...
ATATTATCTTTTGCATACCCTTTATCATAAACTTCATGTGTAATTCCAGGATCAACACATATCAAAGCATCAGGTGTAAAATCTCTATGTAATCCATTACAACCATATATCTTACCTTTATCTTTTAGAATATTTAAATCAAAGTTCTTTCGACTTTCGCCATTACCAATTATGAATAATCTTTTCATTTCAGTTTCTCCATAAATTCATCATAGTTAATATGATATAAGTTGTTAATTAAGTTAAATTCATTTGGTTTGATTGATGCACCAACTCGATAATATTTAATCTTTGAATTTAAACTAAAAATCTCTTTCATCTCATTTATCCATTTACCACAATACTTTTCGGCAGCGTCTATTGATGCATAACAATTAGTGCCTGCATAGATGTTATCAATCTTGTTGTTTGTATCTTTTTGTTTTTGATCTATATAATTTGTTAAATCAAATCCGAGCATGTAGATTTCACCTTCTTGTAAATGTTGAGATGCATAATCTAACATTGTTTGACCTGTATCATAATGTTTGTCATAACCCAATGCTTGTTTAAATGTTTGTACATGTTTTTTTGCATTAGGAAATTGATCAAAAGAACCTGGATACATGTGTTTACAAATCATCTTAGAGTTTTGCCACACACCCTCACTAATCATTTCATCAATCATTGGTCGATCAATACCACCAATATAATCTGGTGTAAAATCTCTATATAACGCATTACAGCCATACGTTTTACCGTACATTGATAATATATTCAAATCAAATCCAGAACGACTTGTGCCGTTTGCTATTACGAAACTACGCATTGTTTTATAATCTCTTTTAATTTATCATAGTCTTTATTCTTTAAAAATGTTGTATATTTACGTGCAAGTAAACTCACTTTAGGCCATACAATCTTTTCTTCAATCTCTTTATCAAACTTTTTACAATAACCAAACATAATTTGTAATACAGATAGTGTGTCTAAACCAATCTTTTTTGCAAGATAACTCTTTAATAAAATTGGATGTTGACCTTTATGACATTTAAATATTTTATTAAAATCACCATTTGCCTTTTTAATTAAATGTGACATATCGAGCTTGAAGTAATATGAGAATCCATCCCTTCGTTTGACATATTGTAAGTATTTTTGTTCTGATGTAGAAGTATTGAGGTCTCCCACCCAAACAGAGCTATTATCGACAAAGCCAGACACAAGAAAATCCAAAATATCACTTTTATATTTTTTGGCAACTCGGTGAAAGAAGAATCGGTCGTTTCTTTTGTTGAATGAATCGTATGACGTTCTTGTTTTTCCATTATATTGTTCTATATTATAATCTTCTCTAGTAAAGTGTAATTTTAGTGCCAGATATGTTTTATATACTTCAAATCCATCCATTAATCTAACAAATATTTACTACTCACTGGAAAATGATCTATCAAATGATGTTCTATGTGTTTTACCACATCTCTTGTTTCAGATTGTGTATCTTTTTTTAATCTTAAATTACACACACGAGCAAATGCATATAAAGTACCAGACCAAAACCATTCTGTCATCATATTTTGAGGGAGTACCATTCTTGCCATTTCTGGTGCAATACCTTTCTCAATCATATCATTATATAATTTTTTTAAAATACCCATTTCATTAGTTATATCATATTCAACTTCTTCATCACTAGATCCTTGTTTGATATTCTTTGGTGGTCGTTTTCTCCACATAAATGGAATATAAAACTCTGGTTCATCATCTACATATCTACGACTAACTTCATTCCAAACTAATCCAACTTGATGTTTAACTAATTGACGTGCAACAAAGATTGGTGCTTTGATTCTAAACTGTAAACTTGCATGAGCAAAAGGTGACCAGTGATTGTGATCTGCCAAATACTTGATTAGTTTTTCATCTTTTTGTGATAAACCAACTCGATGACCTTCTACTTGTTTGGCAAAAGATACACGAGCTGCATTGACAACTGATGTGTCACTTCCCATTTTATCAACTAATTGAACGTTCATACAGGTAATATGCCACTCTTTGGTAAATAATGTAATTCTTCCGCATTTAATTTAATCTTTTCTTTAAGTGTACGATTAATTAAATGTGTAATAGTATCAGGTTCAATCTCTTTTTCTTTACAATATTCTAAGACGGCATCCATATGTGACATTTGTTTCATTTGAACTTTTTGATCTATTAAAATAGCAAAGTCTTTTGGGGTCACCCTTGATCTCCAGTTGTGGTTGATATTGATGTTGATGCCGTACGTGATAACGGTTCATTATCACCATACTGAAATATGGTCATTTGATCTTTGTTCTCTTGTGATTCTTCATAAAGAATTAATGCAATCAGAGAATACACAGCATTATCCATTAATGTATCTTTGATTGATTCATCATTAAACTTTAATTCACCCTTTTGTATAAAAGACATTAATCGACTATACTTATCACCAAGACGTACTGCAATACCTTTCCAGGCATCAATACCACCTAATTCTGATAGTCTAAAGTTGGCAAATGGATCTGCCTCTTGAGCATAATCATGTCGTTTCTTATCGTGTAATGCTTTTATTTCTTCAAGTAATTCATAAAAGCGGTGTGTGTATTTGTGCATTATTCACTCCTATTATATAATTTGTGTTTCATACTAATACTCGAAACACATAGTTCATTTTTATCATTAAATACCATTATTGCAATTGTTGTTAAATCCGAAGAAGCCGCAAAAAAGACTGCTTCTCTTTTACCTTCAAAGATATCATAACCTTCACCAAAAGATATAGGTAATAAGTTGAAGTGATAACCCATATAGTAAGCGACTTGATCGACATCACCACAAAAGAGAGTAACCTCTTTGGTGTTAGTAAATGTTTCATTGAATTGTTTTGAGAACTCTCTGGCTTTTGCTTGAAATACATAAACATCTAATAAAAATATAATGATTGCAAGACTAAAGATTATTCTTTTCATTTTCTATCCACTTATAAAAGTTTTCGACTGCCTCTTTTAATTGTGGTAGATAATCGTTCTTGTTCTTTTTGAATACTTGTGTTGTTCCGTCTGACGTGATGACTAAAATCACAACTTGTTCTATGGGAGTTCCTGTGAGTTCTTCATACATTTCTGCATAAGCGGAACCTTGTATAAAATAGTTACTAATCCATTCTTCTTTCTTTTCACCAGAAGAAGTTTTAAAGTCTATCACTGACAGTTTACCTTCGTATTCACCGATACAATCTACTCTACCAGCGACAGTATATTTCTCAGAAAACATTTGTGCTTCCTGTGTGTGTATATTATTTATATTATTAAGGATAGGTTTAAATTCGTTAAACATACACCATGCATGAAAGTTTTTCTTATGTTTTTCGTCTAACTGTTCTTTTTCTACGTTGTTGAGATAATCCTCAACCATATTATGAACAGCAGTTCCACGATTGGCGGATGTACGTGAGATATAGTTTGCAACTTCGTCACCAACTTTTTGACGCCATTCGTGTAATCCCTTTTTATCTCTGATAGATAAAACAGTTGTAATTGAAGGATAGGATTGATTTGTTTCCAAATTTTCATAAAACCTCTTTCCATCGATATTTTTTGCTTTGAGTTCTGGAAACTCTATTTTTGGTAAATGATTAAACATAATATAATTATATCACAGTTTGATTGTAATGTCAACACATTTCTAATGCTAATTCAGTTGTTTCATCAACACGTCTTGTCCATCCCTTACCAAAGGTATCAAATGTCGATAATGATTCATAATACTTTTGTCTATCTGACTGATAGTTTTTGATAGCGTCTTCAATACCGTGTTCTTCTACATAATCATTCAATTTTTTCAATGTGTTAGGACCAATACCACCATCGGCAACTGTACCAATTAATGTTTGTAAATACTTAGCAGCTCTACCTGTTCCTGCATTGACACCAAAGTCAAAGACACAGAGGTCTAAACCTTCTGGTAAATCATCACCCTTTAATCGATCCCAATAGTTCTTTTTGTAGATCGGTTCTACGTCTTCTCGCACCAAATCTTTCATATCTTTTGTACCACCAAATTCTTCGTACACTCGTTTTGTGACACCTAGATTTGTTTCTCCTCCTGGGTCTTTGGGATGGTTGACGTAACCTCCCTCGTGGTGTAATATCGTCTCCAAACATTTTATCCAATTGCTTTGCATTTTTCTATCTCCGTTTTGTAAAATAACTTTAGTTTCTTATGTTCTCTCAAAATTCTCCACATATCTGATGAACGATCAACATTTCTGTCTTGTTCAATTTCATCTACTTTACTTTTGTAATACTTATGTAGTCTTTTAAGCTCTTTAATTTTGGTCATAGTGCAATCCTAACTTTATTTTGTTTACTAGATAATTACGTAAGAAACCACTTCTTACGATGTCACCTAAGTCAAATTCTATATTCTCAAACTCACCCATTTCAAATAAGATTCTCTGAAAATCATAGATACCATTTCTTTCAGATGTTTTACTTAAATCGGTTTGTTGAAAATCACCACAGAATATAATTCTACTATTCTGTCCAACTCGTGTAATGATTGTATCTAATTCATGGAAATTTAAATTTTGACATTCATCAACAATAATAATTCCATTATCAATAGTGATACCTCTTAAAAATGATGTAGATAAAAATTCAATTGTACCTTGATTTCTTAGATCAACATACAATCTTTCAAACGCTGTTTCAGTTGGTGCTGAAAACATAAATCTAACCATATTCTGATACGGCATTTGATAAAGAAATGCCTTGTCTTCCTCATCACCAGGAAGAAAACCTATATCTCTTGTAGGTAATAAACTTCTTACAAGATAAACTCGTTGTTGTTCTGTCTTATCATTCAGAACCTCTTTTAATGCTAGATATAATGAAAGAAAGGTTTTACCTGTTCCTGCAACACCATATAAAAATAGATGTTTACCTGATTTCCAGGCATCTGCCATTCGTTTTTGATTTTCTGTGATTGGTTTAATATTGACTAATTCTTTATCGGTAATTTCAAGTTTCTTTTTTGCCATTCTATTCCTTTGGTGCGGCCCAACAAAATGTTGGGCCTTTATCTAGTCCTGTATCAAACACAGCTGACTTTCTGGATATAGTTATCCCTACTTTTGCTCTTTGATATCCTTCGGACAGATACAAAATTATTTATAATTTTCTTGCCCTATGTTTTTTAACAATTTCTTTTGCCTTTTTTCTTGCATTTGTTTCACCAGAACCATATCGTTCTGCAAGTGGTGAATCTGGATGAGCAGCCGCAATTCTTTGTAGATTGTCTTTCCAACCACTATCTGTTTTACTATCAATTGTTCCGACACTTGAAACAATGTTCATTTGTGTTGGGGGTAGTAATTCAATATGTTCTTGTTTTCTAAATTCTTCCATTTCAGCAATCATCATCAGTTCTTCCCACACTTCACCTGTCTTATGGTTTTTAAATCTATAAGTTGGCATTTATTTTACTTTCTAATATTTTTAATGAATCTTTTACTCTAGCAATTTGTGACACTTCATCATCATTTATTTCTATATTAAACTCATCTTCCAATTGCATAACAAATTCTACAACTGTTAGACTATCGAAACCCAAATCATCAATAAAATGAGAATTAAGTTCAATACCATCTTCAGTATAAGGTGTTATTATTTCAAATAATTTCTGTTGCAAGTCCATTTGTATACCATTCTGGAATCTGTCGATTTGTCCATTTTGCAAATTCACTCTTTGCGATTATATAGTAGTTTTTATATGCCTGTATTGAATCACCTTCAACCATACATTCGGGAAACTTTTTCATTGCCTGTGGTGGTTCTGTAAAACCTTTGTCTTCTAAATTCTTGGGAGTTGTTTTTAGTATGTCACCGAGCAACGTCCAGCTGGAGTGATCTCTACCTGTTTTTGATCCATATCGATGTCGATACTCTGTTGATAGTTCACGCCACAAGTCATACAACCAGTCATAATGCTGACTAGAAGTACGAGCCCAAACAGTCGAAGGGTGATTAAAATGGCATGCTTTGTAAACAATGTTTTCTAAGTTATCTGTTAGTTTATATCTAGTTACTTTTCTTCCGTTCTTGGAAGTACCAATGTATTTAGTACCATCAATCATTCGATGTGCCGTAGAAAGTATTTGAGCATACTCAACAATCATTTTTACCACATGTTTATCACAGTGCATCTCGGCACAAGTTTTTGGATTATTATCTAAGTAAAATATGTTCATTTTTTTCTATTATATCATACTTTTGATTAATTGTCAATAACTCTATAAAATATATGATTTTCAATTCTTGTTACTCGTTCTAAATGATCTGCCCAATGAGGTTTTACATAATCGGCATGATAGTGTGTTGCATCTTCTACAATATTTGGTACCATATCAGGCATTGCCAAAAGAACACCTGCAATTGCCTTTGCATGATTCCAAGCTGGAATATTTTTTATATCATCAGATTTACCATCACAATACCAACTAAATTGACATTTATTTCTCACAGGAAAGTCTGGATCAAAAGTATAAGTTGGTCCTTGTCGTATTACATCACAAACTGAATCTGGATATCTAGGGTGATCTACACGATTTAAAACAACTTGACCCACTGCAATCTGACCAGCATCAGATTCAGTTCTTGCTTCAAAATATATGTTTTGTGCTAAACAGTGTAAATCGTTATTCTTTGGTGTTATTGTTTCGGATTTTGCATAACCCCACCATAGAATTATAAAAATTAGTGTGATGAAAAACATCACTGAATATTTGTTATCGTTCATATTATAAATCAGAAATTTTAAACTTCTTAATCACATTTTTTGTCGGTATGACTGTTGTATTTCCTCCGTCTGCTAAACTACCCTTTTCATCGTATGAATAGTCACTCATTAAGATATGAACTTTTCGATCTGCCTTTACTAACCAACCAGTAGAAACACAGGTTGCAGGTTTAGAATCGATAATATCTTTCATATCTCGCCACCCGGCATCACTTTGAATGTCTTCCCAATATACCAAATAGAAATCATATGTAAATGGTATTTCAGGTACTTCGTCTTTAAATTTTTTACTTGTTTTTTTCATTCAATTGATCTCCAATTGCATAAATCATTATTGCAATAAAAACTAATACTGATAAAATAAAAAATAATAAAACATTTGTCCAAATCATAATAAACTCCTAATCTGTTAGAACCTCTTTATATTTCTCCTCTGCAACAATCTGCATATCACGTTTGACACCATCTAAAATTGCAGGTAAATAAGATTCTAATATATTAATAGACTGAATTGCAAACAGATAAGCGGCACGTTGCATTTCTGCTTCCATGACTGCCTGATTGTCAATTCCACCACGAATGTTCTCTGTAATAACATGACCGAGAACTGCCTCATTGTAAGTTTGTGCCTTGGCATTTTTACTTAGTGCCAGTTCCCAAAACATAACAAAGAAAAATAAAATAATGGCAGTGAGAACACAATTAGCAACCCATTTATGCATTAGGCAATCCTCTCGTATTTTACTTCTTCGATACCACAAGGACCACCGACAAGTAATTCTTCACCAACATTCAACATAGTGAAATCTCTTTCCCATTCGTCACCCATGTAGGCATCTAAATTCCAATCTTTTAGTTCTTCAAAAGAAACAATTTGAGATTTTCCATCATTGTGACCATAACCTGATAACCAGGTGCATTTGAATTTAAGCATAAACACCTACCATTTCACCGTCAAGGATTTCAGAAGCGATAGAATAATCTATCTCATCACCAACCCAAACATCGATGTTTTGAATCTGCATAATATGATTGATTGCCTCGTCTTTAGTGACAATCTCATCTTTATATGCCTTCTTTAAGATGTTAATCTTTTCTTCGACTACATCATATAACCATTCTTTAACTTTACTCATTATGCGACCTCCTTCATGTCAATTAAATTTACTGCATTGAAAACACATCTGTTATCAATAGTTTCAAATATTTTAATGTCTGAAACAATATAACCTTCGATTAATAAATCTTTGATTCTTTTTGCCTCACCAAAGGTATCGACTGTCATTTTAGACCAGTCACAACCGTGATATTTGTAAACAATGTCATATCTGTTTTTCATATCTATACGCTATCAGGTAGTGACATGAAAGTCAAGGGTAAAATTGGTCAATTTTGTCGCACCCTAGAATGCCCGATTTTACTTACTTTTTCATAAAAGAATCATTCCAATTAAACGCCTCTTTGACTAGATTTGCAGTTAAACCCTTGTATTTTTTGTTTAATTCTTTGTCTTTTGCGGCGATTAGTAAGTCTGCTTCTTCTTTAGTAAGTCCTTCTAAGATTTGAACAAACATTGCTTCTCGTTTATTCTGCGATAGATTTGGATTACCACCTTTAATAAAATGATATAGTCTTCTTGCTTCTCGTTTCAGATAGGTATGTTCGGTGCCTTCTGGTGCTTCATTCTCTTTAAATGGTGGTTTACCCTCTGGTAATAACCATTCTATATTAGGATCAAACCCAGCCTTAAGAACCATTCTTAATTCTGATGTATCATAATGTTTTAAAACCTGTAATTTTTTAGGTTTATCTTTTGCGTTATTTACTTTTAATAATATTTCATGGAAAGTTAATGTTGGCCCAAACTTTCCTGTTTCATCAAATGCCATTTTTAGAACTCCTGTATTTGACCAATTAGGTCTTTTAATCTATTTGTAATGAAGTAGTTTAATATCTTATGTCTACCTGAAGGTTTTAAGTTATCATATTCTGATAAGATATTATTTTCTACCTCTTTAGGTATATAGTCAAAATCAACAAGACGCTGATTTCGTTGAAAATTTCTGAATTGATATTCATTACAGAAACCTTTTGGATCACTATCAATCCAATAATCCAACTTCTTCTTATTAATTGGTTTTTGACGAATATTGTTTATAAATGTATCGTCAGGAGATAAGAAGTTTGGAATACTATCACCACGATCACCCTTTAAGATATGTTCTTTGATATATCTTTTAGGATCCACACCATCTATCCATTTCTTTTGAATGGGTGCATATTGTTTTACATTATCATACTTTTGTAATTGTATGAAATCTTTATCACCACTTAAAATTAAAATTTTTTCGTTGTTGTTTTTAACTAATGTTGCAATAATATCATCTGCCTCTGCACCATAGACATCTATAACTTTATAAGGCATATGTTCTTTTAGTTCATCTCGTACTTTATTAAATATAGTAAAAATATTATCCCAATCGTGTGAATCAGTTTCTCTTGTTTTCTTTCTACCTGATTTGTAATTAGGAAATACTTCTCTACGCCAATAATGTCTGGAATCACAACATATTACAATTTCACCATATTCATCTTTAAACTTTGTATTATAACTCCTCAGTGAGTTTAATATCATATGTCTAACTAAGTCTTCACTGATATCTGAATCTCTACCAATCTGTGCCATTAGATTAGATATCATCACTTGGTTTAAATCAACTAAAATCATTCTAATTCTTCACCTTCAAATTCCACAGTTTTTTCTGGTATATAATATTGTATCTGTGAGTAATATTTATTTTGTCTTTTATCAAACTTTATTTTCATCATTCTATTAATGATTTGATGCATAGGGTGTTTTAAATCAAATTCTTTATGTATTAATGCTCTTAGAGCCTCAATAAAGAAACCTATTTCTTTAAATGTTTTCTTTGAATCTTCCCATTCAGTAGAACCAATATTCAAACCCTCTGATTGAAATTCATGTATTAAACGAACCATATAATCATCAACTAACGCATTAGCATAATCTCTGGACTGTTGTTCCAACATACGATTATCTACATCAATTTCAGATTTTTTGTTTAGTTGTTTTTTCGTTTTGAAGTCTATTATTTCTGCTGTCATAATCTTTTATTGATTCTCTCAATTCAAAATATTCAATAATACCATTAATGTTAAGTTCTTTTTGAAAGGCCTTTCTTTTGTAAATTTGATATTTCTCACATATCTGATTGTACTGTTTCTCGTTCTCTATTTGCAATGACCTCTCCTTTAAAATTTACATAACCTTTATCTAGCAAATATTCTTTTAGATGATTGAAACCACCTATTACTTCTTTATCAATTACAATTTGAGGTACTGTTTTAATATTTCTTTTAAGGTGTTCAATCAATTCTTCTTTACTGATATGAACACCCACAGTAAATTCCTTAAAATGTAGATTGCACTTATTTAATAAAGTTTTCGCTTGATCACAATAGGTGCAACCTGGTTTCGTATATACTTGTATAGACACTTTAGTTCAATTCCTCTTTCTGAATTATTTTATTATATGTATCTATATATTCCTGATCAATCATGTCAATATTTGCATCTTTGATAGAATTGGTATTGAACTGACTGATAGAATCGTCAAGTATTTTATCCCACAACTTATTTTGATCATCGTATGAGTATTTTAAAAGTAAATATACTCTATATTCATCATATGCTGTCGTGTAAATATCTTGTTCTGCAACTTCATAACCGGTCACAGCAGTCTTTGATATTACGTTAACAATGGTTCTGTCGAACTCCTGAACAGTTCTTTTGTTTTTATCTCTACCCACTTCGGTTGAGAAATATGTGGCACGTTCATTCATTTCACCATTGATCACATCAGCAATCTCTGCTTTCGCAATTAGATTTGCCTTTTTAATTGCTAGATTTAAGTCTGGACTTGTTGCAACTCCAGCACCATAGAGAAAGTTATCACTCGTTGGTTTCATTACAAACCACTTTGGCACTTCTTCTAGCATCTCATTATTACCACTTGATTCTTGTTTTACTTGATATGTAGAACTACAAGATGCTACAAACATTGCAAGAATCATCATCATTAAGTATCGCATTTAGATTACCCCCTTTACGATATTCATTAAAGTATTCACAATTGAAGGATTAATATAAACTATAAAACCACCCACAATTGCACCAAATATAAAATTAATCATATACCCACTCTCCGTTTTCTTTTAGACACACTTTAACAGGTGAATGAAAAACATGATCTGTTCTATCTAACCACCTACAATAACTTGGTGTATCTACATTTCGATAATAGAATTGAGCAAATATTTCCCAATAACTAGGACCGATATATCCATCTCTACAAACCATTTTCTCTCGTAAAACAATCATAGTATCAGGATCTATTTCTTGTGTAATCACACAATTACTTTTTGTATGAGGAACTTCATTTGCTTGTGCTATAAGTCCCCAAAACAAAACTCCAAGGTATACTACAACAATTGTTATAATATACCAAAAGAAACCACTTTTAAGATGTCGCATCAACTACCTCCCACACTCCGTCTGGATGTTGACATGCAATACCAAATTCTGTCGATCTATCAAGTCCAGATATAGGCCAAGATGTTTGAATATCAACTGTTGATTGATAATCAGAACACTTCATGCCTGTATCTGTAACATAAGAACGATTGATTTTAATATCACCCTTATTACCTGTTTTAGGATTAAACCAAGTAACATAACTTGAATTAGATGGTGCAGTATTTAGATGATCAACAAAAACTGCATTGTGAACATTTCTATCTGATTTATAAAACATTTCTGCACCAACAAAACTACCTAACACTGCACAAGTGGCTACTAAAGCTGCATTTTGATTTATCAATTGATAACAAGTAGCACCTGCACTTGCACCTCCGATTACGGCACCAAAATGACTAGATACATTTCTATTCTGTGAACAACTGATTAAAGTTGTTGCAAGTATAATACTAAAGAATAGCTTCAAGTTCCTCATCACTTAAACTTTCCTCTGCATCAGTTAAACCAACATCATCTGACATAATCTGTTCATAGAGGTTTTCTTCTTCATCTGACAAATCATCTTCTTTTGATCTGTGTTTTACGATTATAGGCCAGGAACCAGTTTCATTAAAACGAATGAGATTGTCCCATTTAATATCATATGGTAATTCCATTCTTTGATGTTTCTTTAACCATTTGACAATTGTTTCTGAATCAGAATCTTTAATTTCTGCCCATTCTCTGTGTATCATTTCTAATGGTTTTAGTTCTTTAGGCATCATCGTTCTCCATTTCTTCTAAAATCCAATCACGGTTTCTTTCTACAATATCAAACTCCTCATCTAGTTCATTAAAGAGCTCATTATCACTTTTCTCTAAATCATCTTGGATAACTTCTTTTGCAATATCCATAAGACCATCTAAATGTTTGATTTCACCATCATCGTAGATACCCGCAAAATCCATACCAGGTTCTTCATATGATGCCCATATGGAACAATCCAAATTGTTTGCTAAGAATGTATCATATGCCTGTGTTGGAGGTCCCCATGCACTATCAAAGTAACCATTAATTGATGCTTCATTACTATCACCATCTAATTGTAGTTCTAGTCCTTCACCATCAACTTCCCACTTTGTTCCCCAATTATCAATACTCCAACTATACCAGTCCGGACTTGCTGAACCTTCTTTGAAGGTATCTCTGATTTCTTGTGGCATTGGAACTAAGGCATCCAATAATCCTTTACTTTCATCTTTCGAAGTAATCTGATCATAGATTGCTTCTATTTTTTCTCTTGGTCCTGATAGACTAAAATTATTAGCACACCAATTAGGCATTTGCACTCTCCTTTTGTTTTTGTTCTTCTTTTTGTTTCATTGCGTCATACTGTAAAGATAAAATGTATTTCAATTTTTCCATTCGGTGTTTAACACTCTTTGGTATCTTGCCACGAAATTTACCTTGCCAGTAGTTCAATTCTAATTCATTCTCAATAGATGTTCTACTAAGAAGTTCTCTAAAACTTTCTTGTAGTTTTTCACTCATTTACCTATGTCCTTTATATCATCTTTACTAATAACTTGATATGCACCTTTATTGTATGCAGGTGCCACTGTAAAGTTATGTTCAATACGTTTTCTCTTTGGTGCCCCATTACCCATATGAGGAACTGTTTTACTTTCAACAACTATTGTTCTTCTTGTTCTGTCTGCGTTGAATGTGTTGATATCATTAAAGGCAGTATATTCAGACTTTGGCACTTTCTTATAACCAAGAGATTTAAGATATTCTTCATGGTCTTCTCGTGCCTTTTTAAGAGAAGGAGTTAGTGGTAATCTGTTTCTCTTTTTAAATTTTTCTCTGATATAAAATAAACCCATTATATTTTTAACTGTTTAATTGGTTCACCTTCCCACTCTGTTACTACAATTGAATTTTTTGAAACCAGTGGAAACTGAATCCAACCATACTTTTCTTTTAATATTTTCTTTAAATGTGTATATTTGTATTTTACTGTATCAGATTTTTTACTCATTGTCAAGCTCCTCATCGTGTTGTATCATTGTTATTAATGCGTGGATAAATGCGGACACACCTATAAATGCTGAAATAGCAACATATGCCCAATTTGTAGTACCCATTTCATTTATCAAACCAATTGTGGTAAACATTGAAATGAATGATATTATAAACAAAAATTTAATCATATTTTCTCCTTACTTTACTAATGCCCAACTGGCAAGTTTAGCATTGTTTTCATCAACATACAACATCAAATCGTCAATGATTGTGTCATAGTTAAAGTCCATTCTTTGACTGACATTACATCTGTCATTGAAATATTTTGCTACTTCTTCAACACCTGCAAGAACTTCAGAACCATATTGTTTGTTCTGTATCAAACCCACTGCATATGCTTTGTAACTCTCGTTTGCAAGATTTACTAATTCGTTTCTAAATAAACTTGGCTCATATTGTTCGTATTCAAACTGAGCATAATCTAGTTTGTTCATTAATTTAGCACCTTTCTTTGTTCTTTTTCAAATTCTGCTTCGGCAATCAAAAATTCTTTTGTTAGATGTTCTTGTAATTTCATAATCTCACCCTCTAGGATAAGATACTTTTCTTGCCAACCCACTTGTTTACTGCCTCTAATTTCTTTGGCAATATCAAGTAATCTTTTAAGATTTTCTAGTGTCATTATTTGTTCAATCATATGTAAACTCTAACACACTTTCTTTCTATTGTCAACATCTTTTTTTGAGCTGCGACAATATTGACCAAAATCATACTTTAACATAAAATCAATGTTTTGACCATAGTCATTATAATAACTATCTGCACCTGGTAAATCAGAACCAAATACGTCTGCATATGTGCAATAGTATTCATCATCATATAGTATGGTAACTCGACTACCAACATAATTAACAGGTTTTACTCTGTCATATTCTTCGTATTTTCTGTCACAATACGATTTAATCTTCTTTCTTTTCTTTAAAAGAGATTGTAATCTGTTATAATTGAAAGGAACGTTTCTAAAAACAGTCCAACTATTCTCAAAATAACCATCTTCAGGATCATCATATCCTCTATGATAAACCACATGAAAATTGTTAGATTGTTTTTGAATAGGT
>Ga0208161_1001133_pt1 | contig 14467 bp, 37 predicted proteins | sample CB_VirMetaG_3_FD_184538 | JGI IMG/M metagenome (GOLD analysis project Ga0208161, IMG submission 184538) | Freshwater to marine saline gradient viral communities from Chesapeake Bay - CB_1508_1S Viral MetaG (SPAdes) (version 4) | ecosystem: Environmental > Aquatic > Marine > Coastal | place: USA...
AGCTGATTACGGCGAAATTCAAGTACTTCTGGGGCTAAAGCTGCCCTTTCCTCCGGATCTTCTGGTACCGGCACCCCGGTTGCACGGCTATAAGCGTAAAAATCGGCGGGTGCTAGTGCCATGGGTGTTTTATTTGCTGATGTATTCTTGTTATTTGTATTTTAAGGGATAAAAACGCACACACATGGGCTAAAGTAGTAACAGATAAGTTGAATGACCCGAGAAACAAGGGTATTATTGGGAAATGAACCCTAAAAACCGTGCAGAACGCGTTGTTGCGTTAGATGCAATTACCGAAGAAGCGGAAAAGTTAGCGGCAAAGGGTGCTGACCCCCTTACCGTCAAGAGTTTTACGGTTGGCGCCAGGAAAGAACTAGCCAATCAACGACCTGATACGGAACAATACTTTGATGCAGCCGTTGCCGCAAAAAAAGCAAAGAACAGTTTTTAATTTTAGGTAACACAAAAGTAAATCTAGGTATAGCCGGGGATAAAACCCCGGCATTTTTGTCTATAAATTAGGGTAAAACCTTAAATAGCACGACACTTTTTAAGGTTTAGTACACTGTGATACAAAAAAGGTCCCTATAGAGGTCAAAAAAGGAGAAAAAATTATCTGAGGCTTCTCCAACACCCCACGCGTAGTGAATTGCGTATAGAAAAAAAGAAGGGGTGTGATGGGTAGATAAGTATAACGGGGGCTGCGCATCCGTGTAACGCAGATTGTCCACAGTTTCCAGAGGAGTTTAGTTCAATGGCAACAGTTATCAGCACGATTTCAGCCGAAGAGCTTGACTATCGTTGCGAGTGTGCAGTTGCTTCGCTTGCTGAAGGCAAGCGTGTGACGTTAGCGCCAGGTTTCTTCAGGGCCGCCGGCATTACGCCGAAGGAACTGATGGAAACATTGCTTAAGTTCCTGTACATCCACGAGCTTGAAGTAGCTCAGGCCGAGATGTACATGGACAGCTATTATCGTGGCGACGATTGCATAAACATCCGCCAATGGCGAGTGTTTATCACACGTAAGCCACAGGATCTTAGCTTCGTTGTCAAGGCAACCTGCATCGATTGACGGTTAACTTTTCCCCTGGTGAGAGCCAGGGGTTTACTTAGCCCTCAACACCTGCTTCGTTTGATACGAATTCGTATCGCGCCCGCGGAATTTTTGCTTCGCGCGGCTGGGGTTTGGCTAGAACGGTTTGCGGCAAAGACCTACCGTTTTCCACAGTTTTTCCACAAGCCTGTGGAAAACTTTCGTCAAGCTGGACGTTAAACGTAGCAGACAACTCAGGTGGTAGGTCACCAGCTGTTCTTGGCATCCACACTTCAGTGGTGTAAGCCCAAGCTACTGGAGAACACCGTGACCAACACCACCATCGCCACCGTTCGTCGCATCGATTGCGTTGACATCACTGAGATGTCGCAAGATCAGATCTTCGAAATGTGTGGCGTACCAACCCGGCAGGAAGCTGGCGATAACGTCATGCTCCAGGTCCTTGACCTGCTTGAGTATGGCCGCAGCCAAGTACTTACTGCCGAACATCTCCAGGTCATTAAGTCCTACGTGGACGAGATGCTGGAGAACAACTGATCCGTTAAAGCGGGTTGGGAGGTGCAAACCCTCCCACAGTTATTGCCACAATCCCGTGGCATCTACCCAACACGACATGTACTACTCCGTACAGATCAAACGAAATCCCTTTGAAGGCCATGACTACACACTCGAGGAGGCTTACTTCCAAGGATGTGACAGGCATTACATGACCAAGGAGGAAGCTGAGGAATACTTGGCTTCCTTTGAAGATTGGGAGCAAGAGATGCTTTGCATCGACGAGTTTCCCTTCTGATAGCTGGTGCGCAGCCGGGTTCGATTCCCGGCATCAGACTTGCCTAGTACGCAGAGATGGGCACTGCACACACGGAGAACACCCGTGATCAAACCCGAGCACACCTTCGCAGCAGTCATCGTCTGGGCTTTTGGCCTCGGCGTTATTGCTGGTCCGGTCGCAGGGTACTTCATTGATCGAGCAACTGCTCATCAGTGCAGGACCCATGACTGGCCGAAGGAAGCCGACCAGATCCACCGTGATTGGTGCATCGGTAACGGTTACGACATCTGAGTCCGTTAAAGCGGCATTGGCAGGTGCAAACCCTGCCTTCAGAATTGCCAACCACTGAGGTTGGCTTACACTACACCATGCGACCCCTGATCTACCAACCTGCACAGGAGCGGAAATACCGCGTTTGTTGGTATGGGAACAAGAACCAACTTCACTTTGAGAAGTGGTGTCGTATTGCGACGCCTACTTTCGACGGACACTATGACTGGATTGACATTGATGTAAGAAACATCACTGGCGGTTTACCTACCAGCGTCAAGCGTCTCTATGAAGAGATGGAAGACTATTACAACTATGGGATTGTAATGGAACAAGAGCGTATGTACTCTATGCTCTGATCTCTGCTCTAAGACATTCCAGGTGGTACGTATGTACTGCCTGGTTTTCTTATTGCAGGTATCACCTGCATCCCCTAACTCAACTCAAACATGGCTAAGCTCAACATCCGCAAGAATATTGCTTCTGCGCTTATGTCTGCCGCTACAACCATAGATAATGCCAAGGTGCCTACTAAGGCTGACATTGGTGAGAAGCTGAACGAGTACCGCATCCGTGCGGCGGCGCTCATCATGCCTAACGACATGGCATTCGTTATCCAGCCCAAGCAAGGTAACTGATTATGCGTCGTAACGAATTTGTTGATGCCTGTGTTGCTATTTTCATTGGCGCTCATATTGGCTTACTCCTATCTGTTGGAGCACAGAAGTTACTCAACAACTACTACAAAGCAATGTGCAACGAAAGACCAGGACACAACCTTGTCTACGCCCACGGATTCTTAGGCGACACTTACTATTGCGTCAATAGTAAGTACATGAACTGATCCTTGCACTTTCCCATCACATCAATGTATGTTGATGGGTTTCTGCAGGGTTCTCCTGCACCAACTCAACTCAACCCAAGCTAGTTCCATGAACTACCAAGCTGTTGAACATCTCCTCACCCAGGATGCTCGTCTCCTGGCACGTCGAGATTCTCCTGTCATTGACCAAGAGATAGAGTCCGCCCGCCAAGCGGCACTTGATCTTTTCTTTCAATGGCAAGACGGTATGAAGGAATTTAAAGACCTCATGCCATTCGTTGCTATACTCCAACGCAAGGTGGATCTCAATAGGGATCTGCTGCGTTGGGAACGTAGGCACGAAGACCAGATCTGATTCCTGATCGGAGGGGCTTCGGCCCTTCCCACCAGGATTCAACTCCTGGACACTAAACCCATTGCTACTACGACATGGCAATTTCAATTGATTACCACGACATCACAGCAGCTTGTGAGAAGTTCAAGCTTGAACCCACAGATTATTACCTTGAATTTACCGATCAAGTTGTTTATATGTACTGGGTTGCATGCCCAGCCGACATATATGACTACATGAAAGGTGATATGACGTGCCTTGATTATCAACGTAAAGGCAAGTGGCTCAGTTTTGAAGAATGCTCTGATCAATATGAAGAGCGTCCATTCACAAACATGCGTTATATCTTGGAGACTGCCTGAGATGAAAACTATTTATCGCATGAGCAAGGGCTACGTGCACATGGATTCTTACCCTGAGTCTCATGAGACACGCCGTTGGTCTTATGCCATTGCCCTCCTCGCACTCCTCCTCGCCGCAATCACCGGCGGGGCATTGGTTGGTGTTGACATCACCAGGCCACAGCCTGAGGTGTCGCATCACATCACGGCTGACTGATCACTGATCTGACCGGGCATCACACGGTCACGTGTGTGTAAGTCCCAAGTTCAGACCTTCATCCTTTCAATAATTTGACCGGGCATCACACGGTCACGTGTGTGTAAGTCCCAGGTCAACCATTCATTTACCTTTTGATCCATCATGAATCCTGAAGTTAAAGCAAAGTGGCTTGCTGCACTTCGCTCTGAGAAGTATGCACAAACCACAGAAGTACTTCGCGATTGCCAAGGTTACTGTTGCCTTGGTGTATTAACTGATTTGTATCTCCAAGAGAAAGGCGAAGAGTGGAAGGAAGATGTAATAGAAGGTGATACCTTTTATCATTTTGATTACGATGCAGACAATATCAGTGCGCCTGTTATTAAATGGTCTGGATTAGATTCATGTGATCCTGATGTTGTATATGAAGAAGATTTAACGACTCTTACTTGTCTTAACGATGAACGACGTCTTAATTTCAAGGAAATTGCAAAGATCATAGAAGAGCAGCTTTAATTAATGCTGGGCATCACACGGTCACGTGTGTGTAAGTCCCGGGTCTAACCCTCATCCTTTTAACAACATGACAACTCAACTCAAAGAACACATCCAAGTTCTGGAAGCTCGCATCCAGTGCCTGATCGATGCAATGCTCAAGAAGTACTATCGGCAGTACCCAGAAGGTGGCATTGAATTTGAAATCGTGAAAGGCACGAAATACTACAAGCTCATCGAGCGTAGTACCAGGGCATCAGGCATGGGTGGTACATCCGTACATGCATTCATTTGTCGTCAGACTGGATCTGTGTACAAGCCGGCAAGCTGGAAGTCTCCTGCAAAGATTGTCCGTTACAATCTCATGGATGATGTATCGTATGCCGACTGTCTCCAGCGAGCAGACTGGGCTGGTCAATATTTATATCTGAAATGAAAGAGTTTTCTCAGTACCTGAAGCGAATGGACAAGCTTCGTAATGCATTTGGAAACAAGTGTGTTAAATGCGGAGCAACAGACAGCTTACATTTTGATCATATAGATCCTGCAACTAAAGTTGCGGCGATCGGTGAGCTTGCTACTAGCAACGGATTTAAACGTTGCTACGAAGAAGCATTGAAGTGTCAGTTACTTTGTAAATCTTGTCATATTCAAAAGTCAATTGATAGTGGTGATTTTGTTTCTAATTCTAAATATCATGTTCTTACATGGAAAGATGGTAGAACAGAAACTATTTATTCACTTGATACTTGGTGCAAAGAGAATGGTTATCACGCTGGCCACTTACGTGCAGTACGAAGGGGCCAGCGCAAATCCCATAAAGGAATCATTAGAGTTGAAACACTCTACATCCGCTGACATCTGGGCATCCACTACTTATTGAGACTGATTCTCAATATCAATAGTGGTGTAAGTCCCAGGTCTCTGTCCATTTACTCAACTCAACTTATGTACAGCAATTACGAAGCAGACTACATGGATGCAATGGCTGATCGCCTTGCTGACATCGACGATGCCATCCGTGAATCCAATCAGAATGATTGGTCATCCTTGGAAACTAATGGGAAATCCGTTAGTTTCTCTACGCCTAAGACACTTGATGATGAATGGGGTGGCATTGAAGAAATCTCTGTAGAGGAGCGGCATGCCTGTGATCTCTACAACGAACGTAACGTTTACCCTTACTACAACTGAACCATGCCTACCAAGAAGACCAATCCATGGCAGCAAGCATGGGATGACGGTGATATCATCATCATCCTTCTTGCTGTCGTCTCACTGATCATCACTGAACTTGCATCATGTCTTATCTCTCCTACCTCCAAGCAACCTACCCTCGCACCTGGAAAGTCCGGCGTGCACTCAACAGTTACAACATCCACAAGGAGTGGGAAGGCGAAGAGCCAACCACGGTCACAGTCCACGAAACCTATCAGTGTTACGGAGGACCCGAAGAAGGTGGCTGGTGGTACACCAAAGGCTGGCCAGTCCAAACGATCTGCATCTTCAACAAGAGGCAAGCAGTCAAAGCCTACATCCAGTACTCAGATGAGTACGAAGTCTGGGACCAGCCAGACCTTGGGCTTTCAACCACAGTCTCAAACTATGACATCAACTTCTCGAAAGACTACGCGCAAGCCTACCCTACAGAACGTCCTCATTACTACTGATGCAAACAGCTAAGCCTCCGGTTGGATTGCGAATCACACAACGCAATCTGTATCAATACTTCTTGGCACACAAGAAGAAGTATAAGAACACACCGTGTTATGTACCACGGATTCCAATGCAGAACTCAAGGCTTGATCAATATCTCAATGCATTGGTCAAGCTTGAGGAGTACGGATTGATATGTGTAGACAGGAGCAGTGCTAATTACACGGGATGGATCATCACAGATTCTAAGTCAACGTAAATGTTATATCGTTATATAGTCATTCGTTGTTTGCGAATAGCGAACATCAAGTATTGAATGGCACGTACAAAGTGCCGATACATGCCAATACCTGGGCATCCACCTAACATGGTGGTGTAAGTCCCAGGTTTTACTTTATCATGCCAGGGCTAAATCTTTGCATTTGATCTAATAACCTAAGCTCTGCTTGTTTGTTTTGAATTGGTATGCTTTCGTTGCGTGCAACAGAAACCAAGAAGTCTATTACCTTTTCTTGTGGTGGCATAGATCCATGAGCTTTCATGTATTCTTGTTGCCACCCTTGAAGAAATGGACTATTACCAATTGCGTGACGACCAGCGATTAACATCAGATCAAACCTAACTTCATCTAAGTTTAAACCTGGGCATCCATTACGCAAGTACTTGGTGTAAGTCCCAGGTTTCCATCCACTTCACATCCAATCACAATGACCCGAGTCAACGCTTACCCTCAGAACGAGTACTACTACCTCGAAGAGGTGCGCTCCATTCTGAAGAATGTTCTTGCCCGTGAAAGCAAGCGTCATCAAATAGATCAGCACCTAGCACCACAAACTGAAGGTGTCGTAGAAGAGATCCTTGCCATGCTTGAAGAGGAACTCGACTATGACCCAACACCTCAGTACGATCCGTCGTTGGCAGGTGCATAGTAGTACATAAGTATTTCCCCTCACACTCCCCTAGTGGAGTACCAGGGGGGACCTATGTCTTATATAAGAACTTATTATGTACACCCCTCTATCTAGTACTAGACATACCTGGTAGACTAACCCAGTCTTTAGACCACATCACATCAACTCAACATCAATGACTACTCCCAACACTCCTCGTATTCCTGATTCACTTGACATGGAGCGACTGCAAGCTATGCAGCTCGTAGCCAAGATGAAAGAATCAGCAGATAAGCAGGGCATTGGATTCATCGGGGGCTTCATTGCCCCCGATGGAGATAAGTTCATCATGACAAATATGGATGATCAAGATGAAATCAATGCACTCATGCCGGAGGATCTTAAGTAATGGCTTTTATGTCAAAAGATGAATGCAAAGAATACGTTGATACTATCCAACGGATTGTTGCAGAACCACACACAACTCTCACTGAACATGATCGACACAGGGCTATAGCCTTAATCATGTACATGCGACCTAAGGACATCAGTCTTCATCGTTATCTTCACATCAACATGACAGATGAAGATAAGAAGGCTGTTGAAAAAATCATTGATGTTGCATTCAAATGACCAAAGACAAATCACCACTTAACTTTGACAAGACCATCGCTGGATTCAATGTCACAGAACATGGAATCAAGTCGTACACCAAATCGTTTAGTCTTGGTCCTTTCCAGCTGACTCTCAATGCACGTGAGTCTGGCGTCCGTGGATCGATTAGTATCCCTGGCACAGGATTAAGTAAACGAAATATTAAATTATTGTGAAGATCTGGGCGTCTGTACTCGTTGTGCAAACAGCACAGAAGGAGGCAGTGTAAGTCCCAGGTACAACATCCATCTCAACTCAACACCATGATTAGCCTCGACGTTCTCAACAAGTACATCACTATCAGTGGCATGGCAGATGCTGCTGCTGATGAGATGTTCAAACTTGATTCACGCACACCTGAATACGCAGAAGCCAAAGGTAAAGCCTTTGCTCTACGTCAAATTGCAATCTTTCTCCTGGAGGATGACAACTGATGACAGTTCTTGCAATCGAACATACTTCATTCATTGATGACACCCATGTCACAGTTACAGCAGTTGTTGATGAGATGCGCCTGCTCTATCGGGCAACTCGCTTTGAACCTGAAGAGTGGGCTCCTGCATTGTGTGAAGCAACTATTGAGTTGGATCCAACAGAACAGATCCCTCTTGACGAAGATGGTTTCTGCAGCTATCTTGATCACCTCGATCCTGACTGGCAAGTACTCGATCTGACTGACGAACAATGATTGGTTTCTCAATTGAATTCAAACGTTGGTATGTGATTGTACGTGGTCCCAAAGGACGTATGTACTTCGCGATTGGCTTTGCTCAACGCATGCCAGTCATCACACCAACAGGTACCTACACTCTTGATCAGTACTTAGAACAGTAATGATTACGTCCTGGGCATGACGTTAAACTGCCTATACTCAACTCAACTTCAACCTCATCATGCAATTTTCTCTGCCCTCTAACCTCCAACAAGAACTCATTGCTTATGATCCAAAGCTCAAAGCTTTGGCTAAAGAGACTAAGCCGAAAACAACCAAGAAAGCTAAGTATCCATTGGGCAAGATTCCTTGTCTGATCCCTACAAGTATTGTGCGTGAACAGCTGCAACTGGATGCAATCGAACAGATCAATGCATCACCTGCACCAGAACGTTTCCATCGATTTACCAAGGTGGTAGATATTGCTACACCAGCAGCACGTACAATCACCACTGCTATCCTTTACCACTTTGAGCAATGCTGGTATGCAGCATGGTTACCTGGCAAGGATGATGACTATATCTATGGTTTTGCTTATGCATTCAAAGATACTGCAGCTGCTGCAAAGGTTGTTCCCAACAAGATCTGGAACAGTCGTAGTGATTACAATCAACATGACTTAGGTCGTGGCAGTATGCTTTACTACTGCACTGTCTATATGACCAAGGAAGCAATCATCAATGGTGATGATTTTCGACATTGGCGTGCTATTGGCCTTTCATCCTGGTCACAGAAAGGACGTGAGATAGCCGCTACAATCTCTCAGTTTGAAGATGCATTACGAGAGACTATACCTACTTGGACTGATAGCCGTTATATGTTTGATCGTATTAGCTGCAAAGATATCTGGGAAGCACTTGAGATTCCTAACTTGTTATTTCAGAATGTCACTAATAAATCAAAGCTTCCTTTAACAGTTGATACGTTTATTGCCTTAGCCAAGAATTGGGCCAATACTGTTCATTACTCATCGAGTACTTATCACATCTTGTCGCATATTTCTCATATCATCTCAAAGCCTGCAATCAAGAAAAGATTACAGGCTGCACTTGATCGTTCTTTTGTTGCTTACCAAGATGCAACCACAGAGACACGCAAGCAAGTTAAATATGGATACAAAGAATTCAGTAAGGTATGCAACTCTATCTATAAGATCAATTGCATATGGCCTGATACTCCTATTGATCATTATCTAAACTATTACGAAGAACTGCGCACACTAGACATTGAACATCTGCGTACCAGTGGAGTATCAAGTTCTTCTCCGCTAATCACTTGGTTACAAGAGAACATGCCTGTTGCATCGTTCTTTAATATGCTGCGCAAGACTAAAGAGAAGCATGACGCAGAACGTAGCCGTCTCAGCGCTTACTCTGACTACGACTACATCACTCATAGTCTTTATGAAATGAATGACACATTCTCGATGCTCACACGCTTACTTGAGAATGGTAAAACTGTTGAACCTCCCAAGCGTTGGAGGATGCCTGACTTCCATGACTATGTGCAAACAGAGAACTGGAAGATCCAGAACCCTAAGCTCAAGCTGCACCAGGACCTCTTCCCTCAGCCCATCAAGATTGATGTGGATGGTGAAGCATGGACTTTCCTGCAGCCCATTGATACGCATCAGCTAGCTGCTTGGGGACAAGCAGTACGTAACTGTGTTGGCTCTGCTTCTCACTATGCAGAAGACATTAAGAAACGTAAACACTTCATTGTCTTGTGCATGGTTGGTGGTAAGCCAACCTTCACGATTCAGATGGATGTATCCATGGGTGTCATGAACGTCAAGCAGATTGCTGGTGTCGCCAACGAACGGTTGTCTGATGACGACCGCGACAAGTACAGCAATGCCTTCAAGCAGGCTTTACAGCAGCGTGAAAAGCAGCTAGCATCTGAGAGCTGAAGCCAAGGCAGGGGGCGTCTATCCTCGTTATAGATGCTCCCTTTACTTATGACTGATTACACAGACGATCAGCTACTAGCCATGGCTATGGCAAATCTTGGAGAGTACATTCATGAACACTCACCTCACTATGTATTGATTAATGATCCTCGCAACGAGGATGACTATGATAGCTGGACTTACGGAATGGAAGTCCTGCCACAAGATCACACTTGGCAGTCCACATCAATTGACGTGGATGTAAGCCCAAGTGATGCAGATATGGCGGAATAGGTAGACGCAACGGACTTAAAATCCGTAGGCCATTGGTCGTGAGAGTTCGAGTCTCTCTATCTGCACCAACCCAACTCATTACTCAACACCATGCAAATCTTCGCTGCTTTCAAGCACCTCATCCCTGAGTTCCATGCTTTCTCTGATGAAGACAAGCGTTATAACATTGGCGCTACTTGGACAGCTCCTGATGGCCTGAAAGATTACCACAACGTTGAGCTGCGGTACGTACGCAACTCTGAGCGTATGGCCCTCCAAGGGCAGCCTCAGCCTGATGGCAGTTGGAAGTATGTCGAGCCCAACGGCAACGTCCACGTAATCTCTGCAGAGCGAGCTAAACATTTCATGGAGCAGACCCAAGCCCATGCATCCATCATGGTTGGCATGCTCGACAAGATGCGTGAAGCAGGAATCATCGATGACATCCTGGACACTGACGCCCAGCCTGCTTAAGATACTCACCTGACATTGGCCCCTGCATTAGCAGGGGTCTTTCCTACAGAAGATGGCATTTCAGAAACAACTGCTGCCTGATTGCCCAGAATGTGGGCAGCCTGCGTTACGTGTTCTTGAATCTCGCCAAGCAACCCATGGCCGTCGTCGTCGCAAACAATGTGATGTATGCGGTCATCGTTGCACCACATACGAGATTTCATCTGAAGACTATGCCAGGTATGATCACTTCCTCTACATGCACAATGAATTATGTAAACGACTAGGACAAAACACCACAGAACAAGCACCACCTCAAGACAATCAATGCACTACTTGCAGCCATAATCAAGGCAGCGATTGTGCTTATGGTTTTCCTGAGTACGACACACCCGATTCATTTGATTGTACTTGGTATGAGCAGCAAGCGTCAATTTAATTACCGCATTGGTGATCGCGTAGCAGAACGTCCTAAGACCCATGGCATTTACACCAGGTCACCTGAGATGCGTCAATCACTCAAGCAATACCGCAAGCAAAGGTACGGCACAGTAGTTGGCACGAGTACCAGAGCAAATAAGAATGGTTATCGTTATAAGATCCTTCTCATTCAATGGGATGGACTCAAAACACCATCTGAACATGCATGCATGCGCATCTGTCCTGCATCAGAAATTGCACGACTGACCAATGAAGTTGTTGTCCCAGGGGAGATGTGATCATGAATGATCTACAGAAAGCTTTCCTACGTGGTGCATGCGTCACCATCCTTTGCTTTGCAGTGACTGGTTTGTTGGCAGCAATCTTCTTGACGCCAGATGAACCTAAAGACACATCTAGGTTTGAAGTCATTGCAAAGTATGAAGAGTGTCATGTCATCCGTTACACTGATCCCACAACACGCTGGCAGTACTTCTTGAAATGTCCATGAACGTATCACTAGTCTGGGCTACGCCCAATGCAGAGGAAATGATCGTGAAGATGGCACGTGTTTCCGCACCAAAGAATCAAAGCAACATGGATACAGCACCTAAGTTGCTTAGGTATCTGATCAATCACAAACATTGGTCACCTTACGAGATGGCTAATCTCTGTGTTGAAATCAACACAACACGTGCAATATCTGCGCAGATCTTACGTCATCGTTCCTTCAGCTTCCAAGAATTTAGTCAAAGGTATGCAGACACTAATGAACTAGGCTCCGCCGTCATTCCTCATCTACGTCGTCAAGACCACAAGAACAGGCAGAACAGCATTGATGATCTACCAGCAGAACTTGTTGCTTCTTATTACAGGCGCATTAGTGAGCTGTATGAATCATCTGAACATCTCTATCGCGAGATGGTTAGTAATGGCGTAGCAAAAGAATGCGCGCGTTCTATTCTGCCGCTTTCGACACAGACCCGTCTTTACATGAACGGTACACTCAGGTCGTTCATTCATTATCTTGATCTTCGCTGTGACCCAGGAACTCAACTCGAACACCAACAAATTGCAAGAGAAATCAAACGAATCTTTTGTGAACAATTCCCCATCATCGGAGAAGCAGCCTTCTCCGAAGGATGGGGAATTGAAAGATGATATAAACAAATGGCGATCAGAAGGTCGCGGTTGTTTGTTTTTCTAATTCTTTAAGAGCATGCTTGGACTCTACATCCAAGCGTGCTTTCTTTTTCTTTTGTTCAATCAAGTACACAATCAATGCACTATTCAATTTAGTAAGCTCCAATGTTTTTTGTGCTAGCTCCAAGGATAGTTTTGCAGCTTCTTGATTCATTTGATCTGACCTCCGGTGACATAAGGAAAGTAACAAGCGTTACGATACTTGAGGCAGAGCCACGGGCGGTGTGCTAGATTCCACCAGGCCTTGTCCTTCTGAGATTGTTCCTCTTGGTTGTACTTGACACCCCGATACGTAAGAGTCATGATGCATTTGGTATCTGTTGATACAGCAACAATACTGCTGTATTGATATTCATGTCGTTCATCCTGTAACACAAAATCAAGCTGACAAGTTCTACACACTTCTCTTCCTATGCCTGAACTTTCCCCAGCTACCCAAGCAGTGCTCGACGCCTTCCGCTCCAATCACACAGGGCAAGGCTGTCTTGCCGCCGCCCTTCGTGCTGCTGCAGATCAAGCTGAAGACGTTTGCCAAGCGCGACCTTTTACCGAATGGGGCGAAGGCTGGTTGGAAGGCGTTAAAGATGTTGTCGCAGGCTTTCGTCGCATCGCCACTGAACTCGAAGCCCATTAGACCGATCAACTTATCATCATGAAAGGATTCAACACAACTAAACAAGCAACTCGATCTTCTTCTTATTGGGTTGCATCTTATACAAAGGACAATGAAGATGAACCACTTGGTATTCACAAGAAAGTTTTGTCTTATGCTCCAGGGCAAGACAAAGAAGTTTTGATGACTAAGTACTGTCACTCACTCATGAAACTTAATCCACACGTATGGGAAGTCCTGGTGCACCAAGGACCAAGTAAAACTCCAGACCATGGAGATCAGATTGTTATTCGCTTATCACGTGAACCTTTCAAAGGATGTGGTCAGCTCACTTGACGCAAGGGCGTGACCTCACAGAGATCAACCTGCAAGGTCATTCACTTGCCAACCAGAGGAAGCTGCAGAAACTCTGGTTCCCTTGGACCTGACGCAGCTCTTCTTCGGCCCTTATCTACTGTAGACTAAATTCCTGAACGGGAAGATGGACCTGAGATGTCCTTAAACTCATTCATTAGTTCTGCTTATCATTCAATTCAACACAATGAAACTCCTCAAGTTTTCCACATGTAACGGTAAGCTCAAGAATCGTTTGATCTTCAACCTGCCTGCTGGTTACACATGCCCTCACGCTGGTGTATGTAAAACCATGGCTGACAGAACAACTGGTAAGATTTATGACTTGCCGCAGTTCAATGGCACAGAAGCACCTGAGTACCGTTGCTTTGCTGCCATGGCAGAGACCAGGCCAACAGTACGTCAAGCACGTTGGCACAACTGGGATCTCATTCGTGAAACCATTCACATGAATGGCAACCAAGCCGTGCTATTGCGTGATCTGATTGACCTTTCACTTCTGATGCAACCACCCAAGAAGCTGGTACGCATCCATGAGTCGGGAGATTTCTGGACTGAGAACTACATGAAGGCTTGGATCATGGTTGCACAAGGCCGGCCCGAGCAAAAGTTCTATGCTTATACCAAGTCTCTTGGCATGTGGTACAACTTGAAAGATCTCATCCCACCGAACTTTTATCTCACTGCATCTTACGGTGGTACTCTCGACTACTTGATTCCTAAATACCCTGATGTGTTCCAACGTGTGGCATACGTTGTCTACACGGAAGAGGAAGCAGCTGAACGTGGTCTCCATGTAGATCATGATGACAGCCACTGCCTTGGTGACAAACCATTCGCACTCCTGGTTCATGGCTCCCAGCGTGCTGGTTCTGATGCAATGGCTGCATTAACAAAACGTAAGAAGGAAGGTAAGTTTGTTGGGTATGGTACATCCAACAAAAAATAATCTGTAGACCCTTGCGGATCAGATGGCATGACGTAACATGCAACCGTCTTTCATCTGATCCCAATGTCTTATGTCATTGCTTGCTGGCGGTGGGGCACACCACATGCCATT
>Ga0208161_1001134_pt1 | contig 14461 bp, 15 predicted proteins | sample CB_VirMetaG_3_FD_184538 | JGI IMG/M metagenome (GOLD analysis project Ga0208161, IMG submission 184538) | Freshwater to marine saline gradient viral communities from Chesapeake Bay - CB_1508_1S Viral MetaG (SPAdes) (version 4) | ecosystem: Environmental > Aquatic > Marine > Coastal | place: USA...
AGAGAATGCTTGATTCTCCCATTTGCTTGATACGCTATCATAAAGTAATACATTTGAATCTGCAACTGAAGAAATAGTTACATCATTCATTTCAGCTAATTCATTTTCAAGTGCTACTGCATTTGTAACAAACGCTGTTGTAGCAACTTTAGTTGAATTATCACCTGCTGTAGGAGTAGGTGCAGAAACTGTTCCTGTAAATGTAGGAGAAGCTAAAGGTGCTTTAAGTGTATCTAAACTTGTAAGTTGAGTTTGTATATTACTTGTTACACCATTTAAATATCCAAATTCTGTATTTGATATTGAACCATCATGAATCTTAGTTGCATCTATTGCAGCACTAGCATTAATATCTGCATTAACAATTACACCTGAACTAATTGCAGCAACACCTGTATCAGCAATTGTAATATCTCCTGATACTACATTGTCAATCCATTTAGATGTAGCTGTATCATAAAATAATAAAGAACCATCAGCAGGTGAAGTAATGGTAACATCAGTTAATTCATCTAATTCATTTGCTGTTGCAACTTGAGAATCTACATAAGCTTTAATTGCTTTAGCAGAAGCAAGAGTATCATCACTTGCAGATACACTTGTTAAATCTATATCTAAAACTCCTGAAGCAAAATCTGCTACTTCAAGATTTGTTATACTATTACCAGTACCATTAGCATTAAATGTTTTATTTGTAAATGTATCAACAGTAGCTTTACCAACTAATGTATCTGTTGATGTTGGTAATGTTAATGTTCCAGTATTTGAAATTGTAGAAATAACTGGAGTAGTTAAAATTTTATTTGTAAGAGTTTGAGAACCAGTTAATGTTGCAACTGTAGAATCAATATTAAATGTTACTGAATTACCTGAACCAACTGTATCAATACCAGTACCACCAGTTAATGTTAATGTTTCAGTATCTAAATCAATTGATAATGCACCACCAGTATCTGCTTGAAAATCTAAATCACTAGCTGTTACTTGTGCATCAACATAAGTTTTAATAGCTTTAGCACTAGCTAATGTATCATCACTTGCTGAAACTGATGTTAAATCTGTATCAACACTTGTAATAGCACTTGATGCACCAATTACTAATGCATCTAAATTAACAGTACCATCAAAGTATGCATCTTTAAATTCTAAAGATGAAGTACCTAAATCAATATCGTTATCTGTAATTGGAACAATTGCTCCGTCTTGAACTCTAAATTGTTGTGTTGATGTACCAGCTACATCTATATAAAATTCTAAATGGTCATTAGTAGTATCAACTAATATTTTATTTAAAGGAGTTGCAAGTCCTGCATCTCCAATTAAAGCTATAACAGGTCCTTCAGCAGCAGTACCATCATGTTTGTGTCCTGTAGCATTATTAAATGCTGCTAGTATTTGATTATATTCATTATTAAATAGCGATGCTGCAATAGTATCGCCATCATTAAGTGTACTTTGTCTAGTATATCCTGCCATGTTATCTTCTACCTCCTGCTATAAATGAAACAAACATTCCGTTTACTGAGTATGGAGCATTAGTATCATTACTAAAAAATTTAAAGTTGTTTGAAAAACCACTTCCTGTTACTATTATACTTTTACTTGGTAAGCTTGATGCTCCAAATATTGCTGCACCAAAAACTGCTGTACCAAAAACTGCAGCAGAACTTAAATTACCTACTGCAAAATTATTAGGTTGCGGAACTTCAGAATTATCAAAATCATATCTAATTCTTAATTGTAAATCGTTTTGTGTTCCTTCAGGTTCAATATTAGCTTTTACTTTGTATAAACTTTTTCTTAAACCATTATCACCATAATCCATATCTGGTGTTTGAAACTCTGCGTCAACATTAGTACCATCAAAACTATTGCCAGTATCATGTTGATAAATATATCCAGACTCATCTGCGTGATATATTAATTCTGTTCCTGCACTATTTAATAATGATGTGCAAAATTTTACAGGTAAACCTTTTGTTTGACTCCATTCAAAAGCAGGAATACCTTCAGCACTATATTTAAATGTACCTATAAGGCCTTGTTGACCTGAATCAGCTTGACCAGATTGATAATAAAATAATCTGTACTGACTTCTTTCTCTAATAACAATACTTGATAAAGTATAATTACCAATATTATTTAATAAGTCATTTATAAGAGGTAATATTTTTCTACTAATAGAACTTAATTCAACGTCATCAATTCTAGCAGTACCAGCAATTGTTCTTAATCCATCAGGTGCTAAGAATATTAAATCTCCACCTATCTCTTGAATTGAGTTGCCATTTACACAACCTATATTTTTAGTTACTGATTCAATTATAGGAGTCGAATCAAGATTTGTCAACTGATAAATACTGTTTTTACAAAATATAATTAGTGAATTTCTAAAGACTTTTATACCAGTTATTACATCACCTACATCTATAGAACCTGAAGAAGCACCTTGCCAATTCCAAGGTTGTAGTCTAGTACTATAATATATTGTACTAGGTTCATCATCACTACCTGCAACGATTATTCTTTCTGCAAATTTTTCAATAAACTTACATCCTTCTGGAGCAGGTGTATTTAATTCTTGAAAATGATAACCATCAAAATCTATTTGAAATTCTGCAATTTTATTTTCTCCATCTACTATATAGATAGCACCATTTTCACCTTCAGATTCAAAAATAGCAAATTGAACATTAGATTGATTAGTTCTTGGTAGTGTTGTACTTGCAGCTAAAGATGCTGGAGCTAATCCACCATGATATAATGTTAAACCATTTTGAGTAAATGTTGTATTAGCATTTGAAAATAAAGTTATCTGTGTATTACTTTGAATAGATAATACATGATAATAATATCCATTAATTCTAACCCAATCATTAACATGAAGCTCAGTTAAAAAACTAGTTCCACTTCCATTTACAATTGCAGAACCAGAACTAATACTTACTGTTCCTGTTATAGCTGTAAATGTATCTTTATTAATTTGATAATATGATGTACCTGTAGTGCTATAATATAAATTAGAACCTTGTGCTACAAGTACTCCATCATTGTATTGTGCAATACCATGAATTAAATCTGCTGAATTTCCAGAAGGAACAACTGCACTAGTAGTTCCCCATTTTTGATAACCACTTATTCTTCTATAACCACCAGTAGTTGATGATTCAAAATTTTGTAATTTAGTTGCAGCTCCAGGAGTTCTAAATAAAGCATGTGAACTTGAAATTAAATCCAAGCCACCTTGTACAGTAATGGAAGCTCCTTGAGTCGGCATGTGTTATCCTATTAAATAAATACTCGTCTATCATCTTCCACATATTTAGGTTGTGGAGCATTTAGTTGTTCAATCATTTTATTTAAACCTTTTTTATATTCATCTAAAGCTAATTGTGATTGTGCTATATTATCTTTAAATTGATAAATATAATATCTTGCTCTAGCTAATAATACAGGTTTATATTGTTCTGGAAATAAAATAACGTCAGTATCGTTTGATAATTCTGAAGGTCTATCAAAAGCATTAAAATAAATTCTATATACACCATCTGGAATAGGAGATAATCCAAATCTTCTTCCATCTTCACTTCTTATAATTCTTTGAGGAACTCCATAAAGTTGTGTTGTTGCTTTATCTTGCTCTTCACTTTGTGCATAGAAATTCTTCCAAGTTTCTAAAGTTACAAATGGCAACTTATCAATTTTATATGGAGAAGTTTTTCCAGCAACACCTTCTTCAGTTAATGTAAAACTATCCCAATCAACATTAGAATAATCTGTATCAACACTTGCTGAACCTGATTTTAATAAATACCATCTAGTACCTGCTACAGTTTCTATATAAGTATTACCATTATAATTATTTTGTGGAGATGAAGTTGTTAACCAAGACCATGTATCTTGTGCATCAACAATATCAAAGTAAGCTCTGTTAACAGAATTAGCTACAAATTTTTGTATTGCAACAGCACCAGCTATACTTGTAAGTTCTGGTTCATTAATTTCAACTAACAGGTCGTTAGTCATTGATAAATAAGTTTTAGCCATTTAACAGTTCCATGCTCTTAATGATTTATTAATTCTTGAATTAGGGTCTCTTGCAGTTTTAGCAGAAGTTAATTTCTTTTTCATGCCACGCATTCTTGCACAAAAAGATTTTCTTCTTCCTGCATCTTTTTTATTTTTAGGATTGGGAGCAGGTGGTTGAAGATTTCTTTTCTTTCCAGTCTTAGTTCGACCTTTATTGTAAGATGCTCTACCCTTTGCGTTTAAACCACCTTTAGGGTCTTTACCCTCTTTACGAGTCCAAGCAGGTGAAGACAATAATCCCATTTAAAATTACTTTTTCTTTTTAGATAGCATACCACCATACATCATTTTCTTTTTATCAGATGCTTTAGCATGTACTTTGCCACCATGTTTATATTTACCTTTGTTTACTACTTTGCCACCTGGCATTGCTTTTTTCATTGGCATAAAAAATTCCTTTTATTAATTAATGATATAGTAGGGGATATTTCTACCCCCTACCATAATGATTAGTATTAGTCTATAACGTAAATAATTTTACCTACTACGTCATCTCTTAGTACTTTTCTACCCCATACCATTAGACCTCTAACGATATCGCTAAATGTAGCAGTATCTCTAATAGTTTCTACTTTGTTCATTGCTGAAGCAGCAGAAACGCCAGAAATATGCCCAAATAAAGCTTCAGGCTGCGTAGCAGTACCTGCTGGTGAAGCACCAGTTAAGTCGTTAGTTGGTAAGTTGTTAGATTTGTACATTGAGAAGCCTCTAAGTAATCCAGACGCTACCAAACCATTTCTAATTGAACCTTGACCTGCGTTGAAGTCAACAGTTAATAATTTAGAAGCTGTGTTTGATAATACGTTGTACCACTCAGGAGCTGCCACAAACCATCTTCCTTCTTCAGGTGCATTGTTTTCGTCTAACTCTTTTGCAGCTAAAGACATTTGGTTTAATGGGTCAACTTCTCCAGAACCAAATCCAATATCAATTGGAACTGATGTCGTTCCCATTCCAGTTGTAACAGCAGCACCTGCAGAAATTGCAGCCATGATGTTAGCATCCATTGCATCTCTTAGCTTGTAAGCAGCGTTATCTGATGCAACAGCTTGGAAGTTAACGTGAGAGAATCTCTTCTCTAAGTCATCCAATTTGAATGCGAAAGACTTAGCTTGGTCAATTGTAAGAACAAGCTCTTGGTCTGTTAAGTTAGTAGATGATACAGCTAGACCTCTAGTGTAATCATTTACAGTTATTTGAGGCTCTTTAATGATATTTACTGTATCACCAAAGCCAGATATTTCACCCATATAGTCTGTGTTACAGATTGCTTCTGCAACGGCAGCTTTTCTAAGGGCTATTTGTACTTTTTTGGAATAGACTTCAGGAATAAAAAACCCATTTGTTTGACCTGCAACACCTAATCCAAAGTTATATGTAGAACCACCAGCGAATTTTGCCATAGTTATACTCCTTTTAGTTATTGGTTAATAAAAAAATAAGATAAAATTATTCTATAATTCTACCTTCTCGTTGAGCTTTAAGAATATCTTTTTCATATTCCATAAACTCTTCATCCGACATTTTAGCAATGTCAGACCGCTTGAAGAATTTTTCATTAGATTGCGGGATTTGTACTTGTTCGTTTGTTTTAACTAGCAAGTCTGCACCAGCACTCCTTTGTTGTTTCTTCACAGTTTTTTTATCTAATCCAAGTCCTCGGTCTTTCTTATACAGGTCAATAGCTCTTGCAGCAAGTTTACCATCAGAGTTATTTTCATATATCCATTTTTTAATTTCCATTGGTTGAGCATCTGCCCACTCATGAAAATCATCTGACTCTTTTATTTGGTCAAAGTCTGGATGATATTTAGAAAGTTCTAATAATGCTTCACGTTCTTGTAAAGTCTTATTAGTTTTCTTTAACTCATTTAGTTCTTCTTGCATAGTCTTAATTTGATTTGAAGACTGCAAGTGAGATACAGTTTCCACAACGCCATATATATCAGGATAATCATTCTTAAAAGCTTCAAGCTCTTCAGCTGATTTAGGTGGTGTATATTTAGGAGCATTTTCTCTTAATTGTGTTTTAAGGTCATTCTCCCTACTATTCCATTCACCTAGTTTCCTGTCATAGTATCGTTTAAGGTCATCGTATCTTTTTTTATAATCAACCTTTGTATAAGGATTTGATTCAACATTTAATGCAGAATCTTGAACCTTATCCATAGTTGCTGTAGTATCTTCGGTAGAATCTTCTGGGTTGCTGTTTTCAGCAGTAGCAGTTGACTCATCTCTGTTACTATCAGGGTTTGGCACATACAAACCTGTGTCAGCATTTTGAAGAGGCTTCGGCATTACATTTTCTGTATGCCAAGACTTTCTCATGTTGTACGGGTTTGCTGCGACTTTTTTTAGTCCTTCTTCGTTTTGATTACTCATTTGTCCTCCTTTAGGGCTTCACTTAACTGAAGGTAGCTAAGGTAGGTATTATATTAAAAACGAAACTACAAGGGCTTACAATAATAATTTATTATAAGGTAGCTTGTCTATCCGTAGAGTTACCTCTCTCTACAAATTCTATTATGCCATCTCTTGTTGAGAGGCTTGATTTTCTATACCAGCATCGTAAGCTTCTTCTGCTTGTTTCATCATCTTTCTTAATTTGTCTACACCAATATGCTTAACTGCTTTTGCTGTAAATACAAATTCTCCATCTGATAATAATGCTGGAATGGAGTCAGAAGTTCCTGTTCCTGGTCCTTCTACTTCTCCTTCTTCTGTAAATTCTGTTGCAACTATTTTTGGTAAAATAGATTCTAATTCTGGATGCATTTCAATTGCATCATCTAAAACTTTTTCTTCTTCTTCTGATAAAGCAGATGTATCAATGATAGCATCAAAGTTGCTCATATCTTCATCTTCCATTTCATCTTCCATAGGTTCTTCATCCATACCCATAGGTTCTAATAAAGATTGTTCATCTTCCATATTCATTTCTTCTTTTGGCATTTCTTCCACAATATCTCCTTTTGCATAAGCTCTATAGTCAGGTCTTCTATCATACTTACCTTGTTCGATACCAACCATACCACCTAATGCCATTTCTGTTTTTTGTTTTATTGATTTAGCTGCTTTGTATTCTTCTAATTCTTTTTCTTGTTGTTCTGTTAAAGGTAATCCAGAATCTTGCATAGCTTCAAGCTGTTGCATTTTTTTCATTTCAAGAATTTCACGTGCAGATAATCCTGCATCTTCAAATTTTAATCTACCTAACATACCACCTTTATTTAATCTTGTTCTTTCTGGAGATAAAATTCTTGATGGCATTCCTTCTCTAGCTGAAGTAGGAGTACTTACATCATAAGGTGAGATAGTATTTTCTTTATCTATATCTTGTGAAGCAATGTAAGGTGGTTTAGACATAAGTCCACCTGTAGCCATTTTTATTAGTTTATATTTTTTCATTAGTTTCTCCAAATATTAATATTATAGCAATTGAATATTCATTAGTCAACAGCTAATTTAGTATATCTTTAACTTGGTATTTTAGGTTCTTCAACTTGTCCAGTAAATTCCATCTGCCCTGGCATTGGTGTATTACCAGGTCCGATTGTGCCTTCGCCATTTCCTGGGAAGTTTGCTCCTGTAGCTTGTTCAGGTACTGTTCCATCACTTGCCATTGCTCCGAGTTGACCAGGGAGAGGAGCTTCATTGCTATTTCTTTTGTTAACATTTTGTAGTCCTATTATTTTAGCATATATTTCTGCTTCATCTTTTGTATTCATAATTTCTTCAGGGTCTAAGTCTAAAGAGAATGCCAACTCTTTAATAACTTCAGACATTCGTACAAAAGGTGCGATAGCTGGATTCTGTACAGTTTGTAAGAACATAGTTAGTCTTTGACTTCTAACTTCTTTCTTCATCAAACTAGAAGAACCAGTTGCCTTAATTTCTAAATCACCATGTATTGGTAAATCACCTTCATAGAATTGCATGTTCCATTGAAACATTGCTTGTCCTAAAGGTTTGATTAATTGGTCATCAATATTTTTAATTACTGTTTTAATATTTAATGATGCTGCTCCCATTAACATTGACATACCAGAAGCTGTTCTTGTCATTGACTGAACACCAGTTTGTCCATGTGAATAAGAAGGTAATCCTGTTGATTCATCTGCAAGTTGTCTAAACTTATCAAACATTTGCATATTCTCAACTGCAGTATTTGGAAACTTTAATCCATAAATAGATTGACCAGGTACACCTGATTGTCTTTTAAATATTTTACCAGGATGTATTTCCATAGTTTGATTTGATGATAAAGCTGATTCATCAACATCAAATACTAAGTTACCTGCTAATGCTAAGTTATCAATTGCCATTCTTGCATGACCATTCATAATCTGTTGAGCATCATCCATATTTTCTGGAACACCTATACCAAAAAATGTATATGGATTTTTTTCATACACAAAAGATTGATAAGGAACTCTAAAAGGTTTAAATGGATTTTCTACTATTCGAAGTAGTTTACCTCTATGTGTCCAAATATTAACTTGAACTTCAGCATCGTCAGCAATATCCTCATCAATATCTAAACCTTCTTCTCTAGCTATTGATGCTTGTATTGTTCCCCAGTATTCTAATACTTCATATCTGTTATGAGTAATATCAGGGTAATGACTTCTTTCTAAATCAATATCTGTTTCCCATTCTTTTTTAGAATAGTTAGCACCCATCTTAATACATTCTAAAATTTTTTGTCTGCTAAAGAATGGTCTGTTTGCTAAATCTAAAAATTGATGTCTATTTAATCTATGTCGTTGGATAATATATTCTGCTTCATCCATTGTTCTTGCATTAGGGTCTGGATAAAAATCCCATATGCTAACAAATTCTATTTTAGGAACTTTAACAATTTCAGGTACATAATCTCTTGCATTACCATTACCTGATTTAGTATACTTGTGTAAAGTTTTATTATAAGTAAAAGGTCCTTTAATAATTCCTGTTCCTAATAAACAAGCTTCAAAGATTGCATTTCGTAATGCAATGCTTCCATCTGATTCATCTATTTGGTCATGAATTAATTTTTCTAATCTTCTTGCAATAATCTGTGCAGGTTTAATTTGTGGAAACTCAGGAGATGGTGCTGGGCCTTTAGTTAAATTTGCATCACCATATTCTTCCTCTAAGTCTCCTAATTGTAATTCTTGTAAAGAAGCAAATGTTGCACCCTTTGGTAATTCTCTACCATCACCAGGATAACCTATTCCAATTGGAGAAGGTTCTCTTGTAACTTCCATATTCCCTTCAACACCAGGAGTAGGATTTTTATTTTCATCACCTTGAGTTTCTTTTAATGGATTTAAATGTGCGTACTCAGCAACTCCTTCTGGTACTCTTGTTTCTTGAATTGTTAAAGGAAATTTATTTGCTCCAAACAAAACATCAATTAATTGTCCGTAAGCAGCAAGAACTTTTGTTTTAGTTACTTTAACAAATACTCTTGACTTTTCGTTTTCTCTAAATTTAATATCTTTGTAATATTTACCTCGATAATTATGATATGCTTGTAGCCATCTTAGTTCATCATCTCGTCTAGTATTTTCACACTCTTGAAATTTAGCTTGAACAGTTCCAACTAAAGCCGAAACATCTTTTTCATTTTTCATTTCATCTTCCTGATTAGGAATAGATGTTTCTAAATTCTTATCTCCATAAGTAGCCATAAATCACCTTTATTAATTTATATGTATATTACTAATAATACACATTTATTCTTAATTTGTCAACTAATTTTCTTAATATCTATAATAACATTATTAGGTATAATAGTTATGTTTCCAACTTCTTCGATAGTTCCTTCCTTATCTGAGGAATAGTCAGAGAATATTCTAGTAATACCCTTGGCTTGAGATAACAAATGACCTTTAGTATAACAGACTGGTAAGGTCATTGTTAATGCTTCTTTAATAGAAGACCATGAACTATCACTACAAATATCAAGCCATTTAACTTCTACTAATGGATATTTCTCTATATCTGTTTTAGCTTTTTTATTTACCTTAATTTTTTTCTTTATCATCTTTACGCCTATCCTCATCGTTTCTAGCTTTACCATAAGGTTTAAATTCTCCGTTACCACTAACGCTTGAGTCTTTAGCCCATTCAGTAAACTGGTCTTTTGTTCCATTGTTATCTGAGTATCTAAATATATTTATTTTAAATACTTGTTCTAAATCTTTATTTGTTCTAAGATAATTATCTAAATTATCATAGCTCATGTATTCGTCAAATTCTTCTTCTGTTTTTTTATTTTTAAATGTGTATAGTGGCATATTAATATCCAAATGTTGGGTCTACTGGAGTCCATCGTTTTATTGTTGTCATTTCATCCCAGACACTTCTGCTTCTTGGTCTAGACATAATTAAATATCTTAATGCATCATAAGCATGGTCTGAAGCTTTTGTATCTACATCCTCTGGTTTATTTGGGTCTAAAGGTATAGATTGTATTTCTCTGATAAGGTTAGGACATGATTTAAATATTTGTAACTTAGGTCTACCATTATCATTTAATTTTAATCTTTCATGTATTTGAATCTTACCTTGTATTCTGTTCTTATCTGCTCTTCTAAGTTTATGTCCAGCTCTAGATAATACTTCACCTACTGTCGGCCCTGTTGTGCCAGTTCTTGCCCAAGCTGCCCAGTCTAATACTCCCTGCACAGATAACTTTTCTTCTTTTTCAAATTCATAAATTTTTTTAGCAAGGTCTTCACCTGTTAAACCTTTTTGATATAATTCTCTGTAGATGATTAATGTTTCATCTGTTGGGTCAATTGCTCCCCAAACAACTGCAGACTCTGCTGCATAACCATAGTCAATTCCTTTTACTCTTTCCCATGTTCTAGGTATTTCAAAAGGGTCAATGCAATGAGTATCATAATCAAACTCAGTAAAGGCTGCACCTTCTGCAACATCCCAGTTACCTTCTAATAATTGTTTTCTTTGTACAGCAGGTAATGATTGTAACATCTGTTCATACTTACCATCTGCTGCAAGGTATGGATTATCTTCTAATCTTGCTGGAATAAATTTTCTAGTTATTTTATCTTGTCCAATAAAAGATTCATTAGGTGGTGCTGGGTCTAGATACCTTTTCTTAACCCAATAACCACCAACTCCTCCAGGGTTTGCAGTACACCGAATGTAGCATTTTATATCATTGTTTGTTGTTCTCAATCGTGACTGCAAATATTGAAGAGGAAATTCTGTTGGATACTGTGTTAGCTCATCAATTCCTATCCATGTATAGGATTGACCTTGGTATCTATAAACATCAGCATCTCTATCAAGATAACCAAACTCCAATGAAGCACCTGAAGGAAATCTCCAAATCTTTTCTACTTCTCTAAACTTAGCACCAGCAAATGCTTTGGGATATAGTTCTCTAGATTTATCTATTAGTTCTCTTAATTCTGGCATAGACTTTCTTAATAACAAAGCTCTATGTTCTTTGATATGCATGTATCGTAATGGGTCAACAAGCATAGCATATGATTTACCTCCACCCGCAGAACCACCATATAATACATCTTGTTCTGGAGCAGATAAAAATTCTGTTTGAGGCCCTCTGTTAGGCTTGAATACTATTTTGTTTTTATCATCTTCTAGTAACTGTTTTACTTTTTGAGGTAAGTAATTATATTCATCCTCAGTAATAACAGTACCATCCTTATCTATCTTCTTAGGTTGCTCTACTTGTTCAACCTTTGATAGTACTTCTTTTTTCTTTTTTAGATTATAGCTTTTGTTTTCTAATTGCTTTCTAAGCTTTTCAATTTCTTTTTCTTTTTCTTTGACAGCTTTTCTTGAAGCAATCTTAGCCTTTTGTTCAAAGCTATAATTATATTGTCTCTTTGTCATTTCTACTTAGTAAACCATTTGACTTAGATTGATATTGTTTATTATCTTTATCAATCATTTTTTTTAAACCCATAGCAGATAGCTTTCTACCTGTATCATGTTCTAACATCTCTACAGCATTCCTTAGAGAGTAAGCACCTTTTTTAACATGTTCCTTAGCTTTGTTTAAAGCTTCGAGTTGTTCAGGTACTTCTTCAAGTGTTTTATTATCAGAGTTTAATTTATATCCAAATGGAATAGTAGAACTATTACGTCTGTTCATCATTGTCTACATCTTCCGCATTAACATCTATTAATGTTTTCTTTTCTGGCAACAAAAATATACCACCGATAGCTGTGTGAGTAACATCTAACTTATCTCTCTTAGCTATACCTACTCTGTCTAACAATGTTTGTGCTGCCTGTAGCTTTGCACTTACTTGTGGTATAGGGTCATCACTATCAAGAATGTCTACCAGTTTCTGTGAAGCCTTTGGAGCAGAGGTTGCTAGAATCTTATTTGCTACATCTATGATTTCTTCTTTTAAGGAATCTACGACATGAGACTGCGAAGTCTCTTGATACCCTGCAATCTGTAGGGCTTGTTTAATGTTACCCTTTGCCGAGCCTCCTAGGGCCTCTAGAAAGGCCTTTTGTTGGTCTGTTAGCTTTCTCTTGGTATTGCTATCAGGTAGATAATTATTATTCATATGTTTATTATAACAAGTTTACATCTAGTTGACAACAGAAATATTTTTTATTTTAGAGTTGACAATTGTAAATAAGTTGGTATAATCTAATTATACCCTCCCAGGGGTGGAAGCATATATATAACACCCCGAATCAATCCATTAAGAATCTATTTAACAGGCCGAGCCTATCTGGTTTACAATCTAAATCTCTCCATTTTGTATAAGCAGTATATACACTACCACGCCTACCCCCCTAGCCACCTATGTACCCCCTTTGTTCTCTTTCAACTCTAGCTAGAAATTATATAAAGCTATTCAATAATCTTTTTAGTTCTCTAAAGATTTAAAAATATTATCTAGTTTACAGTTCTATTCAGAATATTTGAGAATATAAAATATACTTTCAAATACTTTTCATAATCTCCCAAAACCTAAGCAACAACAACACAAAGTAATCATTTCAATATATCTTTTAAGCCCTCCAACAATCTCAATTATTAGCTTTAAATATCCAATTAAACACGCCTGACTTATTCACACAAATATTAAAATAATTTAATTATTATCTTGTTTTTTGTTTTATTTTATTGCAGACACTTTTTAGAAATTTTCCTTACATTATTAAGCTTATTAACTGATTTATTATTTATTTAATAAATCTTATTGTTCTCGTTTTGTTCCTGTGGTCATATTTGTCACACCTATTAAAATCCTTTATATATTAGCTTTTATTTTTTAATTATTTTAAATTATTTTGTATTTGCCTTAATTACGCCTTAATTGTTTGAGAAAAGCTGATTATGGAAATAAATAAAACAAATTATAAATTTTACTTTAAGAATAGAAAAGCTTGGAGGAATTTTAAAAAGACACTTCAAAACAGACCTATTCTTTTTAGTAAATATTATAAGCCAACAAAGTCATCAATATATAATGACATTGGAATGGCAATAAAAGGCGGTCAATCTAGAAAATCTAGGTATATCGTTTAAAAATAATAGCTTGTTAATTCAAGCTGAGTAATAACAAAAAATAGCTTTTAATTAAGCTAATACAATTGGAGGTTGTATGAGAATAACTATTAAACATATAGAAAATAGATTAAATTATTTAAATAAAATAACTAAAAATAGGGTTGAAAAGTATTTACCTTATAAAGTTAATAATAGACTAAAAGCAAATGTAGGCCACTATTATTTGGATGTATCAAATGGCGGTTATCGAGTTGAGCAAGTCAGCAATATTTTTGGAGGTGCTACTGATATTAGCTTTAAAGGTACTAAAAAAGAAATTTATGAATGGATAAATACCTTTATAAATGGAATAGAAACTGTAATATTAAAAAAATAAAAATGGAGGTTGTATAAATATGATGAAATATTTTGAAATATATGTTGTAATTTCAGCTTTAATAGTATTAAAGTTGCTAGGTGTTTATAGTTTTAACTTTTAAAAATAACAATGGAGGAAAATATGAAAAATAAAAATGCCAAAGGGTTTAAAAACTTTAAAATGAATGATGAAGTTTATAAGCTTAGAAAAAAGGTAATCAATATTATCTATGAAGTAAAAAATAATAATATGAATATACCTAGAATTGATGTAAGAATAGGCGAAGATAAAAATTGTAATATCTTAGGCAAGGCAAGGTTAAAAGGTAATATAATATGGATAACAAAAACAGCTATAGATAGAAATGAAAAATCGCTGTATCATACTGTATTACACGAATTAATTCATACAATTTTTGGTTGTGAACATAATGAAAAATGTCACTTAATGAAAGCGTGTGAACCTAAAGAAATTTTAAGCAAGGATAAGTTGCT
>Ga0208161_1001135_pt1 | contig 14453 bp, 18 predicted proteins | sample CB_VirMetaG_3_FD_184538 | JGI IMG/M metagenome (GOLD analysis project Ga0208161, IMG submission 184538) | Freshwater to marine saline gradient viral communities from Chesapeake Bay - CB_1508_1S Viral MetaG (SPAdes) (version 4) | ecosystem: Environmental > Aquatic > Marine > Coastal | place: USA...
CAGCCTTATCCGTGTTGAGGTTGGTGAAGTTGGAATCCAGCTCGGTGTGAGTGAGTGGACTGCCCTTACCGGCGCGTGTGACGATGGTGCTCATGGATGGTCTCCTGTATCAGCAGTTTAGGGCTCGAAGACTTGGCGGAAAGTCACGTCAACACGGCTGCGCTGGAAATCGAAAAGCTCGCGGGTCCAGCTGGGGCAGATCCACTTGTATGACGTGCTGCTGTCCGGTGGGGTCCAGTTAAAACTTGTGGAGTCGGCGGCGCGGGCGTCGAGGAAGGCTTCAATGATGTCCGCGTCTTCATCCGAGACATTGAACGAGAGCGTCCATTCTTTGGGGTTTTGATTCAATCCGAAGGTGACACGTTGTTGGTAGCCGTCACCAAACTGTGCGGTGCGAGTGCGTGGTTCGGATTTTTTATTTGCCGAGTAGGTCGGCTTGTAGTTGGGGAAGGTAGCCATTATGCAAGCAAGCCTCCAGGGCGCTTCTGTCTGATTAGTTCCTGCTGGACCGCAGCAGAGATGACGCGACCCAGCTGGTTGCCTTGTTGGTCATTGCCTTGGACACTGGTGCCTTTTGCATCCACATTAACGACCACGGTTACATTGTCACCGCCCATCTGATCGTTAGGGACGATGGTTCCAGAGCGACTTGGGACAAACAGTTCGGGTCCGCGCTCGCCCACGATGTAGGGGGATCCAGCGGAAACTGAACCGCCCATAGCGCGTTCTTCGGTGCCTTTAAAGCCAAAGGCCTTGGCGAGGAAAGAGAAAACTCCTTTGCCATCCTTTCCACCCAAAGCCCCAAGAGCTTGGGCAATGGAATACATGATCAGCATTTTGCCAATCGTCGCCAGTAAGTCAATTCCAAGTTTGCCTAATGCCTGCCCAAGGTTTTCAGTGCCAGCCACTGCTGCATCAAAGGCGCTACTAAATGTTCCGGCAGCAGTGTTCGCCATTCCCTCAAACAAATCTTTCTCCATTTGCAACTTGGCATTGATTTCCTCTTGCGCCTTTTTTGCTTTATTGATTTCCGCAATTTTTCTGCGAATAGCCTCAGCGTCTTTGTCTGTCAGCGTGATTCCTTGTTCTTTTAGTTGATTTTCGATTTGGGTAAATTGCAGCGCCTGCCTTTTTGCGTCAGTATTCGCCTGCAGTCCAAGCAGTTCCATGTTCAAGCCAGTCACCACATCCCCAATAGCCTTAACCTTTGCAGCGTCAAGTTTTGCAAGTTCGCCAGCGGTTTGTGCCTGAGCAGCGTCAATTTCCGCGGCTGTTTTTGTGATAACTGCCTGCCTTTCCCGTTCATCCGTAATACCGACCAGATCGCCTTGCAGCCCAGCAATAATTTGTTGGATCCGCTCTTCACCCTGCAGCCTTGTAGCTAGTTGTTGATCGCCTGCAATCTCAGCAGCCGTAATTTTTTGCCGTATCTCAAGTTGCTTTTGAATGGCTGTTGTTTCAATACTTAGCCCCTGAAGACGCGCTTGCATCCGCGCTTCCTCTTCTGCTGTTTTGTCTTTCTTGCCCTTATCTGCGCCGCCCTCGGTTGGCGTTGGTGCTTGCGGTGTTGGAATTGGTGTTGGCAGCCCAGTTTCTGTGCGAGTTGGCAAGCCCATTGTGGCTTGGGCGCGTATCGCTCTTTCGGCAAGAATAGTTCGCCTAGCGCCCGCTTGAGCAGTAGTCGGAATGCCAAATAATTGAGAAGCAGGACCTAAAACTGTTTGAGCGGCGATTGTTCCGGGCTGTCGATAACGCTGCTGTTCTCTGCGCACAGCCTCTAGTGTTTGTTTGGCGGTAGCTTTTTGCTGAGCAGTGGCACTGCCTCCGTAAATGGCAGCGGCTCCACCGGCACCACGTTCACCACGAAGACGGCGAGTTTCTGCGGCTGCTGCCATCGCCTCTTGTAAACCGGTGACAACAAGATTGATGCCAACCGTGATAACACCAAATGCCGCAAGATTACGAAGAACACCAACCAATCCAGACGCCTGAGTTTGGGCCGTTGCCATCGAACCCTGCAGATAACGCATGTTCATGTTCAGGCTTGCCGTTGCCCCTGCAGCCGTTGTTGCAGTAGTTGCCGTGGCAGCAAACATGCCAAGAAGTGCAGCACGTAGCGCAAGGACTCCTTGAATAGCTTTTTGTAATAACAGCACTTGAATAACCGCTTTTGCGATCGCCGCTGCTGCATCTAGCACAGGTCTCGGTGTTGCATTGATGGCATCCGCAAAACCATTGATAAAACCAGTTATATCGCTAATTGAATCAACAACAGCCGGACCAAATGCCTTGCCTAGTGCTTCACTCAGATTCTTAAATGCTGTATCAAGTGCCTTGAGTTGATTGTCAAGGCTTTCTTTCATCGTCTGAAAATCCTTATCCGTTTTGCCAGCGGCACCGCCGAGGCCCTCAAGAATCGTCTGGTAATCCTTGCCAGCTTTTGAGTTGGCAGCAAGAACACCGCGCAAGGCTTCCTGCGAGCCCAGCAATTCAGCGACTGCGGTTTTATTGGTATCTTGCTTCTTGCTTAACTCCTCAAGCAATCCACTGAAACCTTTTGCCTGCAAACCACCGATATTCCAAGCAATACCAAGTTGTGCGGCTGCATCCTGGCTTTCCTTTGTTGGCTTTAACAATGTTGCAAGCGCAGCACTCAGTCCAGTAAATGCAACTTCAGCAGTTGCGCCGTTTTTAGTTGCAGCAGCAACAAAGGCATTTACCTCGTCAATACTGACGCCAGCCAATGCAGCAGTAGCCGCTACACGCCCCAACTGACTGGTGTAATCAGACCATTGAACTTGACCATATTCAATAGCTTTGCTGATGCTATCTGTGACCTTGATTGCCTGGTCTCCGCTTAGCCCATAGGCATTCAAAGTTTTTGTAGTCACTTCGACCACGCTGGTCACATCAACAAGACCACCAACGGCGGCTTTCGTTGCAGCCTCAACAACCTTCAGGTTTGCGCCAGTCTCAGTAAAACCAGCAGACAACGCTTGATAACTAGCAGCCGCAAGTTCAGCTTTGTTTGCAACGCCGCCTAGGTTCTTGCTGAGTTGTCCTAATCCTTTGTCAAGAGCCGCAACGTCACCGCCAACAGTGCCTAGACGGCGCAGATTGGTGTCTAATTCTTTTACGTCTTGAATAACTTTGGTCAGCGCAAAGCCAGCGCCAAAAGCTGCAGCGGCAGAAGTCAGCGCGTTGAACGCCTTTTCAGTAGCCTGAGCCCCAACCTGAACTTCACGCAGCTTTTGAGTCGCGCCACGGTTATCAACATTGATGGCAACGTTGGCGACAACCGACACGAGATAAGCCCCTTGCTACCAGAAGTCTACCGACGCCGCTTCATGCGCCGCTCCTGCTCTTCGTTTTGCAGCTCAAAATAACTGCTCCACAGCAGCAACTCCTCTAGGGTCACTTCTTGACTAAGGCGAGCCAATGTATATCCCAGTTCCTTTGCAACCCCTAGCTGCAATAGCAGTAGGTTATCCCGCTTGAGATCAGCCTTTACCGCTTTTCATGTCAAGGTCTTTCTCTTCCTCAGGGTTGGTGATGATCGCCAGCATCAAAGCCTGCAGGTCGGCGTCCATGACCTCGTTCTTTAGCTCAGCAATTTCACCAGCCTGAAACAGGCGTTGCCCTGCATCATCGACAGCCTTAGTTACCAGCAGATTCAAAGCAAAACCATTGGGATCTTCACCGCCGGGCATCTTCTGAGCACGCTCGCGTTCCGCCATGGTCAACGGGGCGCTGTAAAACTCAAAGGTTTCGCCGTTCCCCAAGGTCACCACACGCTTAACAGGTGTCAGATTGGCGGCTTTCTTAAGGCGGGCAAGAGCTGACAATGCAGGTGCAGGCATAAAAATTGGATTCTTGTTATCACTTTAGACATAAAAAAGCCCCCGGCGCAACCCAGGGGCGAACATTCCAGCAGAAGCCTATCAGGCAGAGGTGCTGAAGTCGAAGGTGGGAACACCAGCCGGACGGAAGGTGATTTCAACCTGCTGAGCGTCGTCAGGATTGATGTTCATGCTGGCAGTCAGCAGAACGGCGTCCATGGCGATGGAACGGCTGAGAGCTTCAGTGCTCTGCTTGTCGGTGTAAAGCTTGAAGGCGCAACCAACTTGCTGACGCTGCAGCACGTCTTCCACCATGCGGTTGGAAAGGGCGCTGTCTTCGTTGGTCACATAGATGGTGGCTGTACCGTTGCCATCAGCGAAACCAGGGATGTAGGCACGGAAGGGTGCGTACTGCCCAGCGGTTTGACCAATGGTGGTCACATCGATTTCAGCACGGCTGATTTCAAACGACCAAGACTGCACCTGACCAACGGCTGCATAGTCGGCGTATGCCACTTGAAACTCGTTGGGAGCAGCGGCAGTGCCATCATCAGCAAGGTTGACAGCGGCTCCACCAGCAGAGGTGGAAACCTGCATCACACCAGTGGAAGCCGTGTAGGCAATCACGTAATAGGTGGTAGCAGCAGACAAAGGATCAGGCAGAGTGCCGGAGCCAGCGCCGCCGGTTTGGCTATTGACGATGCTGAATTTGACAGGATCACCAACTTTGAAGTTGAGGTAGGGCTCAACAGTGATGGTGTCTGCAGCAATGCTTACGCCAGACTCACCGAATGTTCCGGTGGTGCCAGCGGGCTTGTAGTAAAGGGCGCCGGACGTACCGGACAGAACAGTGACAGCCATGTTGTGAACGGTAGTGGCTACGGTCAGTCTAAATAGGCTTCAAAGGTAGCGGTTAGCTGAGTTTGGAAGTAAGGCTCAGGTGCTGCGGGTGTTACTTGTGCTGGTCCTGACGCTGCATCAAAGATGATGCTGCTGAATTTGGCGCGGTCAAAAAGGTCTTTGATTCGCTCTGCAATGGTGAAGTTAGCGGCAGCGCCTTGACCTTGTGGTGTAAATACGTTGATGACTAGCGTGCCGGTTTGACGGTTGAAGCCAGTGCTGGGTCCAAGCAACGTGGCGTAGGTGTTGTCACCAAAGCGGATAAACACCTGAACCCATGGCGTGTTGTTGGGTGGTGTGAACGGTACGTTCTGATAGCTAACCGGGTAAGCAGGTGCCAGGGCTAGTTCTGTCGCGATGCGCCCTTCAATAGCAGCGCGAACATCGTTATAGGTGCTGCTCATGATTCCCTTCCGATTTTGGCGGCTTCAGTCAAGACCCAGCCTTGGATGTCTTTAGCTGTGCCTTGGACCCAGCCTTCAGGCGCTTGCTTGCTGCTGCCATTCGCTAATGGTTCAGCATATGGCAGGTTGTTATGAACGCTGTAGACATTGCCTAGCTGCTCTCGTTGATAGTTAATTCGCACTGGTGGTGGAATGTTTGCATTGCGTCCGCCTTCATTACCTGCATAGTTTGGCGCAGGTGCTGCTGCATTTTCTCCAATCTGCCAACTAGTGCGAAATCTGCCTGTATCCACAGGGCTAGCAGCTTTTAGGCGAGCGTCGGTTTCAAATACCGCAACACGCAACAACTTCTCCATCTGCTGACTGGCATAGTCTCCAATATCACTAACTCGGATCGTGCGTGCCATTATGCCCTCAAGATCAGCTCGTAAGTGACCGGGGTATTGTCCTGCTCAATCGTAACGACGCGAATCACTTGATACGTCGTGCCACTGATTAGCACTTCATCCGCTGTGGTCGGTGCAGCACTGGTGTCAGCGGCAGCAATTAACAGGCGCTTATCTGTTGCCTGGATCAAATCGTTTACTTCGCGCAGGTTGACATCTTCCAGCACACCACGCACCGTAGTATCGCTGGTGGTTTCGCTGACGGTGCCGGTAGTTGGGTTGTAAGCGCCGGGTGTGACTGTACGGATGGTTGCCGTACCGCCAAACTTTGCCATCAGCTTGCTAGCAACCTTTTGTAGTGACCCTGCTAACGCCATTAGATCCGATAAGCAATACAAGCACCATTCTGGAGTTTGATGCTAGTAAAAACCCCTCGGATCTCAGATCCGGCTGGGAATGACTCGCCATTCAGGGTGTTACCCGTCAGGTTCGTACTAACAATCGTGTCGATTTGAGTGTTCTCGAAAAAGTCGATGTGATGAAATCGACCTGTGTGCTCAAGCGTGTCAGTAATGACCTCACCACCAACGGTGTAGTCGATTCCGTTGCCTTGATGTCCTTTGAAACTCATAGCCGGTAAGCGACGACAGAGCCGCTGGCAAGGGTGATGCTAGTAAAAACGCCGCATAGCTCACAGCTTGGGTCAAGCACAACTGACGTCAGCGCGTTACCCGTGTAATCAAGTGCCGTCAGGCTGGCAATTACGGTGCCAGCCTCAAGCGAAACGATCTCACCAAACCGCCCGGTATGAGCGTTGGTGTCGCTGATGTATTCAGCACCTGCGTAAGAATCGCTCATGACCTGCGGATAGCAAAGTTGCCTGGTCCACTGATTCTAAGCCCGGTCAAATACCGCTCGAAGATCGGTGGAACACGATCAGCACCAGTAGCCCCTGCGCTGGCACCCGCATTTTCAACGCGTAGGCTGCCAATTTGAACAGACTTATAATCCTCAATCCCGCTTAAGCCCATGCCATCCTTGTTGTTATTCAGGTAAACAGCAAGAACGCATTGCGCTTTCTTGATCTGGTCAGGAATCTCGGTGTCCGTGAAATAGTCAGTCGTGATACGGAACGGGAAGCCTATGGCGTATGTGTTGATGTACGTGTCAGGCTTCCGCACACCAGTACGCGGCCACTGCAAAGCTTGCGTATCAGTGGCACGAGCGCCTAAAAAGCGTTCACGATCAAGGCGCTGAGTGGCGGAATACAGCGCACGATTCTTTTGATCCGTCGTAGCCGATGCCCAAGCTACAACGTCATCATCCTGGACGAAGCCTTCAATGATTAGTTCCGCTGCTGCCAGGGTCAGGTAGCTGTTGGCGTTTGCGCCCCCTACCGTTGCGTCGATTGTTATTGCCATCGGTAGGTGCCGTGGTCACTTCAAGTTTAGGTGTCGGCTCAGTATCAGGAGAAAAAGCTGCCGCCGAAGCAGCAGCTTTGATCTCTTGACGTCGCCGGAAGGCGAACATCCCCATCAGGAGCTAGCTCCCTTCAAGGCAACGAAGTTCAGCACAATCGCCTCGCCCAGGGAACCGCCCGACACATTACCAACGGAGATCTTGAAAGATCCATCAGCGATAGTGTTGGCTTGCACCACATAGGCACCGGCAGTACCGGCAGAACCGTGGTTCACCACAACAACATCAGTCGCAGCGATCAAGCTGTTGGTCACAGTAAAAGTGACCTCAGCAGCATCAGCCAGAGCGGCATTGTGCATGGTGATTTGACCCGAAGCAGCGTTCAGGGTCACGCCAGTGGACTTGCTGGTCGCTTGGGTGACGGTGCCACCAGTCGCGGGTCCAACAAGTTTGCCAGCGGTTGCTTCAAAAATGGATGCCATCGTTAGGTTCCTCCTCAGTCCATGTTGGAGACGTTGGTGGCACGCACGATGCCGATGTTCTTCAGCTCATAAACCTTGGACCAGTTAGCCACGGTTTCGAGCTGAGCACGGGTCGGGTTCACCGTGGTCACACCCCACTTAGCACCAACGGGGTGGTAGCAATAGTGGAGGTCAATCGACATAGCATCGCTCTTAGCGAGGATGTCACGGTCGGTTTCAGTCTGCATCGCAAGCTGTTCGCCAGAAGCGACAGCGCCTGCGGTGAAGAAGAAGGTGCCGTACTCAGAGCTAGCGCCAGAACCGGCGGTAGGCACATCGTCAGACACAATCACACGCAGACCCATATAGGTCGGAACGCTAACCTCACCGCCATAAGCGGCAACCAGCGAACCACCAGATTGGGTGGTGGAAGTACCGCGAGCTTCAGCAGTCGAAACGTAGTCGATAGCCTTGCGCTCAACCAGGTCGTAATAGACCTTGGAGTGCATAGCAACTGCAGTCAGCTTGTCGCCTTGATCGCCAAGGATGGCGCGTGCTTCGGCAACGTGGCGGGGGCTGAGAGTGGTGGGGGTATCACCAGACTCAGAGTCGATGCAAAGATCGAAGAAAGCAGAGCTGCTGGTGTTGGCATTAAGGCTGCCGAACACGCCGGTCAGGCAGGACAGCAGATCCTTTTGACGCTGGTTAGCAACGTAATCAGCGATCTTGGCACCGATAGCAGCCATCGGATCGGAACCGGCTGCAAGGGCAGCAAGGTCACGAGCCTCGAAGGCACGACCACGATGCAGGATCACACCGATCTGCTTATCAGCAGTGATCTTGCCGGGGGTCAGCGAGGAGCTATCAGACAGCACCTCGAAGTCGCCAGACAGGTTGGCTTTCCAGAAAGGAACGTTGATGAAATCACCGCCCTCGGTGGCATTCAGCTCCGCCATGGGCTGCACCACACCGGAAGCCAGGAAGGCATCACGCTGAGTGGTTTGCTCAATGACGTAAGGCGTAAATACCTCGGGGATGATGATGTCAGAGCGAAGAGTCGCCATGACTAATCCTCAAGAATGGTTTTACGTTGTCGGGCGCAGCCCTAAATACCAGCGCAGCCGGTTTGCTGAAAGTTTAACGTGCAGCCGCTGCTTTCAACCTGTCGTACAAGTCACGATCTGTTTTGTATAGCCGTGACTGCTCAGTCAGATTGAAGGTTTCGGGTGCAAATGGATTTTTGATGCCAACAGGCATCTCGCCACTGCTACGACCAATGGGTGCGCCACTGCCTTGAGGCTTGGGTTGCTTTTGCATCCAAGCTGGCAGGGTCTTTGCCCATTCTTGTACCGGGGTGCGTTGGTAGCCGTCTACCACAACGACGGTGCCATCAGCTTCACGCTCAATCTGGTCAGGCGACAGCTTGGTCTTCATGATTAGATCAGGATCATGGACCACGTCAGCCAAGGCGCTAACCGCTGGTGTTAACAGCTCAAGTTCCCGCACTCGGGACTCTAGTTCTGCGATGCGTTGGTCCTTCGCCGCCGTCGCCTCACGGAACTGCTGCTCCAGAGCTTGCCGAGCTTCGGAGTATTTGCCTTGAGATTCAAGCTGCTGCTGCTCGACTTCTCTTTTGAAGTCCAGCAGCTCCTGGACGTTAACGCCATCAGGTACGGCTTTTGCGCGTTCTACTGCCTTCTTGTATTCATCCAGCAGTTCAGCGTTCTTTTTATCCATTGCCTCCAGCCGTTTTAGCAGCGTGGAAACATCTTGTGTAGCCTCAGGTGCCGCAGGCTCCTGTGCTTGGTTTTTGTCGGACATCAAACCCGCAGGGTTTATTTGCGGTCCTAGATTAGTGGTTGGTAGCCGAGAATGTCAAAACGGGAATGGAACACGCCAGTGCGTGAGCCGTGGAATCCCTTGATCTACCAATGCCTAAAAGCGATTGATCGCCATACAGCGGAGTACCTAGCGACGGGTAACTGCTGGCACGCAGCTAAGGCTCAGGAGCTGCGTTGGTATATCGCAGAGGTTAAGGACTGGATCTTTCAACAGGAAGGTCGGTAAATCACCGACCTTCACTTGCGCTTGCTTCCTTTCCGGGGCTTTGCCTTACCAGCTTCACTGAGCGCGATTGCGATCGCCTGCTTGCGGCTTTTTACGGCTGGTCCCTTTCCTGGTCCCGGCTTGCCGCTTTTTAACGTCCCGGCTTTGTACTCCTTCATCACCTTGCTGATTTTCTTCTCGGCTTTGGTTGGTTTCTTCGCCATGACGCCAAGCGGTAATGCCTGATAGAAGTGTAGAACCGTCAGCCGTTGACCAGCCTTTATCCGTGTAGACAGCAGCAATCCACTTGCCATCATGCAATGCCTGCACGACATCGCTTTTGATGTAGAAGATGCCTTCGTTTCTGAAGTGCCTAAGACCCGGCAGATCCATAACGTTTTTTGAGCTGATCTAAGGTTAGTTCAGAGCCATCGTTTCGGACCAGTTTCGCCATGGCATCTTTTGGACCATATTTGTTAGCAAGCAAGTCGAAGTACCGAACGCGCTCCTTGCCTAGCACTTCAGCTTGTGTTGCTCGACTTTGCTTTGCAAGCCATTGACCATAAGACATGTCGATAGGCACCTGCCCATCCATGCTTGCGCGCTTCCCTTCTGGCGGAGGATCGAAGCCAAGCCTTTTGTAGTCGATGACTGGAACCGTTGTTGAGCGGCAGTTGAAATGCTGCGGAGGCATCGGTCCTTTACCGTATTCAAAAACACGACCATCAAGAGCTGCACAGATTGATGAGGTGCGAGCATCAAGCGTGGCAACATAACGATACTTTTGAGTAATATCTTGATTAGCCTCGTAAACCTGTTGGCTAGCAGCATTTGCTACTTGGTTAATGCTGGTGCGAACTAGGGTCATTACCTGATTTCCTGTTGCTTGCGTCAGCTCTCCACCTTTTTGCGTTAACTGTTTAACGCTGCCAGGTTGACCTAGCTGCAGGCTGCCAATCAACCGCTTAGCGATGGCAGGGGTGGTTTCACCAGTTAAAAGCCCATTTCTTACGACCTGAGAGAACCGCTCAGCTTGGTCAACGGCGATGCCGCGAAACGCTTTCTCGACAACCTGACCGTTGGGTAATGTGATGGTTGCACCTTTTGCAGCCGTAAGGCTGAAGGTTTGTGGTGCCCCTTGTACTGCGGCATATAGATCATCGCTCAAAGTGACGACATTGATTTGAGTTGGGTCTGTTGTGACGACAGACTGAGCAAACTGTGGGCTGATTTCAACCGTATTAACTGCACTGCGAGCACCTGCTGGCAAGACACGACGAAGCTGGTCTTCTACGAAATCAGACTGCAGAACTGCTAGTCCTTGCAGTTCGTCAGTAAGCGTGTTGATGCTTGCATTAGACCATGTGCCTAGCGATTCTTTTAGCTGCGCCAAGATCGCACGAAGTCGCGCAGCTTTTACTGGTGCCGCCAGCTCATCAATGGTCCGCAGTTGATTTACGGCATCAATGATGATGTCGTTATATGAGACGACAATTCGTTTTGCAACGCTATTGCTGTAGCGATTAAGGTCAATCGCGTTGCGGTACAAGCTGGATAGTGCAGCCATTATTCAATGCCCAGATCCTCAGGGTCGCAGCAGGACAGGATCGAGACATCAGCGCCAGACTTTAACGCCTCTCTTGTCAGCATCATTAATGCCTCGACTGATTCGTTTTCTTCATGTTCTACTGAAAACTCCTCTGCCGATATTGGCTTGCCGCGACGATACCAAGTAAGACGAACGATGGCAAAGGTATCTGGTGGCAGTGATGCCTTAGCGCAGAAGAGTTGCTGCTTACGTGGCTTGGATGCGCCCATGGCTTGCAACGCGGCGATCCAGTTCATCATGACGGGATCTGCTGCTGATCCTCAGGCTCTGCAGATTGTTCTGGGATTCCGTTAACAGCTCTTGGCTCTGGTCCTGCCATCTCGATGTATCCACCAGCTTGGGTTGATTCCAGCTCTTCCTCCACGTCAAACTCATCGCCCAAGACCTCACCTTCATAAAGCTGGTCAAGCAGAGTCTTTTGAGTGATGGTGCCTGCGGTGTAGAGCTGGAGAAGGGACTGGATTTCCTGCGGTTCAAGACGAGCGCCAAGGAAATCACGATTGACGAAGCTGCTACCAGCATCAGGGATGTTGAGGTAATGCGCGTGATGAGCAAGGCAGTTGTCGATCAGATCCTGCATGTTTTGAGCGATGACCATCATGGTGCTATCGCCTTGGCTGCGGTCGATGCGCTTTGCCTCTGCCGTTTCAGCAGACAGCTTTTGACCGAGAACAGCGGACAGACCTAGCTCGTTGATTTGATAGGCGAGCTGGTCAAGGCGACGGAACTGCGAGTCAAAGGCGTTGCTAGGAGGCGCGATGTATTCTGCCCGCCCTTCTGCGGGGAAGCTGATGGCTTCACCAGGACCGGCGGAGACTTCCTCGGCGGAAGACGGGAAGCCGAAGAACGCCAGCATTGGCACTGCGCTGATGTGCAGTTGATTGTCGAGGTCGGATTGGACTTGATAAGCCTTGAGGTTCAGCTCAGCGATGTCTTCTAGCGGCGGACGTGACTCCATGAAGTTCACGCGGTTGGAATAGGCAACGGAAAACGGGATGTGACCCATTGTCGTGACGCCGCTGTCATGGATCTCGAATTGCCCGTTCTTGGCAACGCGATGGATCTCAAAGGCACCAGGCGTTAGCACACGCACCTGCTCGACTTCCTTCTCGCCATAGTCACCATCAGCCTCGATGACCTTTTCCAGCAAGCGAAGCTGCGTGAACTGTTGGGCACCGTCGATCATCTCGGTACGCCAGCCGAGGATCTCGCGCGGCGAGTATGTCACCCAGTAAGGGCGACCTTGTTCGCCTGCGGAAGGAGCGTCTACAAGAACGCCGATGTGCCCGTAACGCACCAGCTTGCGGGTTGCTTCATAGCACCAGACGTTGAGGTCATTGCCTTGCAGGTCAACGTCGAACAACTGCTCGCGAACGACATCGGAAACGTCGTTGAGCCTGACCGGCTTGCGGGTCAACATGCCAGCCAGCATCCGTTCTAGACGCTGGTAGTAAGGCGGGCAGACGGAACGCGACAGGCGAGCGTCGTAGCTTTCGTCAAGCTCCCGAGGCTCCTGCGGCAAGTAACGACGATGGCGGCGGCGCAGCTCGTAGGTGCCACCGATCAGGTCTTCAATCAGGATCCAGTGCGGCTCTTGATTACGCCATGCGCTGTTCGGGTCAGAGACCTTGGCGACACGGGCAGTCAACTGGCGGTCGTAATGGTTGAAGCCGGTGTACACGTCTCTACTTTCGCAGGCTTTGCTGCATTGTAATTAACAGGGCTTAGTAAATCCTGATGCCGGTTGACTTGCCAGCATTCATGTAAAGCGGGTTGAACGCACCAAGGATCAGGTAGCCCAAGCCATCCGTCCAGTGCTCAATGCCTGCTGACTTGTCGATGACGTAATCGTCTGCGCCTTCCTTGTAGGTGACGTTTTTAAGCGCCTTGATCGTGTGCTTACAACGTGGATGGACGAAGAGCTTGAGGTGCCCATCAGCAGTGCGGATCATCCAGTTAGTTGCGTTGATCTTGTCTTTAACCGCCCAGGCTGCTTTCGGGCTGATGCATTGGAAGCCATAACGCCGGATGATGTCATGGTCGGTGCGCCCAGCAGAAGAGGTTTTAAGTGCGCTGCCCGTTGGGTCGGGGTAAGCCAGGATCGTTCGCCCAGGGAAGCGATCCTTCAGCATCTGGCAAACCTCATCGGTATTGGACTGCTTTACAGCGAGTTCATCCCAGATATGCACAGAGTTGCCGACACGAGAAGCCAAAACGCCAGCCATGATACCAACGTTAAAGTCAGTGCCCCAATAGATTTCTCCGCCGGTGTCTTTGACATCTTCGGAGATGTTCTCATCGCTGAAATCAGGGTAAACGCGTCCAGCAAGAGTCTCGAAGCTGGCTAGGTATTCCTGACGGAAGGTGCGCTCGTCTAGCGTTCGACGCGCTGCCTCGACCTCCTCAGCTGGGACGTTGCCGCCCTGAATAGTGGTGTAGGAAAAGGTCCGCCAGTCATCCTGATCCTGGGCTTGCTCCCATAGGTCATGGAACCAGTTCAGACCAGCTGGGGTAGTAATGAACCAAGCGGGACCACCCTGATCCGAAAGAGCTGGGCGTAGCACCATCTCCCAGGCAGTCTGCTTGACATAGGCAGCCTCATCGACGACAAGCGATGACAAGCTGACTCCACGCAGGCTGTCTTCGTTATCAGCGCCCCGCAACGCGATCATCGAACCATTTATGAACTCCAGGCTCAGGTCTGATTCATTGCGCTTAACTACCAGCTCCTTAGGAGCCATCGTCTTTAGTTGACGCCAGGCGATCTGCTTCGCCATCCGGTAGTTAGCCGTGACATACCAGTTCAGACTCTCCGGCTTCTCAAGCGCCCAGTTCAGCAGGCGAGTAATGCAAAGGTATGTCTTTCCAAAGCGCCGCCCAGAGCAGAGCAGCTTAAATCGCTCCGGTGCGTCGTAGACATCCCGCTGTGGCTCGGTCAGGTTCTTCGCTAGATCTTGTACCTGCGATTCATAATCTTCAGCTTTAAATACCCCGCCAGTCGTTACCTCAGACAGGGCTGAACCACCGGGGATGGCAGAGAGAACACTGGTCATTCGAGGATGCGAGCGATCCTGGCGATGGAGTTAATGCAACCGAGCGTGACCTGCGGCTGGCTTGACTTGCGAGCCTCTTGGGCGAGTGTCGTGAGCTGCGCCAGCAATTCAGCGGTCAGCTGACGACGGTCAATGTCCCAGTCCTTTTGGATTACCTCGTTTGCCCATTCCAGGTAGCGGTAAGCCTGCCTACGCTCGATCCCCCATTCACGGGTCATGTAGGCGACACATTCGGAGTTGGGTACGTTGCGAGCCTTCAGAGCCGAGACCCGAGCGATCCGCCATTCCTTCTCCTTGTTGGTTGTTTTCTTGCCTGCCATAACTCGACCTATTTGT
>Ga0208161_1001136_pt1 | contig 14445 bp, 20 predicted proteins | sample CB_VirMetaG_3_FD_184538 | JGI IMG/M metagenome (GOLD analysis project Ga0208161, IMG submission 184538) | Freshwater to marine saline gradient viral communities from Chesapeake Bay - CB_1508_1S Viral MetaG (SPAdes) (version 4) | ecosystem: Environmental > Aquatic > Marine > Coastal | place: USA...
GTTTTCTTGGTGTTACAACTACATCGGTATCGTCAGTTACAGCTTCCGCTATCCAATCTACAGACTGGACAAAGCTCTTGCTGCAACCGTAGCGAGCAGTCTCACACGTCACTGTCATGAGTGCTCGTTGAGCGCCAATCACGGCGATATAGAGCAGCACAGGTACGCCAACGATGGTTGATGTGGTCAGGAACCACGTCAGAGCTTTACTCAGCATCGCTAACCTCCCTGGTGTTTACTAAGCCTTTGCTAAGGCGTTCCCAAATTGAGTAGCTGGCTTGCTGCTTTCTCACATGCCAGTAGGGTTGTTCTGCGTTCTTAGCTTGAGTCTTAGCCTGAGCAATCAAAGCTACCTGACCATCGTTGTAGGCTCTGATACCTTGCTCAGTGCCAACCACCATAACGTCAGGCAACAAAACACCGCATCCACTTGATGTTGCTACGATTGTAGCGAGTAATAGTCGTTTCATAATGTCTCCATTTATACGTTGTACTGCTATGTTTTCATAGGATGTAGTCGCTCATCCTACGGTTTCACTAAAGTGAAAATTATGGGTAGTTAAACCCAAACGGCGGTCGTATCGGTGCTCCCCACGCATTGTTAGGTACTACCCTCGTTACAGTCTCATGCGTAGTAGCACCACGCTCACCAAGATACTGCCTGACATAATCAGGCCGCGTAACCTCAGTGGTCACAATGCTGTAACCAGTCCCATACTCGTTACGAGGCTGAGACGCCGGAGCAGCTGGCCACGGATTAGGATACACAGGCACTACAGGTTGTGGCGCTGGCGCATACCAAGGCTCATTAGCTACACTAGGGTAAGTTTGAGCCTGAGCCACCGCAACAACAGGTAGCGCAAGTATTGTCACGAAAAAGAGGCAAATACTTGTTCTCATGTTAAAAGCTCCAGAAAGCTACAAGGATAAAGTACGAGCTGGCACCAAGCACCAACGCAACTGCATAGCATCCAAGTTCTTCAATCACTCTCATCATCGTCTCCATTAGTCGCTCCTCCAAAACCTTAACCAACTACGCTTACGAACTGAGTGCAGATCAGTTCACCGCCATTCAAGCGAACGGTGTACAGATTGCCAAAGTCAAATTCCATTGGGCTTATTGCTGCCACAACTCCAGAACCACGGCTGGTCTGCACTATCATCCCAACCTCTACTTTTACGTTCAGCACCTTCTTCATCGTCATGTCTCCGTTAGTTAGTCAGTGGTATCTCTCAACCACTATCAAAGTATACATAGTATGATTCCATAGTACAACAGAAAGATGCAGGTTTATCCTGCAAGGATTTCAATAACTTAAAAGATATTCGAAAAAAACGCAGAATCTTTTGAATAAAATGAACACTCATTTCGTCTTACGATCAGTGAGCGTAGCGAACACAACGTGAGCGATTAGCGAACTCCTAGACAATGCTACTACAGCCAAAATATATGGCATGTAGGGATTAGATCGTTTAAGTTGTCAAAGTGGACAATAATTTTAATGCCATGAACACGACTAAGCCTAGGTATGCCCTGACAGCTCGTATGCTGCGCAGGAGTCGACGAGATTGCGGCCTCCTATACCGTCTGGTGCGTGCAAAATTAGGCATCACACAAGTCGCTATGGCGGCTCTAATGGGATGCAGCAAGGATGCGTTGGTTAGACGTGAGCACACTAAGAAGCTCTACACAGTCATAGAGCTACAAGCACTCAAAGACATTAGCGGAATGACTGACAGTGAATGGCTAGAGTTGCTTCGTGAGATAGCTAAGTAGTTATAACTATTACATATCCATACTTAACTACTTGATATGCCTACACATATCCTACTTTACGAGAACCAGAAAACTAGTAAGCAATCCCAGCGGCGTAACTTATTGATACCACGAAATAATTATTACAGGCTGGGTCACCTCCCCAGCGCCGCAGCAAGTAGGTACTTGGTTCCTAAGTCAATTCCGTTTCGGGCTCGGCTAAGTTCCCGCCACAGCTCAGGTTTTCAGTTTCGAAACAAATTTGAAAGTGGCGTGGAGTGGAGCAGAGGCGGCATCCCATCTCCCACGGTGAGTCTGAATTTATCCCTTCAACCATTGTTCTAACCTACAGCTATGAAAAACGATTTTGGAAGTGATTTGAAGAGGCGGGTTGATTCTGGAGATGTTGTTGCTGAAAAAATTCCAGGATTGCCTGAGCCGTATTACCAGGATGAGCATGTGACGCTGTATCATGGGGATTGCAGGGAGTTGTTACCGCTACTAGAGCCTGTACAAGCATTAGTTACTGACCCTCCTTTTGGTATTGGGTTTAAATACGAAAATAGAGAACAACACAATCAAGCAAATTCTTATTACGCATGGTTAATGCCGCTGCTTAATTCTGTAAAATTACAAAACGGCGGGTTTTTTGCTGTATGGCAAGCGCAATTATATTTTCAACATTTTTGGCAGCAATTTGGAAATGATATTCACATTTATTGTGCCGCTAAAAACTTTGTTCAGTTACGCAAAACGCCAATTAATTATGGTTATGACCCAGTGGTAATGAAATACGTTTTAGGTGCTCCGTTACGTCCAAAAAAGCCTAAGCGAAATGTAGATTTCTTTGTATCAAATACCGCTGGAATAATATCGAATACAAATAGGATTGAAAAAGCGCATCCATGTCCACGTCCCTTAGATGGAGTGATGCAAATTATTGACAATTTTGTTGTAGAAAATGGAACGGTTTTAGATTTATTTGCTGGTAGTGGAACAATGCTATTAGCGGCTAGGCAAACTAATCGTAAAGCTATTGGAATAGAGATTGAGGAAAAGTATTGCGAGGTAGCGGCCAACCGATTGCGGCAGGAGGTTTTAGGCTTATGAGTGATGAGGATACTAAAGAGTCTAAGTCTGAAGTTTTGCCTATTGAGCGGCCAGTTATTATCAATCCTCCTAGGCGTAAGGATTATAGCAATCAGCGGTATGAGAAGGATCCAGAGACGAGTGGAGCTGTTACGAGGCTTGCGAGGTTGGGTTTATCGAAGAGTGCTGTGGCTATAGCGTGTAGGTTATCTCCGAATGAGCTGACTAAGTGGTATGGGGAGGAGTATGCGGCTGGTCAGGCTGGAATGCAGGAGGTAGTTGCTCGTGGGTTGATGGAGCAGGCTATGGCGGGTAATCCGCAGGTATTGATGTATTTGGGTAAGAGTAAGTTAGGTTGGACTGAGGCTAATACGGTTGAGCATGTTGGAACTATAAACGCTGTTGTGAGTGCTAAGCCGTTGAGTCGTGAAGAATTTGAGAGAAAGTATTTGAATAATGATACGGAAGTTGAGGAAGAGGAGTAGAGTAGGTTTTGCAACGGTCACATACTGACAACCTTTTTACTGTTTCGAGTTGTGATGTGTGTTTGCTGGGTAGCTGAAGACGAACAGTGGTAGGCCCTGGACGTTGCTTGACTATAAATTTTCTTGGGGCTTGCGTGACTAATCCGATTAAAGAGTTTGTCTTGTATTACTTTGCGTGTCCGAAGTGTGGGCATGTTAGTTCGTATGCGAGTCACAATGATTGGTTAGTGTGTGGGTATAGGCGTTGTGGGGTTAGGTTTTTGAGGTTTGGGAATACTATGGATGAGTGGGAATATCGGAAGGTATGGGGCTAGGATTAGATGACGTATACGTTGGTTGGTGAGTTACCACGGCATATTTACTGCTATGTGGATAGTCTTTACACGCATACGGTAGAGCAAGGGTTTATACCGTGTGTCTGGTTTGGCTTGGTATCGTATCCAGGTAGAACGTGGGGTTGTACGGTGATGTTGGAGTGTGGAGCTATTTACAGGAATGTTCCTGCTCATGCGATAGCTTTTAGCGAGGTTCCCGCAGAGAGGTGGTTAGCTAATGATGCTCAGACGTGGGACTGCTATGGGGAGCGGTTTACTACGCTTGAGTACAAGTATCTTGCTGGATTGGATTGTAAGGTTAAGTGCAAGGATATTCCGTATGAGGGTACTTACTTGTTTACTGCTGCTCCGGTAGGAGACGGGTTTAGTGCGTATCCTGACCAGGCTAAGGAGTTTTGTTTTATTCAGCTAGATTTAGGCAGATTAGCTATTCAGCCGACTAACCATGTCGTGTTTAGAGAGCGGAGCTTTACGGACAATAAGCTGGAGTTTCCTAGCGGATTACGACGGCAAACTGACGTATGGAGTGCAGAATGAAAACACCTGAAGAGTTGGCAGAGGAATACGCTACTCCACGTTTTGAGACGTACGATGAGACTAAGGGGTACCAGAAGGCGCAACGCAATGCGTTTTTAGCTGGCTACCAAGCCGCAGCGCCGCAGTGGATTAGCGTTAAGGATAGCAATCCAGAGCCGATGGAGATGGTTTTGGTTTATCATCGTACCTTTGGCGTACAGATGGGATTTATTAACGATAATCACATACGTCCATGCCGCAATCGTTGGATCGTTTACATTAGAAACAACGAGGAAAACGCTGGCAATCACATTCCAAGAACGGGCAAGTATGAATATATAGATATTCCTTACTGGATGCCGCTACCTGCTGCACCGAAGGAGGAAACATGAGTGAATGGATTAGCGTTAAGGATCGGTTGCCTCCAGAACAAGAAGACGGATTATTATTTTGCAGTATTTACGATGAACTTTTTATAGGATGGGTTGAATTAGGTTATACAGATGCTGGTCAATTTCATTTAACTTACGCTGAAGGACATTGTTATTTAGATCGTGCAGATAAAATTATTACCCACTGGATGCCGCTACCTAAACCACCGGAGGAATAATGGGAATCGAGCATAGGATGAAAGACGAAAATGAGGATAACTTCTGGAAGTGTCCGTTTTGTGGCGCTGTTGAGGAGTTTAATCCTGACATGCCTAAGAATCGTAAGGTTACTTGTAATGAGTGCGAGGATGAGTCATCTCCGCATGAAAACTTAGCTACCTGGGAAGATTTCTGGGTTTATTGCCAGAGCTTAAAGCATATCTAATGGATGAGATTAACCAGCGTATTGTATGGAGCCCTCAAAAAGGGCCTCAAGAGATGCTGGTTAATTGTCCTATCACTCTTATTGGCTACGGTGGCGCTAGAGGTGGCGGTAAAACTGATGGCGTACTGGGTAAGTTTGCTGTTAAGCAAGAGCAGCTAGGAGATGCGTTTAACGCTATATTCTTCCGTAAGGAGTTACCCCAGGCAGACGATCTGATTGAGCGTGCCAAGCAGATATATCTCCCGCTAAATGCTCATTGGCAGGACCAAAAGAAGCAGTTTACGTTTCCTAATGGCGGTCGGTTGCGGTTTAGACCGTTGGCTGATGATGCCGATGCTGAGAAATACCAGGGTCAGAATCTCTCAGATTGCGCTATTGAAGAGGCGGGTAACTACGCTAGTCCATCCCCTATCTTTAAGCTGTTTGGAGCGTTGCGAGGTAAGGGGAATCCTCAGATTATTCTGACCTTCAACCCTGGCGGCGTTGGCCACGGCTGGCTCAAAGAGCTGTTTGTTAAGCCAGCTCCTAATGGGAAGAAGATTCTAGTTAAGTCCCTGCCTAATGGCTCATCCTTTGACTACATTTATATCCCCAGCCGAATTGGTGATAACAGGATTTTATTAGCGCAAGACCCTGAATATATAAACAGATTGCACATGGTTGGTTCGCCTGAGCTTGTGCGAGCGTGGCTAGAAGGAGACTTTGAGATTCATGAGGGTAGCTACTTTCCTGAGTTCAGCAGCAGAAGCATTATTGCACCTTTTAATATACCTAAACATTGGCCTCGTTATCTTGGTTATGACTGGGGCTATCGTTCTCCTTTTGCCGCTGTTTGGGGTGCTGTTAGTTCTGGACGGGATGACCACGGGAATGAAGTCCCGTATCCAAAAGGAGCAATCATCATCTATCGGGAAATGCACGGAAAAGGCGTTGATAATAAAGAACAAGCTGCAAGAATCGCAGCAGCCGGAAGGGATGAGAAGGTCCATGCCGCTGCCGACCCGTCTATATTTAATACGCAAGGAGGACCAAGCATAGCTGACCAGATGCACTCCGTGTTTGCATCCTATGGCCATCCTCAGTTCAGGCCTGCCGACAATGACCGCATCTCAGGCTGGTCCCAGATAAGACAGAGGTTGGTAGCTAAGACTCCTTTATTGTATATTACCACCAACTGCCCGTACTTATTAGAGACGTTACCGGCACTGTCAATTAGCAAGAGGAACCCAGAAGATGCTGATTCAGAAGGTGACGATCATTGCTGTGACGCTTTACGGTATCTCTGTAAGGAGCGGCTGATTGATAGCAAGTGGGAACAACCTGCTGAAGTGTTCAATAAAGGTGTGATTAAGTTACAGGCGTACATCGCTAGAATGAGAGCGCAACGAGGAAAAGCAACGATATGAAAATTCAGCATAAGCCACTTGTTGAGCGATTCTCTGGCAATTACTGGAAGTCTGAAATAACTAAAGCTGAAGAGCGTTCCAAGAAGTTCATTGAACTGGCTGAAGAGTCTATTCGTGTTTATAACGCTCAGAAACAAGTCGGAGTGCTAAATGATGCAGAGCGACGAATTAATAGTTGGTGGTATTGTGTTAATACTCTTCTTCCTGCTTACTACTCCTCGACGCCGAAAGCGGAAGTAACGCTACGCAAGCGAACAGGTGGAGTTGTTGAAGAGCTTGCAGCTACCATCCTTGAGCGCAACATTCAGTATCGAATGGATAATGAATTCCCTTTTGATTACGTTGGTTATAATTCAGCTCTACAATTCTTACTAACTGGTCGAGCGGTACTCTGGGCTCGCTATGGTGTTGAGATTGAAAAAGAGCTTGTTGAGATGGCGTGTTTCCAAGCTCCAGATGGTCAGCTTATTGACCAGAATGGCCAAGCAGTAACGCAAGAGATTAAAGAACAACGTCAAGGACCAGGCAGTATTATTCTTGTTACTGTAGAGATTGAAAGGAAGGATGACGAAGAGGCGGTTCTCGATATTGTTCAATATAACGATTACTATTGTTCTGATGCTCGTAATGAGACCGAAGTAGAGTGGCGTTGTAAGCGAGCTTATTTAACTCGTGAGCAAGCAGAAAGGCTTTTTGATAATGATGGAGTCGCAATCTCGCAAGAGCTTACTTATGACTCGTTTCCAGACCAAGATAAGAAGGATTGGAACAAAGACCACAGCAGGTATGAGGGTAAAGCTGAAGTCTATGAGATTTGGTGTGAAGAGACTGAAAAGGTTTATTGGGGCCATAAGAACCACGAGAAGTTTATCTTTCACACGAGTGAGCCACCGATTGAGTTTGAAGGGTTTTATCCTTGCAGTATTATTGCTCAGAGTGTTGATCCTGATTCCGTTATCCCTGTTTCTGATTATGCTCACGTCAAAGACCAGGTTCTCGAGATCGAGCGTCTTACGACTCGTATCCATGCAGTCACGCAAGCTATCCGTACGAACTTTCTCTACGATGCGGCGCTTGGAGACCAGGTTGAGCAACTTTTAAATGGAGATTTGAAAGGCACTCCTGTTATCAACTGGCCTTCATATAAGAGCCGTGGTGGTGTTTCTAATGGCGTTGAGTTTATGGACATCGCACCATACGTCAACGCTCTGCAAATTTTACAAGGCGCTAGAGAAACTGCGCTTCAGCAGCTTTATGAAACGCTTAAAGTATCAGACTTATTGCGTGGCACATCACAGCAATACAAGTCTGCTACAGCTAATAGGCTTGAATCTCAATGGTCCTCTCTTGGACTTGTTGTGCGGCAGAATATGTTCTGCAAGTTCATCTCTGACTCAATATCCAATCTTGGCACGATTATTGCGTCACAGTTTGAGGCAGAAGAAGTTCTTGATGTAGGCGATGCCGATAATTTAATTTACCCAATCCTTCCACCTCCTCCAGAGCCACCACCTGCTCCACCGATACCTGAAGGTATGGACCCAAGCATGATGCCTCCACCTCCTCCAATGCCACAGTATGACCCAATGGCAGAGGTAGAGAATATCAAGATGCAGATTATGGAAGTTCTCAGAGATGAGGACAAGCGATGCTACCGAATACGGATAGCATCTGACTCAATGATTGCGATTGATCAAGCTCAGGACCAGCAAGAAGGACAAGTTCTCATGCAGACTGCTGGGGAATACTTCAATGCAATGAAAGGACTTATTGAGCAGTATCCTCCACTGATGGACTTTTCAATCTCGTTGTTCCAAAACATGATTAAGCGATTTAAGGGAAGTAAGGAGCTTGATGGTCTCTTTTCGAAAGCGCTCGCACAAATTGGCGATATTGCGAAAGCAAAAGAGGAGGCAGCGAAGCAACCACCTCCTCCAGACCCTGTTATGCAAGAAATGCAAGCAAGGATGCAAATTGCACAGGTTGAAAGCCAAGCTCGTATACAGGCGACTCAAATACAAGTTCAAGACGCTCATGAAAAGAATATGCTTGCTTATCAAGAGCAGCAAATGAAGATGGCTCGTGACCAGTTTGAGATGCAACTGGCAGCGCAGAAGCAGCAGTTTGATGAGTACATTAAGCAGCAACAATTAGTAATTGAACAACAGATTGCTCAAGCCAAGCAAGGCGGCGTGCAGGTTGATTTGTTGAAGGTTCAGTCTCAAGCTGAAAATGAATCAGCTAAACATGCTATTACTCAAGAAACCAATCGAATGTCTCAGATTCTTGAGATTCAAAAGCTCGAGCTCGAACAAATGCGAGTACGGTTGTCAGAGTCTGAGAAGCTCATGGAAGAGCGCAGATTGGCATCCGAGCAGCAGCTTGAGCGATTACGGACAACGATGGAAGCGGCTAAAGTAGGAGCTACTCAATCACAGCAACCGATTGTAATTAACAATGTAATACCAAAGCAGGGCAAGAAAGTTGGTAAAGTTACGCTTGATGAGCTTGGAAACCCTAGCATTGAGATTGCTAATGTTGACGAAGGACAATAACAGTGTCTGACAATGTTAATGTATCCAACAGTCCGACCAGTATAAATCCAGATATACCTGTACGGACTATTGATAAAGCTGGAGAGCAAACTCAAGTTGTCGCTATTGATTATGGTGGCGCTGGTGCTGAAGACTTAACCGTTCCAGACTTCGCCACAGAAACTACTCTCGCCAGTATTAACGCATCATTGGCGCAAGGAATTACCGCCGATGTTGCTACTGATATTCTTGGCGTTTCTGTCAGTGGTACTAGAAACAATGTAATTGAAATATCATTCTTTGAGTCATTTGATAGTGATGTTGTGACTATTGATACTGCAAGAGGCGGCAGTGCTACGATTGCAGATGGTCATGCAAGGTTTCGTACAGGAACTAATGCGACTGGCGAATCTTCAGCGCAAAGTGTTTATTTATGTAAATATAGACCAGCAAACGAAGAGTATTGCTTTTTCACCGCTGGGTTTACTGCTCCAGATGCCAATGCAGTGCAACGGATTGGATTGTATGACACCAACAATGGTTTCTTTTTAGGATATGAAGGAACTTCGTTTGGAGTTACTCGGAGAAGTGACGGCACAAATTATACAACTGCTAGAGCAAGCTGGAACGGAGATCCACTTGACGGTTCCGGCAGTAGTACTTTTACTCGCAATGGCGTTCCAGAAGCTATTAATTTTGAGAATCAGAACTTATTTAGAATTAGGTTTGCGTGGCTTGGCAGTGCTCCAGTTAAGTTTGAAGTGCTTTCACCAGATGAATCATGGGTATGTTTTCACACCATCCGAGCGCCTAATTTAAGTTTTGGGCCAACTATTGAGAATCCTAATCTTCCAGCACGTATAGAAGTAGTAAAAACATCAGGCACCGCAGATGTTTCGCTTTATTGCGGCTGTATGGCCGCAGGAACCACAAGCTATTATTTCCCAATTACTGAAACACTTAATGAGCAAACATTAGCTGCATTAACTCGCTCAGTGATTACAGGAGAAACTACAGCGGGAGGCGGTGGGTTTGTTAATGTAAAAGTAAATCCATCTGGCGCATTAAGTATATCTCTTGGAGATATTGATGGCGCAGTTGGACAGGAAACAATGGCAAACAGCTTGCCAGTAGTTATTGCAAGCGACCAAAGTGCGGTTCCCATATCTGACAACGGCGGGTCAATCACTATTGATGGAACTGTTGCCGCTACTCAGTCTGGAACTTGGAACATTGCAAACGTAACTGGTACGGTATCGCTTCCTACTGGAGCAGCGACTGAATCAACTCTTTCTACGCTTAACGGAAAAGTTACAGCTTGTAATACTGGCGCAGTAACTATTTCAACTGCGTTACCAGCTGGAACAAACAACATTGGAGACGTTGATGTTTTAACGTTGCCGTCCGTTGTAGCAGCTACTTATTCAACCTCCTCAGTAACAAGCGTAGTTTCTGCCGCTACAAGCACAAGCATATTAGCCAGTAATGTTAATAGACGTATGGCTATTATGGTCAATGACAGCGATAAAAACGCTTATGTAAAATTAGGTTCTACAGCCAGTGCAACTAGCTTTTCTTATAAACTAACCCCAGGACAAACATTAGAGCTTCCTTCGCCAGTTTATACAGGAGCTATTGATGCAATTTGGGATGCTTCGCCTACTGGAAGCATGAGAGTTACGGAGCTAACGTAATGCCTGTTTTTGGCGCAGAAATACCGATAGGCGCTGGCATGTTGTGGTATACCGATACCGCTCCTGCAAATTGGCTAATATGTGATGGAACAGCTATTTCTCGCACTCAATACGCCTCTTTGTTTAACACGATGGGAACAGCCTATGGCATTGGAGATGGTGCTACTACGTTTAATCTTCCAGATTTACGACAAAGATTCCCAATCGGTAAAGCAGCTAGTGGAACAGGTAATTCACTAGGTGGTACAGGTGGCGCTATTGATCATAATCATACCGTACCGCCGCATTATCATGGAATGGGAACAGGTGCCGATTTAGCAGTATCAAACCCAGTTACAGGATATAGCGCTTGGGGAGGTAGTTTAACTACAACCGCACCAACAGGCACTACAGCAGACGGAACGCTCGCAGCGCCTAGCATTACGGGCAAGATAGGACTTGTTACTGGAGGGGTCGATGGTAACGCCACTATGACAAGCGGCGATCAGAATCCTCCATACTTAGTGGTAAATTATATTATTAAAGCCGCATGAGTTTGCTGCTATTATTAAACCCTAAACAATATGGCGGCGTTGTCCCGCCTCAACCTATTATTGATAAAAGCGACATATTAAAGCGCCGCTCTTATCGTAAAAAGCAAGAGGAGCAAGAGCTAGAGGAAGCGATTGCAGCGCAATTACTCAAAGCTCAACAAGAGGATATTGTAATTCCTGAAGCTGTAAACCCTATAAGATTAGGTACAATTCTTGAAAGAAAGATGTACCAAAAAGCACAACCAGATGAAGTTCACGGAGAAGTGCGTAAAAAACGAATTAAAATGCTTTTAATGGCATTACTAATGGATGACCTATGAGCGATAAACATAAACTATATCAATGGTGTCACGTTCAACAGAAAGTAGTTCCGGTTGAGGAAGTGATGGTACGAGTCCATGCTAATGCGAGGCACATGTTTATACAGGATGAAATGCCTCCGACTCGCAATCCTCTCAATCCAAAAGAGATTTACACAAGCAAAAGCAAGCTACGGGCAGCCTACAAAGCTGCTGGTGTAATAGAAGTTGGGGATGCTTACGAACGGGGTTATGACCCTGAAAAGGAGAGTGCCGGTCGTGAGAGAGAAGTTATCTCTAAGTTTATGACTAATCTGAGGGAAAGGGTAAATGGATAACGTAGACGTAGAAACTGCTGAAGGATACGAAACAAACGCTGATGTTGAGGATACTGAAGTATCTGAGCAACCTTCAATGAGGGATGCTTTAGCGAAAAGCCTTAACATGGAAGAGGAGCAAGCCGCAGTTGAAATGCAGGTAAAAGCTCAAGAAGAACCAGAAGCTCAGGAAGAGGTTCAAGTTGAGGAGCAAGCTGCTCCAGTTGAGCGCATTCCGCTGGTTCCACCATCCGATATGAACAAGCTGGAAAAGGAGGCGTTTACCAATCCTACCCCAGAAAACGCTCATATTCTTCAGCAGTACCTCAATCGCAGAGCTTACGAAACACGCTCTGATTATCAGCGAAAGATTCAAGAGGTTGAGCAGCTAAAGGCTCAAACTTCGGGACTTTTTGATACCCTAAGGCAGTATGAGCAGGACTATGCAAAACAGGGTATTTCTATAGCTGATATCGCCAAGCGGTCGGTTGCCTGGGATAAGGCTATGCAAACTGACCCTGTGACAACGGCTATTGAATGGCTTGAGTCTTATGGTCTAAGCGTTGAGGATTTGGCTACCGGAATTCAGCCACAAGCTGAGAATGGATACCCTCAACAGCAACCAAGCAACTACCTAACCAGGGAAGAGGCAGAGCGAATCGCAGAGGAGAAGCTGGCAGCCGTACAGCAGCAACAGCAGCAATCTGCGGTTGCCTATTATAATGAGCGTGCCGTAGAATCGTTTATGTCCGGCAAGCCTTTATTTAAGGATCCAGAAACAGCTTCGCAGTTAGAGGCTGAGATGGCTCCGATAGTACAGGCTCTCACTAATACAGGCCGTTATAGCTCTCCAGAGGAGATCCTAGAGACTGCCTATAATTATGTCGTTGCTGGCAATCCGACCTTTTCCAGCCTCAATAAAGCGATGGCTGTTAAACCGGCGATAGAGCAAAAACAAGCAGCAGTACAAAAGGCGAAAGCCGCTGCTCGTACTATATCTGGCTCCGCTGGTACAGGGACTCCCAGGATACAAGTTAAAGATATTCGGGATAACCTGAGACGCCGAATGAGCGGCGAGTAAAGTTTAGGTTATCCTGAGAAAGTAATTTTAAAGGATAACCACAATGGCTAATTTAGAAGAAGCGATTGTAGCAACCTTGTTCGACCAATCCGATGCGATTGCAGACGAGGTTTTGCATCACAATCCACTCCTCAAGTCCCTCGATGAGCAGGGTCTTGTTCGTAAATTCTCCGGCGGCTACGAACTTCGTAAGCCTGTAATGTATAACGACGCTGCTCAGGGTGGGTTCTACTCTGGTTTCAGTTCGTTCAACCTTGATGCTATCGAGGATGCTACAGCGTTCCGATTCGCGATCAAGCAGTGCTATGAGCCAGTAGCAATCGACGGACGTTCTCGTCGTGCTAACCGAGATCAAGCTCAGTTGCTTGACCTTGCTGAGATGAAGATGAAGGCTGCTATCAGCCGTCTCAAGAACACCGTTTCTACATCGCTTCGTGGCGATGGAACTGGTTCCGGTGGACTTGAGTTTGATGGTATTAAGAAGGCGGTTTCGACCTCACCTTCGTCTGGTACTTATGGTCAGATTGATCGTTCGTCGAATACCTTCGCTCGCAACCTTGCTGTAAACGTTACTCTTACTGCGTTGAACGTACAAGAGACCGTTACTGATGCCATCAGCCAGATTACTCGTGGCGATGAGACACCAGACCTCGGCCTCATGGATCGTACTGCGTGGAAGTTCCTTCATAGCTCATTGACTGCAATTCAGCGAATCCAAGCTCCAACTAAGAAGGCTGTAGGTGGATTCCGAGTTCTCAGTTATGACGGCTGTGATTTCGTGTTTGACGGTGGATATGGCTCGTCTGTACTTGAGACCAATTCTTGCCGACTTCTCAACACGAAGTACTGGACGTTTGATATGGTTCGTGGTGCAGACTTCAAGCCGCTCGCTCCAGAGATGGCTCGACCAGTTGATCAGGATGCTTTCTTCACGGTTATCATCGTTGAAGGAAACCTCTGCTGCGCTGCTCCTGCACTTCAAGCTGTAATTTACGCTTAATAAGTAGGAGGAACAAAGTATGTCACAGGTAGGATCATTCGGAGTTAATTACAGCAAAGTTTGGGATGGAGTTTCTATTCCTCTTCCGGCAAAGGTAGGAGACGTTGGTTCTTCACCGGAAGGAGATTTTCTCTTCGTTCAAGCTGATGGTGCGGTAGCTCAGTACGCCTTCGTTAAGATTTCTGACGATGGCCAAGCTGCTGAACTCACAACCACAAACGCTGGTTCTAACAACCTTCAAGTTGGCGTAGCTCAAGTAGCTGCTGCTGACAACGAGTACCTCTGGGTATGGGTTGGTGGAGTAGGCGGCGGTGGAGTAGGTTCTGGTATTCAAGGAAAGGCGGCAGCTTCATACGCTGCTGATGCTAACCTTAATACCACTGCAACTGCTGGTGTTGCTGATGATGCTTCAACAACCAAGATTCAGAACGTAGTAGGACTTACTACGCTTACTGGAGCTGGAACCGTTGAGCTTAAATCAACAGGACACCTCAAGGTGAACTAATTAAAATGGGAGGCGGCTAGTACAGCGCCTCCCAGATTATATTAGCTGAATTATTTGTAGTGCTATAAGTTATAGGAAA
>Ga0208161_1001139_pt1 | contig 14410 bp, 32 predicted proteins | sample CB_VirMetaG_3_FD_184538 | JGI IMG/M metagenome (GOLD analysis project Ga0208161, IMG submission 184538) | Freshwater to marine saline gradient viral communities from Chesapeake Bay - CB_1508_1S Viral MetaG (SPAdes) (version 4) | ecosystem: Environmental > Aquatic > Marine > Coastal | place: USA...
ACATGAGCGCAGCCAAGCCAAGTTTCTTCGAAATCAAGGATTTCGGTCAGTGCGAGACTTGCTATTTTCTCTGCCTCAAAAATCGCATTCACGTGCGAGAGATAGTCAACGACATATCTTTTGTTTGCTGAGGCATAGGCTAAAAGCTGTTCTGCTTGGGACTTACATTTTTGAGCAATCAGCTTAAGATCTGACAGTTCATCGACTCTGTATACTTGCAGATTATCATTCAACTCTATAAACTTAACAGAAAGATCAATTGATTTTTTTCTTTGCACGAATTCTTTCATGACACGCACACATTGAGTTCTATACGCACGCTTATCTTCATATTTCAGAAAGCGATAATTAAAATCATCAACGAGAGCAAAGCAGTGAGAACTTCCTGCAAATCCCGACAGCGTTGAGCACAGTGCAAATGTTTCTGCATTGACTTTTATTTTGTCGCCGACACGCAAATGTTGAGGGGGTGCAAAAGAATCTCCGTCATAGCAAAGTATAAATTCATCGTTCCACCTGCACTTGTCATCAGTGTTGCGCCGGCATATCGGACACGGCGTGTTGCGAGATGAGTGATTCATTCTGCACGCTCCGTCATTGCATAGAACTCTTTTGCAAAAGAAATCTCACATGTTCCTGTCGCCCCTTTTCTGTTTTTCACAACGGCGTACTCGTAACGCATCGCGTCTTCGTTTTTGTCGTAGTACCAAGGCCAATAATTCATGATCACCATGTCGGCATCTTCTTCGATGCGCCCTGATTCACGAAGATCAGAAAGCATTGGCTTTTTGTCATTTCTTGATTCAACGCCCCTGTTCAATTGACAGACGGCGAGAATATCAACACCTGTTTGCAGGGCAACAGTTTTTAGTTTTCTTGTTGCAGCACCAATTGCAAGTGCTCGTGTTTCAGCTTTTGTTGAGTCTGAATCAAGATCCATTAGCGTCAAATAATCAATGATTACCAAGGAGAGATCTTTGTTTCTGCGCTTTTCTGATTTGATTTTTGTTGCGACTTGACTCGGTGAAACGTTATATGTATTTGTAAAGATAAAGTTATCGGCAATGCGTTCGATTGGAATTGATCGAATCCGCTCCTCCTGCTCTTCGTCTTTGATTTGCCTGATGATGTGCCCATAGCTAAGAGGTGTGCCACCTTTTTCTAAGCACATCAAATAATCAAGACAAGACAACATGCGCTGACAAACTTCTTTGTCAGACATTTCAAGCGTGTAAAAAAGCACCTTGGAGCCCTTGGTGGCGACATCGAGAGCCAGATTCATGGCCCAGGTCGATTTGCCGCTGCCGGGGCGTCCTGCAACGACGATCAGGCGGCCATCCGTCCCAAGCGTGGGATGGTTCAGGCCACCGCCCAAAGCGCTGTTCAGGAAGCCAAAACGGGTGCGTAGGACGCGATTCTCCTGCTTCGGGCCAAGAAGCATTTCCTTGGCGGCGATGAAGGGGTGAACCTCATCTTTTTGTGTTTCTACGCCCTCAATAAGCTGTGCGGCATTTAATACATAAGAAAGAGCGACCTGAGATTCCTGTATGTTGCAGCTTCTTTCTACAATATCTAGCGAATTTTTTAAGTAGTCTTTAACGAGGGAGCGGGCGTGATGAAAATGCCAAATAGGGAGAATTTTGTTTTTCCAGACGTCAAGATCTTTTTCTACAGGGCGTGAAACAATCTCATCAATGTAATTGTCAATTGTTGCTGCATCGCATTCGATCAATTTTCTAAGGCGAGTCGAAACAGTAATTTCATTTGTCGGCGCGTCCTGGAAAGTTAGCAGTTCTTCTTGCAAGCAGTCAAACATGTTTTTGTTGAGCGCATCAGAAAATATCTCGCGCCCTTTTGGTAGATCCATAAATTTATCAATCCAATCTTGTTCGCCGAACCCAAAACAAAGGTGGTTGTAGGCGGCAGCAAGAAAATGTTTTTCTATTTCAACAGAGTCCTGCTGAGTTTCAAAGTCTTCGATGCCAAGAGTCGTCATGTTGTTCTGAGTGCGAGAGTTTGCAGATTGTAGCACGTATTTCAGAATTGCAAGTCGCTTGCTGCGTCTTCTTCAAAAATTGTTGTGACAGTTTGCGTGCTGGGTCTGTTATTGATTTGCCATGCAGGAGTTTTTTGTTTTCCAAAGCGCTCCCAGTTTTCGTAAGTAATTGAACTCCATTTCTTCTCGCCCATTTGCGATTTTTCGATAGCGATCAGCAACTGCTTTTTTACATGTTGCATACCACCGCTTTTATCTTGCAAGATTTTTCTTAGTTGCAAAATTAATCCCTCAAAAGCTCGCTGCGTCTTTGCCCCTGCTTTGTGCTCGTTGAAGAAGCTGCAGATCAGCCCTGAGAGGGGCCTGAGATCGTCAGGAACGCTCTTGTCGGTCGCTTTGACCCTCTTGGTACCGGAAGCTGGTGAAGGCGTGTCTGTGGCGGGTGTGGGCGGTGCAGGTAGCCGCTGGGGGGATACAGGGGGGTTTTCTTCTAATTGGTCTTCTGGATTTATTGGTCTTCTTAAAGGGACTGGTTTCCCGTAGGACGGGTTTCCAGTCGCCTGGTTTCCCGTAAGACGGGTTTCCAGTCGCACGGTGGGTCGATCTCTAAAGGTCAGCTCCCGACTAAGAACCCTTCCTGTTTTTTCGCATCGCAATACTTTATCTTCTAAATATCCAAATTCACGCAATTCTGAAAGAGCTGCTGTAACCGCATCTCTTCCTTCTGTTCCGTGACTTAGTATCCAAGCTTTGTTAAATTTAAATCCGCTGCTATGACTTAGGCATCCTGCAAGAATTCCTTTTGCACGCCAGCTCAGTCTTGAATCTCTAATTGCTTCATTGAGTATCATCGTAAATTTTTCCGACTCCGCCTCGCTTTTAAAAAGGTTTTCGTTGTCAGACAGCATTTTCAACCTCTTGGATAATTTTCAAGCCAGCCAGCGCAGCTTGAATTTGTTGTTTTTCTAGAATGTCATACTTGTTCCTGTCGTTTTTGTCTGCCGCTCGAAGCTTGCTAATTGCTAGCTGTGAAATGAGAGACTGAATTTCCATTGTTTTTTGCGCCTGTCGTAAATTCATCACGGGCGCAAGTTCAGATAGCTGAATTGAAATCCCAATCGGATCCAAACTTTTCTCGTACAATTTCTCCGATTGCGACTGTAAGATCGTCGTCAGTTTTTCTGAGAAACTTTTTGAATTCGTCATGAAGTTCAAATTCCTGTTTGTCGAGCAAATCAAGCTGTCTGTGAAATTCACTCATCGCTGGTGAATCTTCCAGGTAATCAGTTGCTTTTATGTAAAGCGCTGATCTTTTTTCTGTCAGTTCTTGAACGCGCTTTTTGTGGTCTTCTCGTCGCGTAATGATGCTGTGCCTGAGATGCACCGCACGCGCCAGAGACTTTGCAAGTGCTTCGGTCATGTGCGTTTTCGCTTACGGTGTACTACAACAGATAGTACAACTGGTACATTCGCTAGTACGACCTGTCGCTTGCAAAAGCAAGAGTTCAAGCGCAAAGCTTTTTGGTTGCATTTCGTTATTTTGTCTTTGCAAGCTTCTTTTCGTCAGGATGTGCGTAAACCAGCTTCTTGTTTTTTTGCTTCGCCTCTGTGTTTTCTTTTTCTGCGTGTAGCGCCAAATGTTTTTCCAGGGCGTTCATGTGTGGGCACTTGCTTCCAACTTGATGACGCGCAAAAAATTCACGCAATTCTGAAAGTACCCCAAATTCGTATTCCGCCTGTTCTGGTCCCCACTGCCCAAATGTGCGATCAAGAACAAAAAGTTCATACCATTCGTTATCATCAAGATAACGGCGCTTAGCTGCCCACATCAAATCTTTGTGACGTAGTTTGTTTTTTCTGCGCTGCTCTTTTTCTTGACGTGCGCGTTCCTGAGCTTCCCTGCGAGAAAGAAATGTTGCCATGTTTCTGAATTAGATGAGTTTGAGTTGCTTGTGATTTGCTTCTTGAATCAATGTTTGAATTGATTTAGAAGAAAGATGAATTTGTGGGAACACCCAATAATCATGTCTGCGTCCTCCCCAGGTTTTGCATTTGAAGTGCGGGAGAAAAGAATCACACGCTACTTCTTCGATAATTTCAAACTCCTGCTCCCCGTGGAAGCGGACGAACACGAGGTCTCCGGGTCTGAACCTCACTCTCTCGCGTCTAGTCATGACAGGGTTTTTGCATAGAACCTCTTAAGTGTAAGATGGAGTGCGAGATCTGTCAATACAAGTCAGCGGATCAGGGTCATTTGTGATTCATTCAGCTTCGCTCTCGCTTTTAATGATTCTTTCTTTTTGCGTCAGTGTTTTGAAAAAGCGAATGCTTAACTGCCAAAGAGCACTTTCGATTTTGCTCATGCTCGGAAAAAGCTCTTTTCTGTATTCAGCAGTAATAGCTAGAAAGTTATCGTCAAGCAAATAAATTAAATGTTCAGCGAGTTGCGCTGATTTTGCAAGAGATTGTTTCAGCTCGCGCATGGCTTGATGCACGAGCATTTTTTCTTCGTCGCTGGCGGGGAATTTCAAAGTGGCTGCAGGGCTTTTTGTTTGTAGACCCTGATTTCTAGCGCACTCGGATAAAGCTCCTCCACCGCCCTGATTGCTTCTGAGATGGTTCGTTGCATGAGGCGGCCCGAGACGATTTTTTCGTCGCTCGATTTGTCTGCCCCACCGGGCAGAATCACGCAGAAGAAGAAGGGAAGCACGACATGAAGCTCCTAAAGCTTGCGACGATTGTAACTTACAATCTTGCGTGAGAGCAAGAAATTTGTGCCCAAGGCTACGAAGTCAGCGTTTAAGCACGGAATTCTCCTGCGCCCCCAAGGGCATTCATTTCAGCGAGAGAAAAAAAGAAGATCGGCGTCGATTTATTGGAAGCAAAGAGCTTTGTACGTCATGCGACGCAGATTTTATTTTCAAGTTCTGAAGGCGCATGTAAAACTTAAATATCGTTGGGGCAACTATTATTGCATAACTCGTATTGGGGCGCCCGAAGTAAAAGAGTTTTTGTGTCAAGAAACTTTTTATGTTGCGCAGGTCTCTAAAAAAGAAGATGCTGTCAAGTTTCGCAATTATTGGTATTGGTGCAGAAGAAGATCATTTGAGATACTTGAGTGGTTATGGAATTTGCAAGTAGAAGATTACTGCTGGGGGCTGCATCAGTATCTGAAAGGGTTTATTGTGACCAAGCGCCCAATCATGAGTGAAGTCGAAAGGTATGACACGAAAAGTAGCGAAGAGATTTTGTGCGAAATACTCGCAACGAGGAGAGCTTTTAATAACGGCGAATCAGGTGAAAAAGAGATTACATCTATGCAGAGAAGCCTTGTCCAACAATAAAAACTACACAACAAGATTCAAAGACATTTATGAGTCGCTTGAGGAGATTGAAAATAATGCGATGAGTGAATTTGAGATTGCGGGTTTGTTTACTGGCAGATACTTTCAACTTCAGATGCGTGCATGGGGTGGAGTTTATACAAGTTACGATCAGAGTGCTTTACCTGAAGGCGCATTTCTTCCATTTGTGCGCACGAGATTTAATTCGCAGACCCCAATAGATGAGGGCTGCATCTGGATTGGAAGCTTTAGCGAGTTTCCGAGAATTTATGTTGCGAACAGTATTGCTAAATGGGTGTCACCTTATTCAGGTATGGGGTTTGTAAGAATTGAACCTTTCCTCCCTTACGCCGAAGCAAGAAAAATTCTTCCTAGGCTTGCTGATAAAAGAATCTACTCAGATCTAGATGTAACATTTATTTGATGTGCGATGTGAAAGATAAATGCTTGACATAGTACTTGCAATGCGCTATAATGCGTAAGTTCAATCACAGCAGCTCATGCAAATTATTTCAAGACAAGAAAGTGTTAAACGCAATTTGCGTAATTTGACACTGCATGAATTTATGTGTTACGAGGCGGAAAGTGTCGTAAAACATAACTGGACAGATGTTGCGGTTCATGATAAAAAGATAATTAACAAGATGCGCCCAGGTGATACACGTCTCTGGATTATTTCAGAGATGGGTAGCAACTTTCTTCCTTTGTATTGCAAGCTTTATGAAAAATACAGACAAGAAGAATCTGAGTACGAGCTTTCTGTCGCCGAAGTACACATGATGCGCTTTTTGAAAAATGACCGCCTTGGCGAGATGCAAAGCAAGATTGCGCGAGCTACATCAAAGTTTTATTTCATTACTAAAGGTTTTGGGAAGTACGATTATTCTGTTACTCCCGCTAGCTTTGGCAGTGTGCTGGATTTTGTTTTCAATGGAAAAGCTAATCAATTTCTGAACTGATCATGAAACTGAAATCTGAGTTGTATCTTCATGAACTCAATGCAATTATGCAGGGATTGTTCATGCAAATGGATCACTGCGTTGAAACGCTGAAAAAAGAAAAAAGAAGAGCGCAGGTTGCTGCATTTTTTGCGCCTTGGGTTAGTCGAGAGATTTATTCGGCGCTTGCTTTCAAAGCTGATGTAATTATGAAGCATGTTGAGCTTCTTTCTGAATTGCGAGAGAAAATTCTTGAAGCAGAAGGGTTTGATGACGACATGCGAACTATCACATACAAAGAGATTTGTGAAAAAGCTCAAGAAATAAATGCTTGACAAGTAACGAGTAACGCGCTACAATGCAAAGACCGCTCAACAACGGGCGGTCTTTTTTATTGTTCAACAGTTTCATGAAAATCAGAAACATGCAAGATGTTCAGCATTTATTGTTGTTCGTTGAAAATCACGATGGGCGTACGTTTAATCAGCTCTTGAAAGATTTGTGCGTGATTTACGCAGAATCTCAGGAGAGCGATTTTGATTACATGCCCAGCGCTGTTTCTCGCGCTACTACATTTATTCATCTCTGGTACCCATTGTTTTGGGCGAAATACTCAGAAGACAAGCACTTTGTATTTGAGAAAAAAAACGAGATTATTTCTTTTGTCGCCGTCGAGCTTGCTCAGTCTGCGCTTAACGAGTTCAAGCTTGGTAATCTTTACTGAGAATCAATCATGAAAATGAATCCCACTTTAATTGCACTTGCTGAAACAATTCTTTATTCAGAGTGCGATGATAACGGTGTTCCGTTTGATGCGAATTACTTTATTGAAGATTTTGATGAAGAGTCGCTGAAAAAACTTTACGGCGAGTATCAACAATTTCTTTCAGTAGTCGAAGAAAAAATTACTGAAAAGATTGGCGAGGAATGGGATTGTATTGATGACTTTTATGATCTCGCCCAACCTGCATTAAATCAAACTGAATATGATTACATACTGACTCGCAACAGACATGGTGCTGGATTTTGGGATGGCGACTGGAGTGATTCTGTATCTGAAATTCTTACTGATGCAGCGCAAGCGCAGGGTGAATTTGATGTTTATGTAGGCGACGATCAAAAGATTTATTTATTATGAAAGATTCCAGGAAAAATGGTGTGCCGTGCCCTACTTGTGGAAGTACAGAGAGAAGAGTTGTTGAATCTCGCCCTCAAGCAAATGAAGTCAGAAGGAGATGCGTATGTCAAAACTGTTTAAGTAAATTTACAACAATTGAAAAATTAATTGATCGAAACGACAAAGTTAGCCCTGATTTTTTGTTTGCAGTTTTGAGAGGGCTTTCTTCGATTGAAAAAGCTATTTACAATCTGCGCCAATCTCTTGAGACTGGGCTGGAAAATTACAAATTCGATGACGAGAGATAAATGCTTGACAATGCGTCGAGCATGTAGTACAATGTAATCGTACGGCACAAGAGCTGTACTTTCTTTACTTTTCAGAAAAATGACTCCCGACGACCATTACATTTTTGCAGAAACCATGCGTGAATTTGGTGGGCATTTCTGCAAGAAACTTGCAGATGCTTATTGCGCCGCAGATCTTACAAACAAAGCAAAGATTTTGAACGCTTGGCCGGAGCTTTACGAACAGTACGGCCCCGGCTCTCGTTTTGCAAAAGCTCGCATGAATCAAATTCAAAATGTCTGATTTTATTTACGACCCACGCCCACTTGATCCTCCAGATTATTTCGATAAAGAAATGTCAAACACCGCCACTTGGATTGTTCAGCGCACTAAAGTTCGTTACAGTCAAGAAGAAAAAATCTTCAAGAAAAATGTTTCTCAAGAGCACGGCGAGGGCAGCATGAAAGATGTGCTGCAGATGATCGCACAAATTCATGGGGGTGATTCCCCTGATGAATGTGAAATCTTTATTGATGCGACGCAGATTGTTTCACGCCCTGAGGCTCTTCAGCCCGTTTACTATCAAGTTAATTTCAGTGATACGCATGATGTTCATTGGGTGCTAAAAGAAAAGACGGGCGCAGTAGATGAAGATACAGATTCAGATGAATTGTTTGCGCTCGCTGAGTACATGATTAACGACGGTCGAGAATTTTCGATTGAGTTTGGAATTGTTGATCCAACTCCCCAGTATCTTTATGACAATTCGGGTGGGGAGGCTCCTGTCACGATGCGAGAGATTTGTGATTCGGCATTTAGGCAAAAGCAGGAGCTGAACAAGTGACAACAGTTGCTTTTGAAGAATTACTGAGCAATTATCATTTTTGGAAAAATGGTGAGCGTGATGCGTCAAAGATGGATCCGTTTGATCTCGTGCAATCTTATTTGCTTGAGGCGGAATTTATGATTGGAGCAATTTACATGTTTCGCCTGTGTCTTCAGGAATCGCAGAATGGCGCAATTCCTTTCGTGAACATGGAATGTAATTTCTTGAGATTCCTAACAGTTGAAGAATTGCTCACGCTTTGTGAAACTGTTTCAGATCAAAAAACTAAAGAATGCTACGAGCTGATTCGGCATTTGATAGATGAGTCTAAGTAAGAAAGAAAAAATAGCGCTACTTAGCGCTATTTCTTTCATGCACAATTTTGGGGAGAACTTTGTCCCTCTTGTAAAAGATGGCGACAAAGAAGAAAATCAACGTGCGTGGAAAGAAGCTAAAGTAATCTACAAAGATTTGCACGCTCGCATCAAGAAAACACTTTAATCACTCGCATCTTTTCTCATGACAGTTGAAACTTTTGACGGTGGCTTTGTTGTTACAGGCGACAGTATTCAAGAATTTCGTAAGCGCACTTTGTTGCGTGCATTAATGCTTGAAGTTAAGGGCATGAAAATTTCTCGCGGGGCGAGTGCTTATTCAATTATCAAAAAAGAATACGGGCTGACTGGATCGAAGCAAAAGGTACTTGAGCAGTTCCAGTGCCTTATTTCCGCCTGAGCCCCTGATTCCTGCGCCCGCAGTAGGGTTATTTCCCCTCGGTTGATTCATCCCACGCCGAGGGGATTTCTGAGGCTCACAGAGGGTTCTGAGCGGGCTGAGAGACTATTCATTTTTTGCATATTTTGATGAGTTCAAAGAGTTTTTCGTTGCGCACTGCAGACATTCTTGCGTCGCAGTATTTAACACAAAAGAAACATGCGAGAACGAGATATGTTTTGACACAGGGTAATTTTGTTGCGTGCAGTCATTGTTGTCATATTTTTAGAGAACGATTTGCAACACTTGCGCCCTGGATTATTAAAACAGACTGCGTGAACAAAAATGATAGATTTTTGAAATGCAATGTCTGTGACAGCAAGATATTTACTAAAAACGTGGCTAGATAAATGCTTGACACGTAACGTCATACGTGTTATAATCTAGCCATACAGCAAAAGCAAAGTCTTTAGCTGTTGTTCATTTATTTATTTCAGAACATGTCAAAGTTTCGTGACTGGCAGGAAACTCGCAAAGAGCTTTCTGTCGAAGAGTTTAAGAAAATTGATTTAGATGCTGTAGAGCTTTTTGAGCTTGAAGAGTCTCCCCCAGAAAAGATTTTTGTTTATCGCGGTGGACATTGGATTATGCAAAATAATGACGGCGCAGGAAGTTATTTCTGGCTGTTTATTGAGCGTGATGAGTACTGCGATCTTGATTTAGAAGTTTCAGAGATGCGTTTGTATCTTTGGGCGATTGATGAAAACTGCGAACTCTGATTTTTACTGCAATGCTTAACAACGACAAACTTGCTTTCTTTCGCAGAGAGCTTACCTGCAAGCAAATCATTCTTGACTACGCCTTGCAGATTAACAAACAGCGTATCGAAAACATTGACAACTCAGTGATTGATTTACCATTGGAGGAGGATGCTGTAGATCTGCACATGTATTTGTTTGGGAATGTCCCAGCAAATACATTTCGTGAATACATTGATTATGTTCACGAAAAAACACAGCGCCCGAATTGGTTAGCTGGGCTGCCCGGCGTTACCTATGTTGAGAGTGTTTGATTATGTACGACATTTCTAATACGCAGATTATTGAAAACGAAATCAAAATGTCTGAGGCGCTAAAACAGCGTGCTTGGTCTAAAGTTGAGCGTTTTATTACGCACCATGTTTATTATGACGTTCATCAAAATATTATTGGGATTACTGTTTTTCACCCGGAGATGGGCGCTTGTGAGTGTACTCATTATTTACTAGATAAATAAATGCTTGACAAGTAAGCTGTTATCTGCTATAATAGCAACATGCGAGAAGGGAGAGTAATTTCTTTTCTCGCATTTTTGTTTCATTTGTTTCTCTGAATCATGACAAAACAAGAGGCGATTTCTATTTTCAAGGATGAGTGGAATTGTTACATTAAATTCCAGTCTCCTGAGCACGCCAACGATGTTTGTGCAAAGCGTCAAGCATTTGTGCAATTCATAGATCAATTACATCGTGATGGCGAAATTACTGATCGCCAAGCAAATTCCTGGGATAATCCATTCTGATTCTTCAATTATGAACGCTCAGCAAATTCGTGATCTTGTCGATACAGGCAAGACTGTTTACTGCGACAGTGAATCTTATGTTGTTATTAAAGATTCGATTGGACAGTATTTAATTAAATGTCTACTTAACGATTACTACATTGGATTAACACATCGAGACAATACAACACTAAATGGAACCTATTTCTTTGTAAAACACGACAAATAAATGCTTGACACGTAGCATGTAACGTGCTATAATACACACATGCGACGGGAGAGAACTACTTTCTTTTTCGTCGCATTTGTTTCTTTTGTTTCTCAGAAAATTTCATGTCCAACAAAGTTCTTGATCCGATTCTTGTTGTTTCCGACAGGAACGGTATTTACATCCCTCAGATGTATTGCAATCACATTGATGAAAAGATTGCTGAGGAAATGCACATTTCTTTTGAGGATGTGCAGATTTGTCAAGAAGGCCCAGATCATGAATGGTATTGGGAGTCTTGGCAAATTATTTGTGACAGCGCCGAGTGGATTTCTGATGGCGTGAAGTGGTATTTGCATCAAGACGGTGATTTGTGGGAGGTGCCGGAAGGTTTTTCATTTGACGAGGAATGATTCATGAACATCAAACAGATTTACGAATTTAAGCTTTTTGATCGTCGCAGCGAACAACTTGTCATTGTTCATTTTCGTCGCATTGATGATTATTTTCTCATTGAGAAAAGAACGCAAGACGGGAAAGTTATCGACTCAGAAAAAGTTGCAGAAAGTTTTGCACAGACTGCTCTTGAGCAAGCCTTGATTTGTTTACCCAAATCAGATCTTGAGATTACAAAGCTTTCTACTGGTACAAAGTTTAATTACCCAACTCGCAACATTTAATCATGACTGCGCAACCCAGCTATTTCTGCATCGCAAATCTTGGTGATGCCGATCCTTTTTCTTATGGAGGTGATTTTGTTTGCATTGATCGACGAGGTATTTACGATCCCATTCTTTTAATTTACGACCCAGATTCCCGTAAGCGCAGCGAAATTACTCTTGAGCGCTGTCACAAAATTGTTGATGACAAGGGAAATTTCCTGGGCGTAGGCGACAATAGATTTCACCCTAAATGCAAAACATGGTTTAGTGACGACTTAGATCCTAGTTGTGATTTTATTGGTTGGGAATTTGATGAGTTTATTAATTTATTGACATCCCAAGACGTTGTTAAACTTGCAAGTGCTTATTGCACGCTACTTAGTTATCACGGTGTTCATGAATTTGATCACGATCCTTATGTTTATGAAAGCGAAGAAGATGCAGCACATTTCTGCGATCAAATGTTAAAGCAGATTGAAGAATCAAAACTTTGGCATGATGGTTACTTTGCAAAAGACGACAAATAAATGCTTGACACGTAAGCTGTTACGTGCTATAATGTAGTCATACGGGCGAGAGAGTAATTCTTTTTCGCCTGTATTTGTTTTTTTCATCAGAACATTTCATGCGCAAAACTGTTTTCTATGCAGGAAAAAATTTCTCCTGCACACTTGACATTGAGATCAAAGACAAAAATTCTTTCAAGTCTTTGAGTATTGTTGGTACTTATTTTACGGGCAAAAAGCTTCTCAAGTCAGAAAATAATTTGCTCGGCTTTGGGCAGATTCATAACGAAGTGCAAGAGATTATTCCTGCACGACTTTATGAAATCTGGAAGCGCTGGCATTTGAATGACATGCGCGCTGGAACATTTGTGCAAGAAGAAATCTTGCGACAAGCAAAAGCTTCTGGAGTTAAGCTAAATGATTACGACGAAGCTTGCAATTATTTACAGCGCTTTGATGCGTTAGTTGATGAAGGCTATACATACGGAAGCGGGTGGCTGAAAGAAGAATTACCGCAAGAAGTTATTGATTACGTTTGCTGTCTCTGATTTTTATTCAATTCAATACGGAGTTTTATCATGCCTAATTGGTGCGAAAATCGCGTTTCGATTACCGCTGAACCAGATCAGATCAAAGAAATCAAGGAATTGTTTTCTCAAGATCATCCATTTGAGAAGTTGATTCCTCAGCCATCAGAAGAAGATTTGCCACAAGGAAATGATTCTTTGCCGGGATGGTATTCATGGCGCGTAAATCATTGGGGAACAAAGTGGGACATTGATGCAGCGGATGTTTCTTTTACTGAAGAACATGATGATTACTTGCAAATTGAATTTATGACTGCATGGGCACCGCCCTGCGGTATTTGTGAAAAACTTCGTGAAAAATACGAAGATGCGTCAATTACTTGGTTTTATGACGAGCCGGGTATTCAAGACGCAGGTTACATTTAACTCATTCGCTTAATCTCAAAATGACTGAACTTTGCAAATTTGCGCCATTCGAGTGCTATCTCTACATTTATGAATGTAGATCGGGAGAGGAGTTTTTCAAGGAAATCAAAGATGATGACATTCTTGATTTAGAAACTCAAGTCATTCACTGGGTGAAAGATTATTTCGGCGGTGAGGCAGAAGTTGATCTCCCTTTAATTCATGGAGTGAGTGGGGAGTATTTTGCAAGTATCAGGACTGTTTTCAGTCCGCCCGACTCGGTTATTTCCTGGGAATCTGCAGGATTTTACATCAAATCAACAGAATCATGAAAGACTTCTTTTCTGAGCACAAAGAGTTTATTCACGCAGTATTTGCTATTACTGCGGGTACAGCGATTGGATTTACATGTGCTAGATTTATTAACGAAAAGTTGAGCAATCACGCTTTTCATAATTGCCCCGCTGAGCGTCTTGTTTTTATGCGAGACGCATTTGTTGGGGGCAAGTACATTTGTTTGAAAAAATGACTGACAACTTGAGCAAATTTGTTGACGACGAGGTGATTCGTATTGTAAAAACATCAACAACTTACAAGCACATTTGTAAATCACGAGATCACGATCAATTTATGGATGTAACTATTAAGCAGTGGGATTCTGTTACGGGAAACATTTTATGTTATCTCAAGAGCAAATACAGAAAGCAGTTTGTTTTTACACAGGCTAAGTTATTTGTAATTGCAAAGCTTGCAGCAGTTGAATTGCTGAAGCGAGAAAATAAATTCAAAGACTCGACAGATAAATGCTTGACAAGTAACGTGTAACCTGCTATAATAGCAACATGCGAGGGAGGAGAAGTAGTTTCTTTTCTCTCGCATTTATTTCTTTTTCACAGACAATCATGAATTTCCGCGCCCCTCTTTTTGTTTCTGACGAGATTGATTACGATGTGTTTCAGCTATTAACTGAAGCACAGAAATCTAAATTGCTGACTTGGGCATTGATTCTTGACGTTAAAGCTAAAGACATGCTCAAAGATGCAAAGTTTATGTGCGAGCAGATTAACGATCAATCAAACGAAGTTTATTTATTTGGAGTTCTTCCTAACTGCAAAATGTACGGGTGCATCTCACCTGATGGGTCTTCGCATACATAAATGTATGCTCGACTGATTTTTTAATCGACACACATTTCTTTTTCGGACAAATGCAAATCACAGAACAAATTGTTTGGGAAGATTTCTCAAGAGGTTTTCACGGCGGCAGGATTGATTCGTATGAGATCGAAACATTTAATTTCTCAGATGAGAGGCAGTATGTTTCTTTCTCTGTTCGTGAAT
>Ga0208161_1001141_pt1 | contig 14399 bp, 19 predicted proteins | sample CB_VirMetaG_3_FD_184538 | JGI IMG/M metagenome (GOLD analysis project Ga0208161, IMG submission 184538) | Freshwater to marine saline gradient viral communities from Chesapeake Bay - CB_1508_1S Viral MetaG (SPAdes) (version 4) | ecosystem: Environmental > Aquatic > Marine > Coastal | place: USA...
TTTAATAACTATGTTTCATCACAGGCCAACCTTATTTCCAGAATGCCGAATAACCTTCAGCTTCAGAAAGAAATCAAGAAAGCAAAGAATGACAGATCTATCCCTGAACCTGTCAGTCAACAAGTTGAGAAAGTCTGGGGGAAAGATGGCTATCTGACGGAGGAACATAGGATCGCAGATACGTTTAAGAGAACAGCCTTTGTGTGGTGGCTTGGCTACAACCTCTCATCTGCCATGGTTAACCTTGTTGGTCTTGTACATACAACAATGCCTTATATTATGGCAATAGCAAAGAATCCCGCCGAAGGTACACAGGCTCTTATCAAGGGAGTCAAGCTGGCCACAATGTTGACAAAGAAGATGCCTTTTGCATCCCCTGAAAAAGTCGGAATGTCACGGGTTCTTCAATTCCTAGATTTTGCCAACAAGCCTTTTGACTTTACCACAAAACCTGCGGGAATGCCGCAGGATATCTTTGACATGCTGAAGAGCATTCAGCCAAGTCTTAACCCAATCATGCTATCAGATTTTACAGGCGAGCTTACACAGCAGGGATTGCGCAAAAATACAAAAGCTGGTCGTGCCTTTGATATTGCCGTGAGAGGTGCAGGGTTTGCCTTTGCATGGGTCGAGACATTCAACAGAGTTGCCACGGCCATTGCCGCCTATGAGACCTATAAGAAAAACCCGGAGGCTGCCCGTCGCATCTATGAAGCCGAGGGAGTTAATAAGTTTGGCGCTTTTAATGCCGAGAACTTCACCAAGTTCTCTGTTGAAAAAGCCCAGTTTAAATTTGATAAGACAGAGAGGCCCGCATATAACCGTGGTCCAATCACAGGCGTGGCTACTCAGTTCCTCCCATATCAGTTTAATGTCATGCGTTATTTCTTTGGGGCTCTATATGCTGGCATCGTTGGTGCATCCGGTATTGATGCCCAAGGAAATCCTCGAAAACTGGATCCTGAAACTCGCAAAATCTATCAGAAGATGGCCCTCATTTCCAGCATGGCTTTCATCGCTGGTGGTGGCATTATTGGTATGCCTCTTGCTGCTATTATCGGAGATTTGATCAGCATGATCATCAGTGCTTTTGGAGGTGATGAAGAAGATCCGGAAAAGATGCTGACTGACATGTTTAATTCATTTGGTCTGCCACAGGAAATATCAGCCGCTCTGGCTTACCGTGGTCTTCCCTCTCTTGCTGGTGTTGAAATTGGTAAGAGAACTGGTATCGAAGGACCACGTAGTCTATTCAATATAGTGACAGGAAATCAAGAGGCATCCCTCCCAGATTTCCTTGGTCCTGCCGGTGGTATTTTGGGACAAACGAGTAACTTTTTACGTCGATATAATAATGGGGATGAAGACATTGCGTTGATGGAGCTTCTTCCTCCTGTATTCCGAAACATAGCCCTTGCTTCCATGGGATCTCGGAGAGTCACTCTTGCCGGACGTGAGCTTCCTGTTGAAGCATTCGGAGGCGTTGATTTCTTTGACACAATCATGCAGGCATCTGGTTTCACTCCGACAGCCGTGGTTGAAGCACGTAATTCCCAGTACCAGCAGAACATGATGGAACGCAACTATACCAGACGTGGCGAAAGATTCAGGAATGAAGCCAGAAACACTCTGGTTGATCTGTATGCGGCTCGGGCCGAGGGTGACCAAGAAGCCGTCAGGGAACTTCAGGAAGACCTCAGAGCAATTCAGATGGCTGTGGCCGAGAGCAGACGAGAAAACCCATCAGAGCCATTCTCCTTTGATCTCAAGACAATTGCCAGATATGCCTATGATGATTTCCTGAGAAGAGAAGGTGTTCGTGTTCCTCTCACAGATCTGCCAAAGAATATTCGACGGGAGTATCAGGAGAACATTCTCGGTCAATTCGGCTGGCGTTACCAGCCTCAGTCCTGACAGACCCTGCTATAAAACTCGTTATGAACGAGGATTTGTCTGGCGGTCTCGTCTGTCAGCCGATCATCCTTTGAAATCAGGATGGGCTCCATGATGGAGCAGATGTCAATCCCGGCTCCACTTGTCGAGCAGGCGCTTAGTGACATCAGAGTCAGACATACGATTGACATCCATGCGTACTTCATTTTTTTCCTGTGATTTCTTGAGAGACTCCTCAGCATAATCGGCACGGGCTGCTTTCTTTCCTGCAAAATAAGGAAGAAGAAATCCCGCTAACTTGCCGACTACGCTGAGGAGAGACCCAATAATAGAAAGCATTTAAGCCTGTTCTTCTGGACCCTTGTCCTTGGCCTTGCCAAAGTTAAGAGCAGCCCATTCTACAAGCTTATATACCCGACCTAGGGTGCTGTTGGGATCGGGGGTATTGGTCCCTGCAATTAGCATGGACGCTGCAATGACAACCATACCGGCAATCTGGATAATCAGATCACGTGCTTCCCAGATTCTTTCAATGATATCCATAGGCTTTAAGCCTCCTTATTCTGAGGAATCCGCATACTCTAAGAGAGCATTCTGGATACGACCCAGCATAAAATAAATATCAGCCACGGACAAACCCGGAGAAATCCAATGCCTACACTCTGACTTAGAAAATGTAATCATCAGTACACCATCGACATTATCCTGAGATTCTTCAAGATATTCCTCAAACTTCTTGAGGTCTTCCCTGATATTTTGCAGCTTGTCTTCCTGAGTAAGCTCCTCATTGACAGAAGAACCGGGGAAATTAATGATGGTCATTTTTATTCTCCACTGATTTTAAGGAATGAGTGATATGAATCAAAGTTCTTCTTGGCTTTCTCAATCTGCCAGAGGGCATAACCCATACCCCCTTCACCATAGACATGGTATTCGATATCGTCATCCTTCTGGAAGAACTGTTCCATGTCCTGACCCATGGCCAAAAGCTCTCCAGTTGTGGTGAAGCTTTGTCCCCCGACCGTAACCTGTAGATACTTCTGGCGACCAGAGGCATCTTTCTCTGTCAGATCAACTGGAATTTCAGGGTCCATACATGCATCATAACCAAACAGATGAAAGACCCGGAATCCAAAAGTATGCATCAGGGCAATAGCCCGCATGGCTGCACAGGTTCCTCCGGTGATCATCATCCTGTCATGGATATCCTTGAAAGTCATGACAGCATTTGAGTAGGCATCCCAGCCGATAATCTTGGCACCCTTCTTATTCAGGTGATAAGTGACTGAGGGGTCTGTCATGCTCGCCAAAAAATAATATGTATATGGATGTGGCTCTTCAAGGAGATCCAGTCTCTTTACTCCATGTGTCGAGATGCCATCAAGTTCCCGTGGATCAAGGATGACACAGCCCCATGGAATGATCCCATTATTCAGAAGGAAATTATGGGAGTGCTTGACGCATACTACCTTATACCCCTCATGGTAAAGCTCTCTGATCTTCTCCAAGTCCTTCTTGATCGTCGGCCCGGCTGACACGCAGATGACAGACTCTGTATTCCAACGGAATCTGTTGGATACCCACTTCTTGATGAGAAGATGATTGGCCTTGATGTTGTTATGGATATATTCATCAGGGACACAATCCTTTGGCTGGACCTTGATAGGAACTTGGATGTTCTCAAAGTCTGGCGGGGGTGGCAGAGTTGACATACAGGCGTAGGCCAGACAGGTAATACCGCCACCTTGGACAGCATCACGGGATGGGATGACACCCTTATGATAATCCTCCGGTAGTTCCTTGTCTACGATCTGGTTGCACCCATAAAGTTCCGTGTCAAAGCTGAGGCTCCCGTCCCCATCCTTCTTGTAGTAATCATCAAAGACAATCACAGGAACATTCTTCAGGTTCTCGTAGTCTGACCTGATGGTTTCAATAGAATGACCGCCGTCAATGTAGGCAAAGTCAGGGGTGTATCGAGATAGGATTTCCGGGAGAGTCTCCCGTGAATTACCCTTGATTAACTCAAAGGATACCTTCTTACCCTCAAGAAGGGCATCCTTGGAGAATGTGTTAAGCAGAGCCTTCACATTATGTAGATATGTTCTTTGCTTTACATTACCCTCGATCTTATCCAGTTCTTCATTGCCGTCTTCAAATAGGTCCAGTCCAACATAATGGACAGAATCAGAATTCTGAAGCGCAGCCGTAATGAGACGGAGTGCCCTCTTTCCATTCCATGTTCCGACTTCGAGAAGCTTTGTTCTGTTATAGTGCTGGATGAACTTCTCAATATCCCGATAACGGTTTGGACCGGGTTCATATGGAGAATTGAGAATGCTCTTTCTACCACCCTTGAAATGAATGAAATACTCTGTGAGAGGAGAGTAATCAAAGGCTTCCAGAGAGGCCGCATGTGGCGATAGATTGTGCGCTGTAATTCCATGATTCTTGTGGATATTAAGAAGTCTTTCAAAGGAAAACGCATCAGTCCATTCTCTTAGTCCAAGGATTTCATTGGTTGTATATAGGGATCGCCAGTCTCTGAGGAAGTCGTGTGCCTTGTTATATGTCAGATTGAAACCGAGAAATCCTGTCTCGGAATAATCAATAACTCCGGCACGTCCAAGATGGACAATGTCAGCAGTGTCTGGAAAAATCTTGTTTAGAAAAGATGGTTCAATCCTTTTGGTCGTCAGAACATCCGCATCAATCCAGACAAGCCATCCCATCTCATCTTTGACTGACATCTTATTTACATGGTCACAGATGGCGAAAACCTTATGGGAAAACTTTACAGCATCCATGCGATAGTTATAAGGATTGCCGCCATTAAACTGAGCGTTTCGTTCCTTGAAACTAACAAGCTGCTGATTCTTGTCCAGTGATACATAATTGATATTCTTTGCCTTGATGACATCTTTCGGAAGCTTTCCTCCATTATAATATGCCGTAAGCCTGATATTCTTTGGCCAGAACTTTACCCATGATTCAAGGAATCTTGAGGCATATGTATGATAGTCATCAACCTTGAAAGAGGTTAGAACAGTGATGTCTGATGTTAGTTCGATTTTATAAGAGGTTGTCATTTATGAGTCCATGGTTGTAGAGTGACAAGTTTCAAGGCATGTGGTAATATCGTAAAAATAGGTGATAAGCGCCCGGTACCATTCGTTTGCAAACGGACATTCCTTGTATTCTGGAAACCAAGGGCCCCCTTCTGTATAATGGATGGCAGCAGGCTCATCACCCTGTGTAACCCCGGCTACATAATTCCACTGTGGTGGGATTTCCCCAATTAAATCTGGAGAAGAAATCCAGCCAAACCCATGTAGAAATGATCCGGTAGCCGAGTTAACCATTTCTGGAGTAAGCTTAAGATTATCCGGATGTCCCATGTTAAACATCATGAGTGAAGACCATAGCTTCATGGGATAACTTGATTGAATCTTGTTATCCATCTTGGTGGTTGATGTTGTATTAAAGTTAAACTTGACAACCTGAACTGCCTTGGAAGGATCGAAGTGGTTCATTACCATTGAATAAACATCCTCCAAGAAGAGGAAATCGCAGTCAACAAAAATCACAGGCCCTTTCTTAATTCCATCTCGTCTTGCCATCTCAGGAACAAGAAACCGGGTAAAAGAAAACTCGGTTGAAAAAGGCTTACCATCAAGCTCATCCCAGTATTGTCCTTTTTCATCAATACGCCATGCTCTATTGAAAAGACCTTCATTTCGTAGGGTCTGATGTTTCACTGGGACAATGTCTTCTTCAAGGAGAAGACTCGAAGAAGTCAGGAGAGAAGACTGACAAACCTCATATGCAATGTCTTCTCTGTTATCATGTCCAATATAAATCTTGGGCCAGTAGTCCATGTTGTTACCAATCTAGGTAGGTTAAAGGAATACGATGAAAGGCAAAGCCCATTTGAATCTCTCCTCCTTCTTTCTTAAGGGCTTCGATATACTTCATCCAAAGTTCCTGACAATTATTTAGAGAAGCCAGATAGGAAGAATAAGCCTTGTCACTGTCTGACATGGTCAGTTCCTTGAGTTCGTCCATTCGATCCTTGATTTCTTTTTCAAGTTCAGAAATTCTATCGGTGTCATTCATATTTACAAATCCTCTTCTACTAGGTTCATCATGACCAAAAGGGCCTTACTGGTTGGTATATGGAAAAACTTTTCCCCCTTGTCAATATATTTATTACTGGCCTCTCTAATTTCACATGTCTTGAGGACAGTTGCCGGAATCTTCCAGAACCGTTCTTGATCGCCAGAGATGACATAGAAGGTCAAGTTATGATCTTGGTATTTATCCAGCAGTCTTTGTTTTCTAAAAGGGATTCTTATTTCATTCCACTGGAGAGGCCATTCTCCGTTCCATGCATACTTGATTTCAGCCTCATGGAAATACCTCTTTCCATTCTTTCGTGTTTCAATATCGGCATGGTAGTTCTCTTCATCATTGAGGAGAGAATGACCTGATCTACTCAGGTAAGTCTTCAGAATATCCTTTGCTGTTTTATCGCTTTTGTTATACAGGTTTCGAGAGAATGCTTTCCTGACTGTCATTATACAATCTCACAAAAGCCGCTTGAACATGCAAGCTCCTGTGAACCTTTTGTATTGTCCTCTTTCTCAATGAGGGCCAGCTTTGTCCAATCAATATGTGAGGGCATCTTCATGAGTAGTTCCTCATACTCTTCCTTGTTGATGTCAATGTAGGGAGCCTGCTGATAGATGTGGTCATCATAGGGGAGAAACGAGATACCGGAGAGCATATCAAAATTTCTCCAGCACCATGCTCCGACGTCAAGCCATTCTTCTTCTTTGACAGAGATTGTAACTGACGGCTTATGCTCACACCATGATGTGGCATAGATTTTCCAGAATTCAAGCTGCTCGATGGCACCCATATCATTCCGGCAGACAGCGTCCTCTGGAGTCTTTACGGGAAAAGAGAAGACAATATTCTGAGGATTACTCTTATCTACTTCGTTGGGGATTCCACTTTCAACCATGAAAGTAGTGATAGGATCTTTGATATCACTACGAACATTACGTATATAATAGGGGTTATGGCGAGCATGAATACCGCTAGCACTATCCACAAGCTGAGATACAGTGCCGCTAGGCTTAACACAAGTAATAGCTGTGCTTTCGTTAATACCCAGTTTAGCGGCATACTCACGATTGATTTCAATTGCATGATTACGGAGGTCACTAAGTAGCTCCTTCAGGTTAGCATTATTCTGCGTAAGAATAGGGCAATCCATAATACCAGTCAGAGACACGCCAAGAAGTCTTTCTTCCTCCGTGTTGTTCTTCCAGATCTTTCTAAGATACTTAAAGTTTGTCAGGGTTGACTGGATGGTTCCAAGAATGGTTGCGGCCTTGACCTTGTCCATCAGGGTTTCACGAGTGTCGTTATGACGGCAGACAATCTCTGTCAGATTGCAGAACTGGTTCGGCCGCAGAATGATCTCTGAACATGGATTGGTTCCGAAGTCATAAGTAGAGTTTCTTCGCTCGCTGTTTAACACATGCTGCTTGGCGGCGAGACGATTGAAGATGCCACGTTCCCCGCTCTTGGAATTGTATAGAGCTAGCCACTCTTCCATGAAGACACCGATAGTTGGGACCTTCTTGTAACATACAGAGTTATTTGCAAGTGCCCGCTGAGGCTCATACTTGTACCATTCCCCGCTCTTGGCCGTACGCATGTTGACGTCAGAAAGATCTGAGAGTGAGATGAGGGCTGAACGACGAACACCGCCGACCACAACGACATCCCCGATCTTGCACATCAGGTCGTGACACTCAATTGGATCTAGCCGTCTTCCTGCTGCATTTTTAAAAATGTTAACGGTAAAGTTAAAGAGGTCATCAAGAGGAGCGGGGCCTGATGCCCTTCCGCCAAAGACCTTCAGCAGAGACCCGGCTGGCCTGACAGCGCTCAGATCCCACTTGGGAATGGAGCCTTGGTAGAGAGCCCCAATGAGTTCTCTGAGGCCACGTGCCCAGCCTTCCTTAGAGTCATCAACGATGATGACAGAGTCAGATTGTTCCATGTTCTCGGAAACGATAGGGAGCTTTCGGGTATAGTCTTCTTCCACAGAAAACCCGACCCCGGTACCATTCATGAGAATATACAGGGTTTCATCAAAAGCACGGGGGTGATCGACGGGGAGGTAGGAACAATTATACCCGGCAATGTTCTCCCGTTTCAGAGCAGGCCCGGCTGTCATCAGGCAGCGCATGGAAGGCATTACCTCCAGCGAGAGGACCTTGTTTTCCAGATACTCTCTTAGTTCTGGGGTTAGAAGATCAGAACCTAGTTGGTCCTCAAAGAAAGAAAAATAACGATCAACTGTTTCAGAGAATATCTCTCTTCTCTCCTCCTCCTTACTCCAGCGGGAATATCTGGATAGATGGATATACTGCTGATATAGGGTTGGGAGTTGGTTAGAGATCGTCATTTTGAAATCCTTTGAGGTTAATATCTGATCTGATCTGATAGAATGGCCCAGATGTTCCTACCATAAATTTCTCAACATAAACATGGACTTCCTTCCCTTTCTCCAACCAGTAGTTTCGGATTCGGTTAGCAAGTCTCACGCTGTCTCTGAATGAGGAGACGTAATCTGGAATGTTTCGATCAATCATTTTCGGATAAGCCTTGATTCTATATCAAATTAAGGATGACGCAAAGAGTTACGAATGCGTGTCTCAAGCTCTATGACTCTCTTCTTTAGGTAGGCAACCGTGTCTTCCTGTTCCTTGGCTTTTTCCCTCATGCTGCTTCCGCCAAGCATGTCATTCTGAAGGCGGTTGTTCAGTTTGTCAAGATTCATTTGAGCCACGGATGACATGCGGATATTAAGATCAGAGCAAAGCGCTGAGATATACCAGAGGACATCCCCGATCTCGTGGATAAGATCGTGGCGGATATCCTCGATAGAGATGTCACCCCGGAGTGTCTTCTTGATCTTGTTTGATACCTCTCCGGCTTCTCCTGCCAATCCAAGGGCAGGATAGATTACCTTTGAATCTTCTGGATAGATCGCTGTTTTTGAGGCATTGATCTGATATTCATCAATATCCATTAGTCTTTATCCTTTAAGTTTTTTATCAGCTATGATGTTACATTTAAGAATCAGGACACCATTATGGTGCATGATTTGATTAGGCCCGTCTTCATAAAAAGAAGAAAGAAGAACTATATACTCTTCTGTTTCCTTGAACACCTGTCCAATAGTTGTAACGATTGCAGGTGTGTAGTCTTCTGGATCGTAGAGACACCAGTTAGATTGACCCCCTCTGGCATCTTTCCATGTTATCTTTCTGGTATCAGGTTTGTTCGACATTCTGAATAAGCCGATCAAGATACCAGCGGGCCTTCTTGAGGTCTGTGATACCATCCTTGTATTCATGTCTAAATACATACTTCATGATATTACCAAGATAATATCCCTTTAACTGATCCGGGGATAGCTTGGCTTCGATAATATCAATGACTTCCAGACCACCTGATTTATAGTGGCTTGGGTGATTAACCTTGTCATCATCACTCATCTTAAGCATTTTCCTGATATGGAAGGGCGTCTTCAACGGGATCATATACTGTGCCGACCTTCAGACATAGGGCCTTCTTATAGGGGAAGTCAACATAAATATTATTGAAATCCTCAGCCACCTGCTCACACCGTGCAGGATCATCGCCCATATAAAGAGGCGTAGTATGAACTCCGGGTCCCCGCATAAAAGCGAATACGATAAGAGTAACCCATACATCTACCATAATTAATTCTCCTTTGTTGTGCTGTCGAGCAGCGCATTGATTCTGAATCTTTCAAAAGGGAGACCATCAACCAGTATATTGGTGGCCAGCTTTCTAATTCTCTCTGAAGATATTCCAGCAAGCTCGCATACTTCTTCCATGTCTTCTGCGGTAACACATGCTGAAACAACAGTAAGCCATCTGGTTGCTGCTCTACGGTGTTCTATGATTGCTTCTGAGTCTGTATCCCGTGGTTCCTTGGTAGCATCAAGGAGGGCCTGCGCTACAACGGCAAGCCAGAGAATTTGCTCAGGACTCCAGTCTTGATCTGAAGTCCTGAGCATATTCAATGATACATAGTCCAGATCATCATGATCTGATTCTTCTATATCAAGAAGAAGCATCTCTATATCAGGCTGTCTTTAGATAGCTTCTGTAATTTCTGTAAAGCCAGTAACGAATGTACTTCTTATTTGTCACAGGATTCTGACGCTCCTCTGAGATAATATGGTATCCCTTCTGTCGAAGGCGATAGATAACATCTCGGAGAGAAACGATGCCGTAATCCAGCATGGCTTCCCGTGCTGAGATATGGCCAACATTGGTCAGATGATCTTCAACAGTCTTAGTGTTTGCAATAGTCATTGATTATTTCCTCTAGTAATTGGTTGAATTCAGGAACAACTTCTTTGGGGATAAACTTAATCCCCATGATATTGGCGTTGTAATACTCTCTGTCTTCCACGCCGTCCAGCCTTGAAGTCAAGGCGTCAAGCTTGTGTTGAGCATTGGCTTCATAGTAGGTAAGTCCACCACGAGTCTCGAACTGTCGAATCATGATGAAAATAAAATTATTAACCCCGTACTTCTTGATATCTTGATTGAGGTACTTGGAAGAACCTTTGTATGTTTTCCAATCGGTGAATCCAACTGGTTTGTTTTTCAGATATCGTTTGTACTGCTTCTTACCTATATATTTCTTGCCGTTCTTTTTGTTATAGACAAGATATAAAAAGCCAAAGAACCACTTGGGATCAGGCTCACCTTGATCCTTAGAATGGATCACCCATGGTGTTGGTGTAGTATCGTGTCTTACCGTCCGATCCTGTTTCGTAGACGAGGCCGATTCCTTGGTTCGAGTCTTCCCAGCACTTGTCTTTGAAGTCGCAGTAGACGCACCCTGTCTTGAGATACTCTCTACCATCCCTAGCTTTAGCTGGTTTGTAGCATCTTTCGGGCGGAGTTTCTTTTGAGATGATGTCTTTGACTTCGTTGATTCGTTCTCTGGCATTGGGTAACTCTAAATCATGCACAGGCATATAACAGATTTCACCTGATTCCTTGTTGATAACAAGGAAGCCTCCCTCATTCTTCATGCCGTCAGCTTGAATGTAGGCACCAAGCTGGTGCATGTATCCAAAGGGGTCATCCATAAGATCACCCTTTTTGAACTTACCGAAGGAGTAGCCTGATGCACTTTTGCAATCAACAACATAGCCATCGATCTTGCAATCGATATGCCCACGAACCCCATCAAGTTCATATTCCTTCTGGGAATCAGAGACATCATAACCTGCTGTCTTTACAAGAAGAAGGAGGAGGGATTCAAGAATATTTCCATAGGTAAACTTCAGTGCTGTGTCATATGGAAGGGGGTAATATGAGGCATCACTTTGAGTGTGTGCCTTGTACCACAGCTGTCTATCTTTCTTCCCCAATGAAGAGAAGCGGAGGATATTATTCTCTTCAGTATCTCTTGAATCCCTCCTGTCAAATAGACCGATGACGGCATTCCTTACTTCTTCAAGGAAGATATCCAAGTCTTTTGCAGAAGGAGAAGACTCACCATTTTCAATGGTTGCCCGAATATCTTCAACGATATTGGAAAGCGTCATCGGTCTACCTGATTATTAGAAAGGCAGATCATCATCAGGATTTGAATCACCTGATGAAACAAAGCCTTCTTCTTCACTGAAACCATCATCACCAGTGTATTCCACAAGGTTGATGATCTGTACCTTTTCGAGGGTATAGCCCCACTTCTTCCACTTGGACATCCAGAACTTTGCAACCAGAACCTTTACGTCTGAACCCCAGCCAAGTCGATTCAGAACATCCAACGGTACGGCGTTCTTCTTGGCATCCAGAACAAGCGGGGGCTCATTCGAGGCACCATCAGACTTCTTCACATTCTTATGAAGGCTGACGTAGGGGTTGCTCATGATGCCGGTTGCATCCTTGATGGTCATGCCATTGGATGAGGCAACATCCTGCATGTCACTGTCGAGTGACAGGGCCATACCCCAACGGGGAGTATAGGCGGTATCCGGAAACTCAGGGTGAAGATGACCGTAAAACATCTTGCCTGAAAGAATGAAACGCTCTGACTTATTGGTGGTATCAGCTGCGGGAGTCTTAGCCATTTGTGTATATTCCTTTATGTGTATCTGTGTGTGTAGGTAGGAAGCCTGATATAGGCATAGGTGATCTTGGTGTCAATGGGTTTCAGCCCAATTTTTTCCTGTCTTGACATCGCATCCAAGATCGCAACGAAACTTAAGAATTTCTCTGACATTCTTTATAGCTTCATGGGCTGCTCCTGTTAGTTTATCCACGTCATTCTCATGAACTTCCCATTGCATTTCATCATGGATATTTGCAATGGGTGTTGCTCTGAGTTCCTGTTCAGATGCAATCTGATACATCTGGATTAGCCAGTGCTTGCAGATGATAGCCCCGGCTCCCTGAAGAAGGTAGTTAAGTCCTGTGTGCTGGTGTTCCACCGGAACCCTGCGGCCGTCCAAGCCCGGAATGTACTGCTTCTGGACGGTCAGGTCAACCCGCTGCTTCAGCCGCTGGAGTTTCGGAAGGGATGACATGAAGTTATCAATCAACTTTTTTCCATCATTCGCTGATCCTCCGACGATAGCCCCGATCTTCGCAGGACCGGCACCATAGATCAGAGCGTAGATGAATGTCTTTGCCTGATCCCGTGTCTCCAGTCCGGCCTTCTTCTGGTTAAAGGTATGAATATCGCCTTCGATTACCTCTTTTGAAAAATCTTCATCATCCATGTAATGGGCAAGACAACGAAGCTCCAGAGACTTTGCGTCACACCCCAGAAGAACATGGTCTTTTTCTTTGGGGATCCAGACCTCACGGCATTGGTATCCGTATGGTGCCCGTGTACTTGGAACCTGAGCCATGTTTGGATTTGAATGGGTCATTCTTCCGGTAACTGTGCCGAGTGTATGTACACGGCCATGTACAAGATTGGACTCATCAGCAGCATTAATCCATGACTGGACTTGGGCATGCCTCTTTTGAAGAGTCAGGTAATCAACAAGCTTCAAGGATTCATAGGTGTTGATGTCCTGAAGAATTTTCTCATCAACCATAGGTTTCCCTGTTTCTGTAAACTTATCTGGTTTCCATCCAAATTGTTTGATCAGTCGATCTGCAATCTGCTGTCGGGATCCGGGATTAAAAGGGATAATCTTTGTTTTAGTCTTCAGGTGAATTGTTGTAGGTTCAAAGATTTCCTGTAGCTCCTGTTCGATTCGAGAAATATTATCGGCAAGAAAAGAGGAGAACTCCATGACCTTTGGCATATCAAGACAGAAACCATGTTCCTCCTGCTTATGAATTATGTATCGGACTTTCTTCTCGGTTTCGATGACGTTACGTGGAATGTCCTTATTAACAAGGGCCATCCATACTTTTCCATTGAGATCGACATCCTGCATACAATAGGTGATCATCTCCTGAGAAAGCCCGGACTTGAAATCAGTAAACTCAATCTTTGGAAAATTGAGGATATGCCCCCAGTTTTTCAGCGAGTGTCCCCCACTCTTACGAGGGTCTTCAAGCTGAGACAGAAGCAGAGTATCTTCAATTTGATTCAACTTGATATCCATGCGGAGAAGCCTATTGATGACAGGAATATCAAATGAAATCAGATTGTGCCCAACAAAAATAACATCATGATTGTTGATGAACTTTTTTCTGAACTCATTCAGAGACGGATAACCAAGACCTCCTGCGTATGTATATGTTTCATATTCCTCAAAAGATAATTTCTTGTTTGAAGGAAGACCGTTTATCTTTCTCAGGATGATGCAGTAAATCTTTGTAGCATTAAGATCGTCAGTTTCAATGTCGAGAAGATACCTCGATGTCATGGTCAATCATCCTTCCGATCATTTCATTGAAAGAAACTTCCGGCTTCCAACCAAGTACGGTCAGGGCCTTTGCCGGGTTTCCGCATAGGCGTGTCACATCATTAGGTCTGATATCGGCAGGGGTGTTGTGTACTACAAGATTGGACCAGTTGTCAATACCGATATAACCGAAAGCCGTATCGAGCAAGTCCCCGATTGACCGTGTTTCTCCAGTGGCAAGAACATAGTCATCCGGGTATGAATGCTGAAGCATCTGCCACATACCCCTGACATAATCTGGTGCATAGCCCCAGTCTCTGACTGATGAAATATTTCCAAGATGTAGTTTGGAATCGGCATTATGAAGAAACTTTTTATAACCAGCCACCCATGAAGTTACCTTCCTAGTTACAAAGTCCTTACCTCGACGTTCACTCTCATGATTGAAGAGAATCCCGGAACATGCCCATACATCATAGGATTCACGATAGACTGATACCATGTGGTGCGCTGCTGTCTTAGCTACGCCATAAGGTGAATAAGGATTGAGTGGTGTCGTTT
>Ga0208161_1001143_pt1 | contig 14386 bp, 24 predicted proteins | sample CB_VirMetaG_3_FD_184538 | JGI IMG/M metagenome (GOLD analysis project Ga0208161, IMG submission 184538) | Freshwater to marine saline gradient viral communities from Chesapeake Bay - CB_1508_1S Viral MetaG (SPAdes) (version 4) | ecosystem: Environmental > Aquatic > Marine > Coastal | place: USA...
GATAGAGGGTAAGCCTCTGTTATATCCTTGAGGTATATTACGCTTACTCCATCTGGGGAATTAGCTCAGTTGGTAGAGCACCTGCTTTGCAAGCAGGCTGTCAGGAGTTCGAGTCTCCTATTCTCCATATAAATAGAATCAAATACTTTTGGTATTTTCATGACTCAATCTTTAATAGTTGTGGCGTGTTTTTTGCCACTTGCAATTATTTTCATTGTAATGAAACTTGCTGTGTGGGCAAATGCTGTTAATTCTGAGACGGATTATGTCAGAAAAGAACCTTTACGAAAGCGAGGACCCTATGTGGAGAATCCATATGCTGACGTTGATGAAGAGGAAGAAGAATATGGAGACCGCACAGATTATAGATAGTGTTTTATTTGAATATTACTCTGAGAAAGGAATGGATGTTCCTAGATGGAAGGTGACAAAAGATCCACAATGGTGGAAGGAGTATTTGAAAGAATTGGAAAATGAAAGTTGACAGGATAATATTTATCTGTTATGATAAAAAAATCGGGAGATTAACTCAGCGGTAGAGTAATTCCCTTACAAGGAATGAGTCACTGGTTCGATTCCAGTATCTCCCATTATAAATAATACATATAAAGTGATTTTGATTTTGGATCATGATAGTAGTAAGATGCAAAGATTGTAATAAAGAATTAACCAGTACAAATAAAACGCAAGTTTGTGGTTGTTCAAATATGATGACCATAAAAGATGATAGTGTTTCGGCTCTTGACTTAAGTAGAGTAGTTATGGTAAACTCTACACAGAAAGAACAAAAAAATGTTCTGACTTCTCAAGATATTGCCTGGCAAGAGGCAAGGAGACAACGTAAAGTTCGTAGGTTAGACTTCGAAGTTCGTTGATCTTAATATTGGAAAGGTGGCCGAGTGGTTTAAGGCAACAGTCTTGAAAACTGTCGTGTGATGAGCACCGTGGGTTCGAATCCCACCCTTTCCGTTTAGTAGCAATAATGACATTAAATAATTAAGAAATGGTTTAATGTCTACATAGAATCATATGGGATTGTAAAATGGCAGCCTTTTATCTTCTAATACTAACAATACTTGTATTAGTTGCTTTTGCTGGTTATGATGAGACCATGAAGCTTATCATCTATGTTGATTTGCAAATCCAATATGTATTTGTAAAAATTCAGATGAAGTGGATGGGTTGGAAACTTAAAAGACAACTTATTAAGGACACAACCGACTTTGAAAAGTTTCTTAAGGAGTATGACAAATGAATACCAAAACTTGCCCTAAGTGTGGGGCAACTTGGATTGATGGTCAGCACTATTGGTCTGGCACTCAGAAGAAAGGCAACGAGTTAGATCTTGCTGGTTTGGTGTGTAATAAACTTGGTGATGAAACCTGTATAAATCCTTGTAATGGTATGGATGGTGGAGTAACATGGGAGAAGAGACTAAAAGATCTTGAGGATGATTTTCCACAATGAAAAATAACAATTCTCTAATAACAAGACAAGAATGTCAGGAGATGATTGATGCAGCAATACGACAACACAACCGTAATGCTTCTATCATTAGCATGTGCGTTGGTTGGGTGGTTCTTGCTTTATTTGCTGAAGGACTGCTGAGATTGATTGGAGTGATTCCACCTTTATTCCCATGGCTCAACATCACATTATAGAATGGATAGGAGTTGTTCTCCTATTCTTGTTTGGTATGACAATGATTTGTCAAGGTCATGCTATCTTCCATGGTAAATATGGTTATAAGCATTCTGAACGTGAAAAAGAAAAAATAAATAATACTCGTAAACAAATAGAAGATTTACTCAAAGATAAATGACCGAAGAAGAACGGGAAATTTTTTATAGATATCTTTATGATCGAACAAATCAACTTAGAATTGAGTGTCTATTTGAAGAACCTTGTCCTCTATACGAAGACCTAGAAGAAGATTAGTTGACAAGATTAACATTTTGATATATAATGTAGTTTATTAACGGAATGTAGCTCAGCTTGGTAGAGCACTCGCTTTGGGAGCGAGTGGCCGTAGGTTCGAATCCTATCATTCCGACTCATATAAAATTTTATGACAATGTATCCAGAATTAGACGCACTTCAAAACTTTACAGTTGAAGAATTCCAAGAAGATTTTGACAATCTAATGAACAGAGTTGAAGGTGGTGAACATATAGTCATTACTAATGGTCAAAATAGTGCGGTGATGATACCCGCTGATGATGATCTTATTAAAATATATACGGAACTAAACAACGAAGCTCCTTGACACAGATCCGTTCCTGCTGTATAATATGCAAGTCATAGCAAGACAAATGAAAATCCCTAACTGGCAGCATCACTCTAAAAAAGAACAGAAACGACATTTAAAACCACAAGCATTGCGATCTGCAAGAAAACGTGCTAAAGTCTTAAAGGCAAAACTCCTTAATAATTAATCTTTATGGGACTGTCGCCTATTGGTTAAGGCCCACTGCTTATAACGGTGTGAACGGGGTTCAATTCCCCGCAGTCCTACCAGCTCCTTTAGCAATCTGGTGAATGCAGCGAACTCATAATTCGCCTGAGGCGTGTTCGATCCACGCAAGGAGCACTTGACAGATCTCTGTCAAGCATCTAAAATGATTTCGTATTTAACTTGTAAAAATGTCTCTAGTCGAAAAGTTCAAAAAGGATGTTAGCACTCTTCGATCTGCTGCTAACGGAGAATTTTACCTTGATGTAAAGAGTCCAAAATTGTATAAAAAACTTCGTCGATTCTATGAAAATAACGGAGTAGTATTCTCAGGAGATCCTCTTGATGATTATGATATGCTAATGGATTATCTTTACCAAGATCTAGAAACAATTGAAGTCGTCTAAGTCACGGATGGACTATAACAGTACTGGTGGAGTCATCCCTAATATGCCCGTGATGGAGACACGTTAAAAACCCTGGTGCGGATGGGATAACTCCCGCCTAGTTTCCAAGTTCTAGTAAAAAACTTGGTGGTGGTTACACCGAAAAAATCCCCTTCCGTGTGGATGTTTTCCAATTTAGCATCTAAAATAATAAAATTGGTGGCGTGCATGTGCTCTTGGGGGATTGACCATCCCCTTTTTTATTTTCATAAAAAAATGCTAACAATACCTCACTTAGAATGGCATGTAACTCACTCATGTAATTTTACATGTCAAGGTTGTGGTCATTTTACTAATGATGGATATAGACAAAATTTTAGTTTAGATACTTTACGAGAATGGTATCTTTGTTGGAATAAAAGAATAAGACCATTAGAGTTATCAATGTTGGGTGGAGAACCACTACTCAATAAAGATATTATTGATATAATATACATGACAAAAGATGTTTGGAATCCTCAAGAAAATCAAACTCTTGAATTAGTATCTAATGGCATTCTTTTTGATAAAGTTCCTGGATTACCAAAAGCATTAAAAGAAACAAATTGTATTCTTACAATCACTAAACATTCGAATGACCCAGATTATAATAAAATTTATAATAAATCTATAGAATCTATAATACAATCTGGCGTCAAATTTAGAATTCATGATGCTTCTAATTACTGGTTGAAAATGTATGATGGATATGGTTCTTCTATAGAACCAATTTGTAATGATAATTACAAAGAATCTTGGGATAATTGTCCAGGGGGACAAAATAATTTTACATTAAATGATTTTAAAATATATAAATGTGCCCCACTTGCATATCTACCATTACAAAAACAAAAGTATGGTAATAAATTATCACACAAGTGGGATCCTTATTTGCAATATAAACCCCTGTTACCAACAGATAGTGATATGATGATTATTGATTTTTTTGATATGAAGGAAGAACCAGTTTGTTCGATGTGTCCCAACCAATGCAAATTATTTGACAAAATATCTCCTTTACATTCTCCAAATTATATGAGTAAAATATATGGAAACAAATAATTTTTTAGTTATAGATGATGTTTTTAGTGAGGGAGTTATAGATGAACTCTATCGTGAGTGCTTGCTTCACTTTGATTCGAATTTATTATCAAGTGATTTTATTGATATAACAAAATCCATAATAGACTGCCATGGATTATCTCTGACTAAAGATAAATATTTTCCATATAGTGTAAATTGTTGGAACATATTTTGCCTTGAAGTAAAAAGTCATGTTAGTTCATATATAAAAAGTCTTGGAATTGATGAATATTCACTAACACCTTTTTCCTGCTTTGCTGAAAGAAATGTACCAACATCTAAAGAAGGAAAATATATTAATGATAAAATATCTAAAGTAAAAGACGATGATGGACAAATAATAAAACAATTTATAAGATCGATTTATATTTTAAAAAATACTGAACCAAATGCTGCTGTTTGCGTAAATGAACGTGGAGTACGTACTAATGATATAAAAACACCTGAAAATAGGTTGATTGTATTTGATGGAACAAAATATTTAAGTACTCAATTTTATCCTTGCGTAAATTATTATTCAAAGTATTGTATTATATTTGATTGGTATATAAATGATCCATTTGATGTACCAGATTGGGTACTTCCTTAGATAAAGTCAGATACTATTGTTATTCTTGGACTTTTTTGTAAATCTTGTTCTGTTGGGTATATTCCAGTATGATATAATTCTGGATTAAATATCATCAAACTATTTTCTTCACCATTGTTTTGAAATATTTTATTATTCTCTAATTTAACTACTGTTCCATATTTTGGGTCTGGATTTTTTAAATAAAATATAACACCAATTCTATTATCTTTATGACTATGCATATTACCTAGTGGGTTATGCTTCGCTCTTAATTCTCTTAATTCATCTCTATTGTAAATTCCTGGAATATCTACATCTGCTACTCTTGTTATCCAAGTCGATAATAGTTTTTTTGGAGTCTTTATTTTTGTTATTTTACAATACTCTAATACATGTACTTTAATACAATTTAAATAGTCTACCCAAATATCATCTTTAGAAAAATCTGCATTTGATGTTAGCTCCGATGATGCTTCTGGGGGATATAGTTCTCTATTCTCCATATAATCTTTACTTCCAGACTTTGTAAAGAATACGTTTTTTCTAGTATTCTCTAACCACTCTATTGAAGAAGATTCTATCTTTTCTAATTGGTATTCTGGGAACAAAATATTTGCCTTATAAAAATAGTTATCATTGAATTTTTTTACTGTTATTTTTCTATCCATTTTACTATAATAATCGTAGTAGTATTTATTGGTATAATGTGATATACTAAAATCATAATCTTTCTTAACTTATGAAACGTGCATTAATAACTGGAATTACGGGGCAAGATGGATCATACCTTGCGGAACTTCTTCTTGAAAAGGGATATGAAGTTCATGGCATTATTCGTCGTGCTTCTATGATCAATACACATCGCATTGATCATATTTTTAATCATCCATATCTTCATCTTCATTATGGTGATATGACAGATTCTGCAAATATTATCCATGTATTGCAAAAGTCTCAACCAGATGAAATTTATAACCTTGCTGCTCAAAGTCATGTAAAAGTATCTTTTGAGCTACCAGAGTATACTGGCAATGTTGATGGACTAGGAACTCTTCGCATTCTTGAAGCAGTAAGAATTCTAGGAATGGATAATAGTTGTAAAATATATCAAGCATCTACTTCAGAATTATATGGATTAGTACAAGAAGTACCACAAAAAGAAACAACTCCATTTTATCCAAGGTCACCATACGGTGTCGCCAAACTTTATGGATATTGGATTACAAAAAATTATCGAGAATCTTATAATATGTTTGCATGTACTGGGATTCTTTTTAATCATGAATCACCTCGTCGTGGAGAAACTTTTGTTACACGCAAAATTACAAAAGGATTATCTAAAATTAGTGCTGGTCTTCAGGAATGTTTATATCTTGGTAATCTAAATGCAAAAAGAGACTGGGGTCATGCAAAAGATTATGTTGAAGCTATGTGGTTGATGCTCCAACAAGAAGAAGCAGATGACTATGTTATTGCTACAGGAGAGCAATATTCTGTTAGGGAATTTGTTGAAAAATCTGCTATGTATTTTGGGATGAATATTGAATGGAAAGGAGAAGGGATACAAGAAGTTGGTGTTGATAAAAATACTGGAAAAACGGTTGTAAAAGTAAATGCTAAATACTTCCGACCATCTGAGGTTGAGTCTCTTCTTGGAGATCCAACAAAAGCAAAACAAAAACTAGGGTGGGAACCAAAAATTACATTTGATCAATTGATTGAGGATATGTGTATCTATGGACAGTGATTCTAAAATATTAGTTGCTGGTGCTAATGGTTTAGTTGGATCAGCAATAGTGAGAAATCTTCGCAAAAAGGGATATAGAAATATTGTATCCGCAACTAGAAAAGAAGTTGATTTTGTGGATCAGGTACAGACTAAACTTTATATCCAAGAAGTAGAACCAGATTATGTCTTTGTTGCTGCAGCAAAAGTTGGAGGAATATATGCAAACGCAACTTATCCTGCAGATTTTATCTATCAAAATTTGATGATTCAATCAAACATAATCGAATCATCATATAAAAATAGAGTAAAAAAACTTTTATTTCTTGGATCATCTTGTATTTACCCAAAGCATCCTAATATTCCTATTACTGAAGATCAGTTAATGTCTGGATCTTTGGAACCAACTAATGATGCATATGCGATTGCAAAAATTGCTGGTATAAAAATGTGCCAGGCATATAGACAGCAATATGGATTTGATGCAATAGCATTACAACCCACAAATCTATATGGTCCAAATGATAATTTTGATCCTAAATCAAGTCACGTTATTCCAGGAATTATGCGTAGAATGCATGAAGCAAAAAATAATGGTGATTCTGAATTTTGGTGTTGGGGGGATGGTTCTCCACTAAGAGAGTTTTTGTTTATTGAAGATATGGCTGAAGCAACTGTATTCTGTATGCAAGAATATAGTGACTCTGAGATTATTAATATTGGAACAGGTGAAGATATAACAATTAAAGAATTAACCGAAACAATGTCAGAGGTTATAGGATTTAATGGAGAAATCAAATGGGATACTGATAAACCAAATGGTACTCCTAGAAAATTAATGAATGTTGATAAATTAAAAAATCTTGGATTTGAGCATCAATATAATCTTCATAAAGGATTAGAGTTAACGTACAATTGGTTTTTAGGTAATTATGATAGGATTTAATAACTTAGGAAAACTTGGTAGACTTGGCAATCAAATGTTCCAATATGCATCATTGCGTGGAATTGCTGCTAATAATAATTTAAATTGGATGATTCCTCCTCCTAAAAAAGTTCCAAATGAATATGTTGATCATCAATTATTTTATGCTTTTACTTTAAAAGGATTAAAATCACTTAATGTTCAATTTGTTTGTGGTAGAAGGGAAACTGTAAGGGAAAGTTCTTTTTCTTTTGATGAAGAGTTATTTAATAATTGCCCCAAGTGGGTAAACCTAGAAGGTTATTTTCAATCTGAAAAATACTTCAGTCACATCAAAGATGAGATTAAAGAAGACTTTACTTTTGGATCTGAATACTTGGTTCCAGCAAAAGAAATGATTCAAACAGTTGAGAATCCAGTAGCTCTTCATATTCGTAGAACAGATTATACTACCAATCAAAATCATCATGCTTTAGAGTTGTCTTACTATGAAGAAGCATTAACTCATTTTGATAAAGATAGAACTGTTATTATTTTTTCAGATGATACTGAGTGGTGCAATCAACAATCTCTTTTTGAGGACGATAGATTTATGATTGCTGAAAATAATATTAACTATGTTGATATGTGTTTAATGTCTTTGTGTAGTGGACACATTATTGCAAACTCATCTTTTTCTTGGTGGGGTGCATGGTTGTCTAATAGTGAGAAGGTTATTGCTCCACAAAAATGGTTTGGACCTGGAAATGCACATCTAGATACAAAAGATCTTTATTGCCCTGATTGGATTGTAATTTAATGAAAATCGCTGTAGTTTTTATTGGAACAAGTAAGTATCTAAATTTTTTACCTAGATGGTATGAGAATTGTGAAAGATTTTTTCTTCCAGATGTAGAGAAAAAATATTTGGTCTTTACTGACGGTGAGATTCCAGAAGCACCAGATAATGCAATAATTTATCATCAAGAACATTTAGATTGGCCATTCATTACTCTTTATAGATTTAAAATGCTCAATAAGTCTTTTGGTGATTTGGAAGATTGTGACTGGTTGGTATTTTTAGATGCAGATATGTTGGTTGTTGATACTGTAAATGTTGAAGATATTATTGATGAATCCAAAAAATATATTGGAGTTCATCATCCATGCCATTATCTCAAAATGACTCCACATGATAGAGGAACTGGTGCATTTGATACTACCAAATTATCAAATGCTTCTTATGAAGAGGGTGATGATATTTCAGTATACTTCCAAGGTTGTTTGTGGGGTGGTAGAATACCAGAAGTTCTTGATTTAATTAATGAACTTGATCGTAGAATTGATGAAGACTATGAAAAGCAAATAATTGCAACTTGGCATGATGAGAGTCATTTAAATAAATTCTACTCTCAAAATAGAGAAGATGTTTTTGTCGTGCATCCTTCATTTGCATATCCAGAAGTATTTGCAGAGTCTTGTACTTTTGAACCAAAAATTGTACACCTAGCTAAAGATAATAGTAAGTATCATGTCTAAAATTGCTATTTTATATTCAGGTCAACCTAGACACCTGAAAGAATGTTATAAAAATCATCTCAATACTTTTTGGGAAGCAAACCCAGATAGTGAGATTGATGTATTTGCACATATCTGGTATGATGAGGCTTGGGTAGGTTCATACTTCTGGGATCAGTATAAAGATCGTGGACGCTGGGAAGCGGATCTTAAAGACTTTATGGTCGATAAGTGGCAACCTAAAGGACTGGTCTTTGAAGAACCTAAGGAGTTTGAGGCGGAGGATATTAATCCTGACCCAAGATTTCCTCACCCCGTGAATAATATTATCTCTATGTTCTACAGTGTGAGTGAAGCAAATAACCTCAAGAAAAAATACGAGGAAGAGAATGGTTTTAAGTATGATTGTGTGATTAGACTTAGAACTGATGAATATTTTGTTAGAGAGATTGGACCAGTAACTGATTATGATTTAAATACTGTTAATGTATTAAATGAATTTGCACATCTTGAGCATGGTATAAATGACCACTTTGCTTTTGGGTCTTCTGAATTGATGGATAAATATCTCGACGTATATGATAATTTTGTTGAGTTGTGTGAGATGGGTGCAGAGATAAATCCAGAATGTATTCTTGGATTCAATGCACAAAAGAGACATGAACTTCCAATTACAAAAAATAATTGGAAATATTTACTTTGGAGAGATAGGAAAAACGTAAGATGACAAAACTTGTTATTTTTGATTTAGATGGTGTACTAATTGATAGTAAAGATTATCACTATGATGCACTAAACCAAGCACTTGGTTCAGAATATGCTATTAGTAGAGAAGAGCATGTCAGCATTTATGATGGTCTTCCCACAAAAGCAAAACTAGAATTATTAACAAAAAACAAAGGTCTTCCAGTAGATCAATATGATAAGATCTGGAAAGACAAGCAAGAAGCAACACTTAAAATCTTTAATGAATGTGTTGCTAAAGATTATCAACTTATGGGTTACTTCCAGCAACTTGTAGATGCTGGTTATAAGATTGCAGTTGCATCAAATAGTATTCGTAATACTGTGAAGATTATTCTTCTGCGTCTCGGTCTTCTTGAGTTTGTTGATATGTACGTCTCTAATGAAGACGTTGTTCGCAACAAACCATTTCCAGCAATGTACTGGAAGTGTATGACTGCTCTTGGAGCACTTCCTGCAGACACTGTAATTGTTGAGGATAGTCACATTGGTCGTCAAGGTGCTCTTGATAGTAAGGCGCATCTAGTTCCTGTAGAAGATCGCAAGGATCTTAACCAGGCAAAGATTGACCGTATCAAAAAAATTCTGAATGGCACAAAACAAAAAGTTGCGTGGGAGAGCAAGACTATGAATGTTCTTATTCCTATGGCAGGTGCTGGCAGCAGATTTGCTAGTCAGGGTTACACCTTCCCTAAGCCTTTGATTGAAGTTAAAGGTAAACCAATGATTCAAGTGGTTGTTGAGAACTTGAACATCAAAGCAAATTATACCTTCATTGTTCAGAAAGAGCATTATGAGAAGTATAATCTTAACTATCTTCTTCCTTTGATTGCTCCTGGATGTAACATTGTTCAGGTTGATGGTCTTACTGAAGGTGCTTGCTGCACTACTCTTCTTGCCAAAGAATTTATCAATAATGATGAACCTCTTGTGATGGCAAACTCTGACCAGTTTGTTGAGTGGGATAGTAATGAAACTCTTTATGCCTTCCAGAATGGTGAGGTTGATGGTGGTATCGTTACGTTCCCTGCAACTCACCCCAAGTGGTCTTATGCTAAGTTGGGTGAGGATGGTTATGTTGCTGAAGTTGCAGAGAAGAAACCCATCTCAGAACATGCTACAGTTGGTATCTACTATTGGAAAAAAGGATCTGATTATGTTAAGTATGCTGAGCAAATGATTGAGAAGGATATTCGTGTAAACAACGAGTATTATGTTTGCCCTGTATTCAATGAAGCAATTGGTGATGGTAAGAAGATTCGCATCAAAGAGATTGATAGGAATGGTATGTGGGGTATTGGGACTCCTGAGGATCTTAACTACTTCCTTGAGCACTATGATGGAGATGTTTGATGATTAATAGACAACATAAAATAGTCTTCATTGGTAATCCTAGAGCTTGTACTACTACATTAAACGTTCTCCTATCTCCAAAAGGATTTGATTTTAGTTATTGGCATGACCACTTGGAATATTATGTAAATACTATTCCAGACTATAAAGACTATCAATATTTTATGATTGTTAGAAATCCATATGATAGATTTGTGTCTTGGTGGTCTCAACATAGAAGACATAATCATAAGTTTATTATGAAATACAATAATTTTGAAGAGTGGGTTAAGAGTGGAGAATACCATGATTGGCCCACTCATATTGATGGAGATCCTAGACCACCTAGGAATTATTGGACAGAACAATCGCCTTTGAGGCAGATTGATTTTATTAAAAATACAGGTGATGTAGAAGTTAATATATTGAAATTTGAGAATATACAAGAGGAATGGGAAGATTTATTTGTTAAAAAAACAAATCTATCCTTTGATTCTGTATCATTCCCAAAAACAAATGATACTAAACACAATTCATTTGAAACATATTACGATGACGAATTGAAGGAAATAGTGTATAATCATACTAGTGAAGATTTTGCAGCGTTTGGGTACAGTAAATGAAAGTAGCATTAGCATTTTTTGGACAACCTAGATTTGTTGATAACCCCAAAGTAATCAACACATATAAAAAAGTAATTTTGGACAGATATGATACTGATGTTTTCTGTCACACTTGGTGGACAGAAGATGGAGGAGAATATGATTATTCCACATGGTCAAAAATTAGCAAGTGTCCAATTCCAAAGGATGCTTTGGAAATAATCGATAAAAATTATAAACCAATTGTTCTGGAGTATGATACTCCAGAAACTTTTGTTCTTCCACCTAAAGCAAAGTCCTTTATTGACGCCAAATTTACTGGAAAACATCCACATGGAAATCATTGGAATGAGAAGAATTACAGTAACGTAATGTCTCAATTGAAATCTATTCAAAAAGTATCTAATTTAGTTGAAGAGCATACTAAGAATACTGGAACTGAATATGATTTTATTGTATTGGCTAGATACGATACTTCTTTGATTGGATTTCCTGATTTGAATCAGTGTGATTCTAGTAAGTTTTACTTACCTGGGCATCATCCTAGGTTCCCAGACACAATTCAGTTTTTTGGATCTAGATATCTTGAGTGGTCAAAAAATGCATTTGATGACATTGAATATGTTTATCAGGGTATTTGGGAACCATCTCCAGAAGCATTTAAGATGGGGTCATTCTTGAGAAGGTTTGAACTTTCTGATCTTGCCCCATGCTCCATGGACGCTGCATGTATCAGACAAAAACTATGATACAGAAAAAAATTATTGCTCATAGAGCGAATACAAATGGTCCCAATCCCAAGTTAGAAAATCTTCCTTCTCAAATTGATGATTGTATTGGTAAAGGATATGATGTTGAAATTGATCTTAGATATCATATACAAACAGATACTTATTGGTTGGGGCATGATGAACCAGATCATTTAGTTACTTTGTTTTGGTTGGCAGCAAGACAAGATAAATTATGGATACATTGTAAAGACCTAGATACTTTACACCATATGAGTTCTCTCACTTCTGGATATAATTATTTTTGGCATCAGGAAGATGATTATACATTGACAAGCAAACATAAAATTTGGGCTTATCCAGGAAAGAAATATACAAACAATACAGTTATTGTGATGCCAGAGTGGAATAACATGAATTGGGATTACCTTCGTGTTACCAGTTGTTATGGAATTTGTACAGACTACCCCGATAAATTAAAATGAAAATTACATTAGTAGGTCCTGGAATTATGCCTATCCCCCCAACAGGTTGGGGAGCAGTTGAAATTCTAGTTTGGGACACAAAGAATGCTTTAGAAGAACTAGGGCATGAAGTTCAAATCATTAATACGAAAGACTTTAGGCAAATTATTAATGGAATAAATGCTTTTGTTCCAGATTTTGTTCATATTCATTATGATGAATTCATTCCTATTGTTCCATACATTCAATATCCAAATGCAATCACTAGTCATTTTGGGTATTTGGAGCGCAAAGAAATGTTTGGTGGATATGTAAATGTTGCAAATGAATTCCAAAAAATTAAACCAAATGTTTTTTGCCTGTCCCCTGGAATTGAAAGTGTTTATAATGTAATGTTTGATATTCCTAAAGAGAATACTTATGTAACTCCTAATGGTGTCAATGTAGATAGATTCCGTACAACAGATACCCCGCAGTATCCTGATAGAAGCATTTATCTTGCAAAGATTGATTATCGTAAGCGCCAGCATATGTTCCAGAGTATTGACAGTCTTTGGTTTGCTGGAAATTTAGCAGATCAAAGGTTCAATACTTCTAAAAATTACCTTGGTGAATGGTCAAAAGAAACTCTTTATAATGATCTTACAGATTATGGTAATTTAGTACTTCTTTCTGATGGAGAAGCTCATCCACTTGTTTGTATGGAAGCTCTTGCTGCTGGATTAGGAGTTGTTGTTTGTGAATGGGGTAAAGCAAATCTTGATTTAGATAAAGAATTTATTACCGTAATTCCAGAAGATAAGATAGAAGATATTGAATATGTTGAAAACGCTATTGTAAAGAATAGAGAGTATTCAGTAAATCATCGAAATGAAATCATTGAATATGCAAAGAACTTTGAATGGAAAAAAATTCTTTGCGATCACTACATTCCAAGTATTGAAAACGTAATTGAACGCCATGCTTAAATTCCCAGAAGACAAAAACAAAGCACAATATAAGCTCAATGGATTTGGTCCTATTTACTATCTAAACATGGATAGTGATACTGATAGAAAGCAGTATATGGAAGACCAATTTAAATATTGGGGCATTGAAAACTATACTCGCATATCTGCCTATGATGGTAGGAATGATGATCTTAGTGATATTATTAAGGGAAGATATCCAGATATGATGTCTTCTGGAGAAGTTGGTTGCGTCACATCTCATATTAAAGCAATTAAATATTGGTATGAAACTTCCAATTCTCCATATGCAGTTATTATGGAAGATGATTGTAGTTTAGAAACAGTATCTTATTGGAACTTCACCTGGCAAGATTTTGTAGCTAGAGCTCCATATGCTTGGGATGTTCTTCAACTTGCAATTATTTGTACTGGAGATATTGTTGTTCCAATTCATAATCGATTCGTAAACGATTTTTCTACAGCATGTTATGTAATTACTAGACACCATGCAGAAAAAATTATTAGGAATCATGTAAGAGATGATAAATATAAACTTGATAATGGTGTTAAGCCTCGTCCTGTTGCTGATGATTTGATCTATAACTCTGGAGCAACTTATGCTGCTCCCATACTTCTATATACGTTAGAATTGGGATCATCAATTCATCCAGATCATATAGATAAATTTCATAAAAATTCTTATGAGGGTATTTTAAATTTCTGGAAGACTGCTGGTGCAAGAGTTGATATCAATATAATTAGTGATTATAATCCGTATCTTGGAAAAGTTTCTGAACCTGGAGCAAATAAATGACCGACCTATCTAAACAAATCAGAGAGGGAACTAAAAAATCCCATACCATGGCAGAGAATACAGGATTTATTAC
>Ga0208161_1001144_pt1 | contig 14379 bp, 17 predicted proteins | sample CB_VirMetaG_3_FD_184538 | JGI IMG/M metagenome (GOLD analysis project Ga0208161, IMG submission 184538) | Freshwater to marine saline gradient viral communities from Chesapeake Bay - CB_1508_1S Viral MetaG (SPAdes) (version 4) | ecosystem: Environmental > Aquatic > Marine > Coastal | place: USA...
ACTGGATTAAATGTTATTCCAATGGTTGCTGGTGGTGGAACTGGGGGAACAATATCTGCTGGAGTTGAAGGTGGAAGATTTGAAAATGCAGATGGTGGAATAAATGGTCAAGATACCGATACAATTATATCAACTAATAAAGATGCTCGTGGTGGAAGAGGAGGTGGTGCTGCTGGATTGGGTGCAGGCAGTAGAACAAATGGTAACTTTACTGTTAGTTGGTCATGTTGCAGTCAATGGCAAGGTGATGGAGATAGTGGAGGACAAGCTGTTTGGACTTGTTTGGAGTTTACTGAATATACTACAGATCTCGAAGCTAAAATATGTGGAGGTCCAGGTGGTAATGGAGCTGGAGTAGGCGGAACATTATTTGAATCAGGACCAGATGCAGATACTACTCCAGAAGGATATTATAGAGTAAATGGTAAAGATGGAGGTAGATATGGTGGTGGAGGCGGCGGAAATTCTGGTGGTCATGATAAAACTTCATATTCTGGAATAATTATTTTTGGTAGTGAGGATGGATGGGACGATTTGTTTGCTGCAACTGGAGCTAATAGCCAGTATGGCGGTCCATTGTTCTTTCAATGTGCTTCTACAACTTTTTATCTCAGCAATACTAAAAAACTTGGCGATGGAGGTGATGGTGCTGGAGGATTTGTATATCTAGCAGCAAATTATAAAGAACCCGAAATTATTAATGTAGAAATACCAACACAATATAATTTACAGGGAGATCCAACTAAAACTTTAACATGTAATTTTCAAACAAAATACGCAAGTGAAGTTTGGTTAGTAACTTCTGGTGGTGTGGAAATGTTTAGAATTGTTAGGGTTGGTGATGATGGAGAACCAGATAAAGTTCCTGATGGCTCTAAAGTTTTTACTTCATTATTACAATCAAATGTAGAGCAAGGTAATTCTCCTGCTTGTGATACATTCACATTCTATGCAAAAGGTCCAGGAGGAGAAGTAAGTCAACCAGTTGAAGGTTGTGTTTTTAATGATGATTGTATTAGAGATATTGTTATTCCGTCTTCAGATCCTCTCAATCCAGGTCAAAAATATGAAGTAAGTGTTAGAATTGAAGATATTGATATGCCAACTAGAGTTCAAATATCATCTGGTGCAACATTTGATATAGATTTTCAAGGAGATAGTTTTTCTAATTCATTAGTAGAAAATAATCAAACGATTATTATTAAAACAGAAGCATTACCATTTTGTACAGACGAAAGAGGATTGCAACATTATAGAAACATGTATATAGAATTTGGAACTGGAGATGGAGACTGTGAGGTAAAACGATATGATTTTAGAGTTGTAACTAGAGCACCAGTAGTTGCTGAGGCAGGAATAGATTTTACTGATAATAATATCTCATTCCCATATCCAAAAATTGATACTACTGATGCAGTTCCAACTGCATATTTGAGTAATAATAATGGTCCCGTTCCAATACAAGATATTGAACTTGCTGATCCATATGGTGTTCAAGTTAGAGTATTAGATACGGAATTTTCTACTTCTTATACTAAAGATTTTACAGATATAAGAAGTCAGCAATCTTCTCAAGCACAAGCAAGAATCAACAGAAGTGCTACAGGATTGCAAGACTGGAAGAATCCAAATATCATTGGTGTTAATGAACTACCTCCAGCAGATGGTCCATGTCAAACTAATGAATCATAAATACAATTATCTATAATGAGGTAGTCATGGGAAAAAGATTTAGTGATCATCAACCAACTAATTTATCTCCAGATTCAATGTTTACTTCTGAAATAATCAAATTTGAAGATATTCCAGAGGGACAAAAAGCTGAGATTAAAGCTAATAAACCGATTGAAGTAAGGGTTAACGGTGGCAAGTGGATTCAAATTATCCCAGAATAATAGCTAAATACTAAAAGACAAAGAATTATCCTTATAAATGGCTGAAAGAGTTTTAGTTGGTGCTCAGGATACAGTAGAGATTAGATACCCAACTCCTTCGACTTGGAACACTCAAGTTGAAGTTGAAGTAAGAGTTGGTGCGTCTGATATTGATACGGTATTATTTGGAACTAGAATTCCAGAAGCAAAAACACCAGAATTTGATGATGTTCTCCAATATCAAAGAGGTAGAACTGCAACTTCTGCGACTACTTTCAGTAGTAGTTATGTATTTGAATTTGAAAGAGACACATTTTATTATACAGATGAGTTCTTAATTGATCAAATTGAATTAAGAGTTCCTATTATTATTTCAGCTGAAACAACTGGTCCAAAGAATCTTACTGAGAACGTAGGAGAATGTGGATATTCCATTAATGGTGGTCCATGGGTTAATATTGCCAATTCTAAAGTAGCATTTACTGGCAACATTACCAAAGATTCAAAAGTAATTACTAATGTTTCTTCCACTACTGGATTATTTGTTGGAATGTCAATTTCTGGCAATCCTCATATTAGTGGAATGATTACAGCTATTAGTGGAAATACTGTAACATTAACTAATTTAGCAAAATCAAGTGCATTATCATCATCTTTAACTGCATATAACACAGTTAGAAATGGAGATAGTGTAAGACTAAGAATCAAAACAGAAAATTGGTATACAACTAGCACAAAATTAACTTGTCAGATATCCGACGAAACTTGGGGAACTGATTTAAATGAGCCTGCAACCACAACAACTGGAACGTGGTCTATTACAACTAGAGCACAAAAATTAGCAGTTCCTCAATTCTTTTTCTTTGATTATGTTGATATTACGGCAGATGAGTTTGGTGGATGGAAATATTTTAATATTCCAGTAACAGCACTATCAACAACTACTCCAAATGGTGTTGATGCAGATGGTATTTTAAGAGCATCAGTAACATTTGATGGTCAAATTTCCAAAGATGATGGAGCAACATGGATAGATGCAAGTAACTCTCCATTATTAAATGTATTTGCTGGAGATACTATCAAATGTAGAGTTAAAATTGGTGAAACATATACAACTAAAACAAAATCTGTAATAACTGTATATTCAGTAGCAGGAGAAAAAACATCAACTGGATTCCCTAATTTTAGAGAAAATAACATTGAAGGAACTTGGGGATATTCAAAAGTTATAGCAGGTGTTACACAAACTTCTGATATAACTCAAACTATGGCTACAGTCACTGATGACTGGTATATGTGGACTGAAGTTGATAGATATCCAGATCAATTCTCACTATCTCCAATTTATATTATATCTGATGGAGATGAAGTCACTGTATCAAGCACTCACACGTTTAATTTTGCGGAACCAAGTTTTATTCAAGATTTTCCAGATTTTGTTTATAGATGTGATTTTACCGTTAGTGGACTAGGAACTGAATATCCAGCTGGAGCATATGATGAAATTAATACAAATGAAACTTTAATTAATGTAACAAATGATACTTTGCTTCCTGGAGTTAATATTGGTGTTGATGGTATTAACACAGATGATGTAGATGGAAAGACTGTAGAAATTGAATGTATTGTTGCAAAAGCAGGAGCAAGAATCAGAAGGCAAAGATTAGTTAATGGCTCATATGAGTATACAGAGTGGTCAGATAGAGTTTATGTAATAAATGATGATATTGTAAATGTTCAGTTCGCATCTCCAGATAATTATAATACAACGGTAAGTAGTATTATTAGATTTTTGGGACCACCATTTGGTAGTTCTTTAGGTAATCCTACACAAGGACCATCAGTATTACTAAGGTCTGAAAATGATAAAGAAGATACTATAACATTAAAAACAAGAATTGCTAGAACTAAACCATATGAATTTAAACTGAAAAATATTTACGATGCAGAACCATCAGATACATATGAAGATAATGTTCCATTATCTGGTTATGATGTAAATATTAATGGATTTGTAAGTTCTGATAATGGAGAATCACAGATAAAAACTCCATTAATTCAATATTCAACAAATACTATAAACATACCAAGACCATCAACACCAACTGGATCTGTTACTTTATCAGCAAGAGGATCGTCTCCAACAAATTACGGAGATTTTGCTTCAACTGCAGTAAGAGTTGGAACAGCAACTAATTTCTATGAAGATGAATGGTTAATATTTAATAAAGAGGGGGAGGATTGGATTTATAGAAAATGGGGAGGATCAACTTTTTATGATGAATTTGAATTCCCTCAATTTGCAGCACAACTATATTTTGTTTTAGTAGGTGCTGGTGGTGGAAATGGTGGAGATGATGCTCCAAATAGCTTTGGTGGAAGAGGAGGAAAAGGTAATGTATTGAGAGGTTACATTAGTCTTTCAGATGAATTGTTATTTGGATCATATAGAAAGATCCGTGTATATGCACCAAAAGCAGGTGTAGATGGAATTTCTGCTGTCAGTGGAGCTGCTGGCGGAGCTGGTGGAGCTGGTTATGCAAAAGGTGGAGATGGTGGCGCTGCTGGAACAGCAAATTCCGACCGTTCTGGTGGCGGTGGTGGAGGCGGTGGAGCTGCTGCTATCACAATTGTTCAATTGGATGAAAATGATAATGAAGTAGAAACATTACTAGTTTTAGCTGGCGGCGGAGCTGGTGGAGGTGGTGCTGGTAATGATACTAGCACTCAAGAACCATTCCAGAATGCAAACTGGAGTCTTGTTAATGAGGATAATAGCGATTTTGGTATTGTCAAATCTACTCTTTCTGGATTATCTTTAAATGGAAATATTGGAGCCACAAATACAGCACAAGGTGGTGGCGCTGGTGGTGGCGGCGGTGGATATGGTAATGGTGGTTATATCATAACAGAAAAGCGTGATGATACTTCTGGTGGTGGTGGTTTCTTTGGAGATACTGGAGAATTATTGCAATCTGATGACTTAGATGCTACTGGAGGAACTGGTGGTGGAGCATATTATAATTCATCTTACGTTACTTTACTTGATGATTATAATTATGGTAATTTTGGAGCTGGTCCTAAAGAAGATGGAGAGGTCATAATTTATTATCCTCCTCAAGATAGAACACCAATATTCATTGGAACTTTTGAAGATGAATTTGATGCTGAACCAGCAATTACTATAGAGTCAAACAAAATTCAAGTTACTGATATTACTGGAATTGTAGATGTTGTGGTATTCAATAGAGGAACACAAAATGCTCAATTTTATCTTTGTGATGAAAATCAACAAAATTGCCAACCGCAAGGAGCTAGTGGATTTGTAACAGATGGTCAATGGCTCTATCTTGAAGCTTCACCAGGAAATAGTTTTTTAACCACCTATGTTGTTGAACTTACAGTAGGTACGAGAACATTATTCTGGAATATAACAACAAAAGAAAAACCAGATACATTTCCCGATAATGTTTATGAAATTCCAGACAAAACTAATGTAGAACCAAGTACCCCAATTGATGCAGAAAAAACTGATGTAGATTATACCCCAAACGTAGTTGAAAGTGATCGGGTTCAAATAACTGGCATTAATACAAAAGCGGCCATCACAGCAACAGCTGTAGCAGAACACAATGTAGAAATATCTGTTTGTGATGTCAATGAAGTATGTGGTGCTTGGCTAGATCCATCCGACGATCAAAATCCCGTATTAATTGGTAATGGAGAATATTTTAAAGTTAGGATGGAAGCTTCCACAAGTTATAGCACTACCGTAAGCACCAGAATTCGTGTAGGAACAGACCCAACTGGTTATGTTTATAATGTCACTACGAGACCAGCACCTGATGTAAATCCAGAAGAATTTTTATTCTTATCTCCAGAACCAGTAGATCCAGGAACAAGAACTAGATCACCAAATACCATTAGAATTAATGGTTTATCTGAGCCTGTAACATTTACAGTTGATGATCCACTTAGCGATGATGAACAATATATCAAAATTATTAAAAATGATGTTTTGTTAGACACAAATACAGTAACTGTTGAAAATAGAGATACTATTAGATTAGTATATGATGCTCCAAATATTATTGGTAAATCTTGGACATTTAATGTAACAGCTGGTAATTATACAACTACATGGTTTGTTCAAACAGCTGGAAATGCAGCAACAACTCCAGATCCATTTACGTTTACGACTAAGAGTGGAGATGCTGGAACATTTGTAGCCAGTGATGAAATTGTAGAAATTACTGGTCTTGCAGATGGACAAGATGTTGATGCATATTTAACTAATGGAGGACAGATAAGAATTGCTGATAGTTTAGCTAGTATTTCTAGTGCTTCTTGGCTACAAGCAACAGAAAATAGTAAAGCTTCTGTTCAAAATGGTAAATTTATTCAAATTAGATTATTCTCTAGTTTAATTCCTGGCTTGCCAAAGTCAACAAAACTTTTTGTTGGTAGTTATTCTACTACATTTACAGTTTATAGTGCAGCAGATCCTGGTGATATTATTAAAGGACAGTGGTATAGTAGTATTCAACCTATTGTTAGAGATGAAACTGGAGCCCAGCTTGGTAGATTCTCTACTAAATTCGATGGTCTTCCTATTGGATCAATGATGCCAGTATTTAAAGATACCACAGCAGAATATAACTGGGGTGATCTTGATGGAAATATCAACTCACGTTTTCATGGTTGGATTTATTGTGATGGAAGACCAGTAAGTAAAGAAGATTATCCATTATTATGGGAATTATTTACTAATAATGGAAGAACTGCCGCATATTATGGAGAAGATGCTATCACTGGTGAATTCTTCTTGCCAGATATGAGAAATAGAAAAGTTCTAGGAACTGGTGTTGTTGATTCTTCATCTTCATCTTCGCCAATTGTCAATCCAACTTATTCTCCACAAGGTTCTACTTCTGGTAATATTAGTGGACAAAGAGCTGGATGTGTAGGTGGTATGTGGTTTATTGATACAATTGATGATCCTGGTTATGATGGATTACAAAACACAGAGTTGGAACAAGTTTACACCCCAGCTGCTGGTCAAAAAGCACAAGAAAGCCCATACTTTACTGTTGCTAATATTAGAACACAAGGTTATAATGATGTAACCGATAGCATCGAATTTACAACTTCTGGAGGCATTACTGCTCCTATTAGTATTGGTTCAGTAAGAATTTTTGATATTCCATTACACACTCACACTTTAATTACTGGACAACCAGACCCAGCTAGAAATAAAGGTATTATTTTCTGGGGAAGAAGAGGTGGTGTTAATGGAGATAAATTAAATGCTATTTGGAATTTTGACCCAGCAACTCCTGTTAACTCACAAACTAGAACAAAAACTGCAATTATTAACTTGTGGGGGTATGCTACAAGTAGAGTTAATAGTACCGATAATGATACCATTAAGACTCCAAATAATCCAGAACAAGGTCCTGACTGGTATTACAAATATGAAAACCATTCTGGCGAAATTGAAGACCCAGATATTGCAGGTGGTGGTGTTTATTTTCAGGGACAATATATTCCAAATTCTGGATATTTAAGTAGAGTTGTTATTAAATTTGATGCATTTGATCCTGCTAACGGAGGAACAGCAAATTATAATGAAATTAGAAGTTTTATTGATTGGGATGGATTATCTATAAGTGAACGTAGATGGGTTGCTGCTGTTGATATTCCAGAAAAAGAAATTGGAATTAAAGGATTTACTCCAGCAGAAAAATCAAAACATAGTCATTTCTTATCACTGATTCAACCAGGAGTTTTAGAAACCACATATAGCTATGGGCATTCTTCACCTGAAGGTATCGCAAAATCTGGAACTCCAAGCACAGATACAGTAAATGTAACATTTAGTGCATTAGAAACTGGTTTGGAAATACTACCTGGAACATTTGTATTGTCAAGCAATAAGCAATTGATTCCAACACCAGAACTCAGTCCACAAAATAAAGTTCCACTTTTAACTCCATACACATGGGTCAAGTGGATGATCAAAGCATTCTAAATATTAAAATAGGAATAGACAGAAAAGATGGCACTAGCAGCTTTTAATCCAAATGATTTTATATTGCAAGATATTGCATCTCCAGATAACAAAAAAACTCTGGTAGAATATGATGCTGCACACAGAATGATGTTATTTCGTGTAAAAGAATTTAATAATGGACAACAAGAAATTAATTACAAAGCAATTTATTTCAAAGAAAATATAAATCAAAATTTTCTTTTCAATTTGTCAGATGAATTTTCTACCGATAAAGATCAACTATTACTGTTTTCTATCTATGATGATGGAACATATGATCTAGTAAAACAGAAAATGAAATATGATTTTGCAACTCAAACAACTAAATGGGTTAAATATGAAAGCAATGAACTTACTACAGAACAAGCAAAAGAAATTTTTGAAACTTTAAAATCAATGCTGTTCATTCAGCAAATTTTAGAGAAAAAAGAAAAAAATGATGCTATACTAGAAATATTAAATAAGCAAGAATATTTTGATATTAGATACAATGATTACTGCAATCAAAGAGATGCATTATTAAGAGAAAGTGATTATAGAGTGCTTGACGATTATCCAGAATCGTTTATTGGTGAAAAAGATTTGTGGTTAAAATGGAGAGATACATTAAGAACTTATGTAAAATCTTCTGCAGATTTTGAAACTGGATTGGAATATATTGCATACTGCGAACAATTTAAGTGGCCAATTGATCCATTAGTTTATCATGCAAAATATCCAGAATCAAACGTAGAATATCTATCTTCTGAAGATCAATATCAATCACAATACGAATCTATATCTTCGGAAGCACAAAAGCGTATTAGTTCTAACGTTCTTTCTGCTTCTCTCGAAGCACAATTAAGAACAGAAAAAGGAATTCCAGTATCTAAACAAGTATTAGATATCATTGAAAAATATAGGTTATTGGATGGAATTTTAGAACTAGATATTAATGAATTAACACTGGAGGGTTGATATGATTATCCCAAGAGATTTTCTAGAGTATCTTAAATACGATACAGCAAAAGATGGTTCTACTGTCATGATTTTACGTCCAGTTGGACCTGATGGTGTTAGTGATGCAGAAAGAGCAAGTCAAATCTATTCTGCATATCATGTTAACCTAGAACCAGAATGTCCTGGATTATTTGATAAACTTTTATATAATGAATTTGTATTTGTAGAGTTCGCAAGTGAAGAAGCAGCATATCAATTTGCATTGGAAAATTTACCAATGAACAAAGATTCTGTTGAAGGTGATTATTGGATTCAATTTTTTATTATTAGTAATGGTGAGTATTACTATTCAAATGATAATCTAAAAGCTTTATCAGCATCTATTAACGAAGTAGATACTTTTTGATTTGCCCCTGACAGAGCTAGTCTACTGGGTTTCTTGAGGTTTGTCAACCCCCCTGTAACAGTCAGCATTTTCTGACAGGGGTTGACATCCTCCCTTTTTTGTGCCATACTATCTTTGTTGAAACGCCTTCGTCATGAAACTCCGCCCCCAACAAGAGCAATCCCTCGCCGCCATGCAACGCCACCAGTTCGGGCAGATCATTGCTCCTACTGGTGCTGGCAAGACGTTGATCATGATCTTCGATGCTATGCGTCGTATGCGTGAGGCAACCACACCACAGACCATTGTTGTCTGTGCTCCCCGTATCCTATTGGCAGAACAGCTATCCAGTGAGTTTCTTGAGTTTATTGATGATGCTAACGTTCTTCACATTCACAGTGGAGAGACGCACCACAAGAGCACAACCAACCCAGAGGTAATTGCTGCATGGGATGAGGTTGTTGATAACCACAAACTTATCTTCACCACTTACAACTCTCTTCGTCGTCTGAACGAATCCGAGATTCATATTGATGTCGCTTATTATGATGAAGCACATAATGCAACTCGCACTGACTTTTTCGATTCTGTGGCATCTTGTAATGCTACTAACTATTATTACTTTACTGCTACTCCCAAGCATCGGCGTTCTTCGCTCGGTACTGGGATGAACAACAAGATTGTTTTTGGTCAGATTATTTCTAATATCTCTGCACCAGAACTTGTTGAGCAGGGTTGCATCCTGCGTCCTACTATTGATATTCACGAGGTTGACTTTGAACGTCAGAAAGGTCTTAGTGCCGCTGATAACGACCACGAGACCCTGTTGAATATGATCGACGGACTGGACGCTAGGAACGCCCAGAAGGTGCTTGTCGCTGCTCCCAGCAGTAAAGTGCTGTGGCAGATGCTTTCTCGCACTACGGTCCTTCGTGACCTGTCTGAGCGTGGTTATGATGTTCTCCACATCACCAGTAAGTTTGGTGCTTATGTTAATCAAACTAAGGTTGATCGTGAGACATTCTTTGATACCTTCAATGCTTGGGGTCAACAACCTGAGCGTAAGTTCATCATCTTCCACTACAGCATTCTGTCTGAAGGTATCAACGTTCATGGTCTGACTCACACTATTCTGCTTCGCAATCTTCCTATCGTGGAGATGGCACAAACCATCGGTCGTGTGATTCGTCTTAACAAGGATGATGCACAAGACATTGCTGCTGGTAAGATCGAAGCAGGCAACTTTGCGATGTATCGCAAGAGCACTGGTTTCGTGACTGTTCCTGTGTTCAAGAACTACGGTAAGAAAACCCAGCGTCGTCTGGAAGAAGTCGTAGACACTATCTTTGTCAAAGGTCAACCCGCTATTGATGTCCGATAAATATTTGAGGAATTAAATTTTATATCATGAACTACAAACCATACTCACCTGAGTGGCACCGTAAACGTTATCTAAAAGAAGCGTTAGACAAATATCTGGATGAATCAATTAAAAATGAGGTAATCCTTGATGATATTCTAGATATTCTATCCGAAAGATCCGAGCGAGCATACGAAGAATTCAGTAGAATCAATGATTTAGAGTCCATGCTCAATGCTAAATAACCCTATCTGGAGATTACATATGCTCTCTACACAATATCGTCTTCGTCTTGAAGAAATCTGTCAAAAGATTGTTGAAGGTGAAGAAGTTTCATTGGAAGATATGATCTGGGCAGAAAAACTTGCCAAGGCAAATAGATCTGCTGCTACTATTCTTAGACAAGCAAGAAGAAGAGCAGAGAATCCAGATATGCAAGAGGGAGATTTAGATGATTTTATGAATCAACTCGATTTGGGTGGTTTGGGTCACGAACGTTTTGGTCGTCGTGGTTTTGACAGTCCAGATGAATTGCTCGACTGGTTTAGACGTGATGATGAAAATGATTGGAGGCAAAGAGATTGAAATCTACAGTAGTCCTGGTACTATGCTTTGCTCCTATTGCCGTAATATGGATTACTATGAAACTTGCTTTATGGTTATCCTCTAGCATCGGAGAAGTAAATTATGTCCGAGAAGATTCCAAACGAGAGCATGGACCCTATTTGGAAGATGTCTATGCAGACATTGACAAAGAGAATGAAAAGGATTGAAATTTCCGAAAAGCTTGATGAGGCAATTTGGAAATGGTATTTCGAGCATGGAAAAGAAGTGCCTAACTGGAAGTATGAAAAAGATCCTCAATGGTGGATTGACTATATAAATCAACTCAACGAAGAGCAATAAAATATATGTTATACTATTACGCAATATTCACGGTATTTGCTGTTATTGCTTACATGATTGTCGTTGATAAGAATGTAGCAATTTTTATTGAGTTGATGGCACGGTTTGCTGTAGTTCAAGTAAAACGTGCCTGGTGGATCGTTAGATTTCACCCAGCAAATCCAATCCCACGCTGGACCTTAAACTGGCGTGTAGAACGCATGACACGCAAACTTGAAAAGGAACTTAAAGATGACTCACTACGACAAACTGATTGACTCTATTAAACAAGAACTTTACGAGCACCACTGTAACACAGCAGTGTGGGACGAAAAAGGTGCTAATGAAACATCACATAAAATTCTACAACTTGTAGAAGAATTTCAACAAACTCGTTCAATACCAAGATGGAGGGCAAGCGACTAATGGATTTGAGTTCTGGTATAACAGTAAAATACATTGGTTGTTCTCAAGAACAAATTAATTGGGGTAATAATGATGACCCACGAGATATTTTATTTGTTGGTGATAAGTATCATGTTGAACATGTAGAACATCATGCATATCATACTAAAATAGAATTGCGTGGCATTAAAGGTAAATTTAACTCAGTTTGTTTTGAATTAGTAGGTAAATAAAATGAAACTATACATGTTTGTAGAAAAAGGTTGCAAAGACTGCGACTATGTTCTGGAAAACTATTTGAATCCAGTTGAAGGGTGGAATGATTTTATTCAATTGATGTATTTAAATGATGGCAATGAAGAAGCGGAAGATTTGGCAAAAAGATTTTTAGTAAAACAAACTCCAACTTTCTCTATGTTTGATGAATCTTTGCGTGTTGGTTATGTTAATCCTACATTGAATAATGTAAGTAAATTAGAAGTTTTTTCTAAGGAATATTTTGAAAGCGTAGTCAAACAAGCAAAAATATTAAAATCAAGGCAAAATAAAGTAGAAGGATAACTTTTATGACTAAGATATACCTAATTGTTAAAGATGGTTGTATGCCTTGTGCTCGTGCAAAAGCAGAGCTAGCGAAGGTTGATGGTTGGGAAAAAGTCGTTAACTTAATTGATGTAACAGAAGATCAAGAAATGATTGCATTTGCTAAGAAATGTGGCGTGAGGATGACACCAACACTCGTAGCATTGACAGATGACGAGGTTGTTGCTATGATAGAAGGACCAAGAGAACTAACTGAAGATTTCTGGAGGGCTACGGTAGAAAAGCATGCTAAATAACTATGCCTGTTTGGGTCGCACTTTTCAGGTGGGGGAAGTAGAAATGCTTCCCCTTATAAATAGTATTGCGACCCCAACAAACAGAGCAGATGGAATACTATACTTACGCATACTTGCGTGAAGATGGCACACCTTACTACATTGGTAAGGGTAAAAAAGATAGAGCTTACAAAAAGCGTGTAGATGGAGTAAATCCACCCACAGATAAAACACGTATTATAATACTCAAAAATAATCTAACAGAAGAAGAAGCATTCAAGCACGAAATCTATATGATTGCTGTGTTTGGTAGAATAGATTTAGGCACTGGTATTCTTCGCAATAAAACCAATGGTGGCGAAGGCAAAACAGGATGCTATCATAGTGAAGAAACAAAAAGAAAAATAAGTGAGGTAGTGAGGGGAGAAAATCATCCTTTATATGGCGTAAAACCTTCACAAGAAACTCGTAATAAAATGAGTAAATCTCTCAAGGGTAGAGTTATAGATGACGAATGGCGAGCAAAAATGAGCGAATCTCATAAAGGCAAGCCAGGCACATATGGTTTCAAAGGCAAAAAACATGATGAGAAAACATTGAGACAAATGAGAAACCGAAAATGGTGGAATAATGGAGAAATCCATAAATATTGCGAAGAATGCCCTGGCCCCGAATGGAGTCGTGGTATGATAACAAAATCTCGTAGGAGGTGATTGCTTTGGGAATGTTTGATTATCTGCGCTCGTCGTATGACTTAGGAGAGCAGTTTACTGATGTTGTTTTACACACAAAAGACATCGAAGATGGTATTGGTGGCACTATGACTGATTACTGGTTAGATCCTGCTGGTCAGTTATGGTGTCCGACTTATCGTGATACACATACACTTGAAATCTATGAAGAGGGTCATCCTAAGTATGATCCAGAGAAGAAGTTTTTTAACCATGAATGGATACCCACTGGTAAACATGGTAAATATCAACCACATTACATTACTAAGTATGTTGAGGTGTATCCTGCTAACTGGGAAGGCAAATGGGAAGATTGGCCACGCTTGAAAATTCACTTTAAACGTGGTATACTACAAGATTATGAGGACATTACAGGACGATGATTGACATTATCAAAATGATTATCAAATCATACATCGCCACCATTCGTTGGGGAGTGCTGTATGAGACAGATGAAAAACTGGTCTGGGATGCGTCACTTAGCAAAGTCCTTCGTGCATCCTATATTAGAAGGTCTACACTTTCGCCACGCAATATTAACACATTAGATCAATGAAACTGATTACACTCAAGCATCGTTATGATTATGGTCATGACTGGTATGTTCAGATCTTACACACAAAGCGTTATGCATTTCTTCAAGCATCTGTTAGTTGGAATGATTATGCCAGTTGGCCATATCTCCAGATCAAATCTGGAAGTGGTAGTGTATTCAACTTGATATTCTGGATTTATAGATTTGGAATTGATTTTGGATTCCTTGAGCATACATGGAATTGGGATTACATGGAATTCATTGATTTTGAGGAAGAAGATGTACAGCACACCAGTTAGATCAACAGCACCAAAAAAGAATAATAGAACTACCTTGAACTGGTGGGAGTATTGGATTGGTCATTGTTGGATGACTGGATGGCAAACCATTGGCAT